>SL_8KL_010_SEDDRAFT_10002472_pt1 | contig 15592 bp, 14 predicted proteins | sample SodLakKL_010_SED_4_FD_11160 | JGI IMG/M metagenome (IMG submission 11160) | reverse complement strand
AGGGGAGAAAAGAGCTTTTCCCGGGTGCGTTTTCCTAATAATACCGAAGGGTGGATTGAATCACCTCTTCCGGGACGGGAGTCGGTCAGCAACGCCCTGGCGGCTCTTACCGTTGGATACCTCCTTGAACTGAACCTGCCGCAGATGCATCAGGGACTCAAAGCCAGTGAATTTTCGGCGGGCCGGTTCCAGGTTTTACATACTGAAGATGGGATGACCTTAATTGATGACACCTACAACGCCAATCCTAGTTCAGTCCGCGCTGCGCTTAAGGTCCTTGCGGATACTGATAAGCTGCAGAAAGTCGCAGTTCTCGGTGATATGTTGGAACTGGGGGATGCAGCAAAAGAAGCTCACCTGTCTGTGGGGCGTTTTGTGGCGGAATGCGGAATAAACTGCCTCGTTGCTGTGGGAGAACTATCCCGGGACATGGTGGAAGGAGCAAAAAGTGCCGGTATTACCGCTGTTTACTCTTGCCCGGATCACGATCAAGCCCTTGATGCCTTAAAAAAATTGGGGTTGAACGGTGACTGGGCTATCCTGGTTAAAGGCTCCCGCGGCATGCGCATGGAAGTGATTGCCCGGGCTTTAATCGGTGGGGAAGGAGATGATCGCTGATGGCAGTTGAAATTGTCCTGGCCTTGTTAATTACCCTGATTGTGACCGCGCTTGCCAACCCATTTTACATCAGGGGCATGCGCTCACTGCAATTCGGTCAGCAAATCAGGGAAGATGGGCCGACCCTGCATGCGGTCAAAGCCGGAACCCCAACCATGGGTGGGGTGATCTTTATTCCCGCCGCCTTGCTGGTTGCCCTGGCTGTGAGCGGCACGTCACCCGCGTTGTACGCTGCGTACCTGGTTGTCCTTGGCTGCGGTTTGATCGGTTTTTTTGATGATTTCGGCAAAATAGCCCGGGCCCGTTCGCTCGGTCTGAAAGCCCGTTCCAAGCTGGTCGGTGAAGTGATGATTACTGCTTTGCTGGTGCTAATTTTGTATCGTTTCGGGCTTTACTCGACGGAGTTAACAGTCCCATTTATCAGTTATACATTTGACCTGGGGTTATTCTACCCGGTGTTACTTTTCCTGATTATTTCTGCGACCAGCAACAGTGTTAATCTTACCGATGGAATCGATGGCCTGGCAGCGGGAGCCTCGATTATCGCATTTGTAGCATTCATGTTCATTGCCTACCAGGCCGGGTTGCCGGAAATTATGATCTTTTGCGCAGCAATAGCGGGCGGCTGCCTCGGATTTCTTATCTTTAATGTTAATCCCGCCCGCCTGTTTATGGGGGATACGGGGTCACTGGCCCTGGGTGGTGCTCTTGCCGTTTTGGCTGTGTTGACCAAAGCCGAGCTGTTTTTAATCATTATCGGTGGAATATTTGTCTTAGAAGCATTATCGGTGATCATCCAGGTGGTCTGGTTCAGGTTGACCGGAAAAAGGGTGTTATTAATGAGCCCCCTGCATCACCATTTTGAAATGAAAGGCTGGTCGGAATGGCGAGTGGTCGGGGCTTTTTGGGGGCTGTCGATTATTTTTGCCGTGGTAGGAGTGTTGGCTTATAACCGTTGATCAGCGGCCGGGAGGGTCTATTTTGATCGACCGGATCAAGAACAAACAGATATTAGTTATCGGCATGGCCCGCAGCGGTCTGGCTGTAGTAAAGCTGCTGGCGGGAATGGGTGCGTCTAAAATCACCATTGCCGATAAAAAAGAAGCCGCTGAATTAAACGAAGAATTAACCGGGCTGAGTCGCTATGACAATGTTGAGGCGGTAACCGGGGGAACCCCTCCGGAGCTTGTAGACCCCTTTCTATCCCTGGTGGTCAAAAGTCCGGGGGTTCCTCCACACCTGGTAGTGTTAAGCCGGGCCCGCGAGCTTGGTATTCCGGTGCTCTCTGAAATAGAGGTAGCTTATGCTTTTGCCAGGGCTCCGATGGTCGGGGTAACCGGAACTAACGGTAAAACTACTACCACCGCCTTAATTGCGGCCATGCTCAGGGAAGCCCGCTTTGATCCGGTAATAACTGCGGGCAATATCGGCAATCCTCTGGTTGGGGTGGTGGAAAATATCAGTGCCCAGGGCTACATTGTCGCCGAGTTGAGCAGTTTTCAATTGGAAGATATAAAAAGTTTCCGCCCGGCAGTGGCGGTATTCCTTAATTTTGCTGAAGACCACATGGATTACCATGGTAGCATAGAAAAATATTTTTCGGCCAAGGCCCGGATCTTTGAAAATCAAACTTCGAGCGATTTTGCTGTGCTGAATGCAGCGGATCCTAAGGTAGCCTCCATTGAAGATAAGGGAAAGGGCCGGATTCTGTGGTTTGACCGGGCGGAGGTTTCCCGGGGAGTCGGCTTACTTGAGGGCTGGGTGACCCTCTTCAATCGGGGAGTTGATCCAATCAAAGTTTGTCCGCTTGATGAAATAGCCTTGCCCGGGGAACACAACCTGGAGAATGCCCTGGCTGCTACAGCGGCGGCCTGGGCTGCCGGGGCGGACCCACAAGCAATCGGCGCTGTCTTACGTAGTTTCCGGGCTATCGAGCACCGCCTCGAACCTGTAGCTACACTGCATGAAGTTCAATATATCAACGATTCCAAAGGGACTAATCCCGGCGCCTCAATCAAGGCGCTGCAGGCTTTTCCCGGCAAAGAGATTATCTTAATTGCCGGGGGAAAAGATAAGGGCGCCGACTTTAGTGGGCTGGCCCGGGTAATCGCGGAAAAAACCCGTTTGGCTATTTTTTACGGGGAAACCAGGGAACAGTTGACCCGGGCGGTGAGTGAGGCCGGATTCACCAATTACCGGTTAGTGGAGGATCTCGATGAAGCGGTACACTGCGCCGGCGAAGAAGCTAAACCTGGGGAAATCGTGCTGCTTTCCCCTGCCTGTGCCAGCTGGGACATGTTTAAAGATTACGAGGAACGGGGAATCTTGTTTAAAAAGCTGGTCCATAATTTAAAAAATAAGCAGACCGGTAAAGGAGGGTGCGGAAATGGCCTGGCATAAATCCTCCTCAAAACAATACGATCACACTCTCCTCCTGGTTACTTTGCTTTTACTTGCTATAGGTTTGCTTATGGTTTTCAGTGCCAGTTTTGTTTCGGCCGGGGAGAGCACCGGCGATCCCTACCACTACCTGAAGCGTCAAGCGATGTGGGTAGCCATCGGTCTAATTGGGATGTATTTCTTCAGCAAGTTTCCTTACCGGAATTTGAAACGTTTCTCGTTGCTGATCCTGCTTTTGAACTTTATCCTGTTAGGCCTTGTTTTCAGCAGTTTCGGCAGTGACCTCGGAACAGAAGCACGCCGCTGGATCAGCCTGGGGCCGGTGGTAATCCAGCCGTCTGAGTTTAGCAAGCTTGCGTTTGTTATATTTACAGCTGCTTACATGAGCAGCCGCAGGTTGAATATTTATAATTTTTGGACCGGAAGTCTGGTTCCCCTGGCTATGGGTACCATTGCTTTCTTAATGATCCAGTTTCAGCCGGATATGGGCACCGCTCTGGTTGTGGTTGCCGGCTGTGCACTGGTGATTATTTTCGCCGGGATGCCGGTGTCGCAGATTGCCGGGCTGGCCCTGCTTTTTACTCCACCTCTGGCCTATTTTACAATCAAAGAAGAATACCGCATGCAGCGGCTGTTTACTTTTCTGGATCCCTGGGCTGAACCCAGCGGCGCAGGGTACCAGATTATCCAATCGCTTTATGCACTCGGTCCGGGCCATATATTCGGGGCCGGTCTGGGACGCAGTAAGCAAAAACTGTTTTACCTGCCCGAGCCCCAGAATGACTTCATTTTTGCCGTGATCGGCGAAGAACTGGGATTTATCGGTGGCGTGGCCGTGCTTATGCTTTACCTGATCCTGGTCTGGCGTGGCTTCCAAATTGCTTTAAAAGCGCCCGACTTGTTTGGCAGCCTGCTTGCGGCAGGCATAACCTTTATGATTGCCGTCCAGGTTTTGATTAACGTGGCCGTGGTTACCGGGACGATCCCGGTTACCGGGATTAATCTGCCTTTGATTAGTGCAGGAGGAAGTTCAGTATTCTTTACCTTGCTCGGAATTGGTATTTTACTAAACTTATCAAAGTATACCCGGGAAGCAAACAGCCAAAAAGGAGCGGCTTAGGATATGAGAATCATGATCGGCGGAGGAGGAACAGGAGGACATATTTACCCGGCACTGGCCCTGGCTCGTTATGTACTCACCCGGGATAACGAAAGCGAAGTGCTGTTTGTAGGCAGTGAAAAAGGCCTGGAGAGCAAGATTGTTCCTGCCGCCGGTTTTAACCTGGTTACCATCCCGGCTCGCGGTTTTCAGCGCACCCTCAAGCATCTCGGGGCCATGCTAAAGGATATATTCGGCGGGCTGCATGGCTCGTTAAAATTGATTAACGAATTCCGGCCAGATGTTGTTTTAGGCACGGGAGGTTATGTGGCTGCTCCGCTGGTTTTGTCTGCAGTGTTGAAACGACTGCCGGTAGTGATACACGAGCAGAACGCCCTGCCGGGTTTAGCCAACCGTTTGCTGGCTCCCTTTGTAACGAAGGTTTGTCTGTCGTTTGCCGAAACAGCTGAAAAGATGCCTCGTTTTAGCAGGATTGTTTTTACCGGCAATCCGCGGGCCAGTGAAGTAAGTGCTTTTACCAGGGAAGATGGTCGCAGACAGTTTAACCTTGATCCGGCAAGCAAAAATATCCTTGTTTATGGGGGTAGCCGTGGTGCATTGAAAATAAACGAGGTGGTAACTGCATACATAAAAGAAAAACAACTTCCCGCCGGGGTGAACCTGATCTATGTTACCGGGGAAATATATTACCGTGAAGTGGTTGACAATTTAAAAGAAGTGCCCGAAAGGGTCACACTTTATGAATACCTGCAGGAAATGCCGGCGGCTCTGGCTTCGGCGGACCTTGCTGTAACCCGCAGTGGGGCGACGACCCTGGCTGAACTTACTGCCCTGGGAATACCAGCCCTGCTGATTCCGTCGCCGAATGTGGTGGACAACCACCAGTACTACAATGCCCGGTTGCTTTCGGATGCCGGGGCGGCGGTGCTGATTGAAGAATATGAGTTTGACCACCACCGCCTGGCTGAACAAATTGATTGCCTGTTTGCAGATACGGAGCTGTTAACCGAGATGAGCCGGAACAGTAAGCGAATGGGGATTCCCGATGCTGCTGAACGCCTTTACAGGACCATGTGGGAGGTGGCTTCTTGAATATTGAGCAGGAACTGGGACCAAATATGAAGCTCGGCCTTACGAAAAATGAACCGATGGAGCGACATACTTCCTGGCGTGTCGGTGGCCCGGCAGATTATTATGTTTCCCCTGCCGATGTAGAAGAACTGGCTCTGGTGATAAAGGTATGCAAAAAACATAAGCTGCCCTTGCATATCATCGGTAACGGCACCAACCTGCTGGTTTTGGATGGTGGGATCCGGGGAATGGTAGTGCATATCGGGGAGCCTTTCAACTACATCAAACCATATGCCGGAGGATTGGAAGCCGGAAGTGGCACCCCAATGGTTCAACTGGCCAAAGCCGCCGCCGAGGCGGGACTGCGCGGTCTCGAGTTTGCTATCGGTATTCCGGGTACCTTGGGCGGAGCCCTGGTAATGAACGCCGGAGCCTTTGGCGGTTATACAGGGGAGCTGGTGCAGTCGGTCAAGCTGGTTGATTACGAGGGAGAGTTGGTAGCCCTTACCCGGGAAAGGCTTTCCTTCAGTTACCGCAGTAGCAATTTGATCGGTATGGGTATTATAGTAGAAGCTCGCCTGGAAATGGACTTAGGAGATCCGGCTGAATTATTCAAGACCATGGAACAGTATACAGAAGAACGCCGCCGCCGTCATCCCTCTCTGCCCAGTGCAGGAAGTGTCTTTCGCAATCTGCCCGACCAACCGGCCGGACGGATCATTGAACAGGCCGGGGCAAAGGGAATGCGTATTGGCGGGGCACAGGTATCTGAAGAACATGCCAACTTTATAGTCAATACCGGTAGCGCGACAGCCGCCGATATATTGTTCCTGATCGAGACGGTCCGCAAACTGGTCGAGGAAAAATTCGGCGTTGAACTGCGGCCCGAGGTGAGAATCATTGGCGAGGAGAGATAGCCGGTGAAAAAGAAAAAAGATCACCTGAAACTGGTCAAAACTGAAAACAGGGTCCCGTTTTGGAAAAAAGCAGCCCGGTTTCTCTTTTATGTGGCAACTCTCATTGCTGTGTTGGCCTTGCTCAAATACGGGGAGTCCTTTTTCCGGGTTAACCACATCGAAATAGAGGGAATAAAGAAGTTGAGTGCAGAGGAGATCATTGATGCCGGGGAAATAAGCAGGGGGATGAGTATTATTTTACTGCAGGAGAGCAAAATATCCGAAAAAATTGAGAGAGAGCAGCCCCGGGCTAAAAATGTCCGGGTTCGGCGAGAATTGCCCGATACGGTCTCAATATCCCTTGAAGAAAGAGAACCGGCTGCTTACGTGATGACCGCTGACGGTTTTTGGATTATCGACAAACATGCGGTTCCCTTTGAGTATGCCCGAGATGCTGATAAAAGCTATCCTTTGGTCTCCGGCATTGATGGCAGCAAAGTAATTCCGGGACTCCCCATCGATTGTCAGCTCAGGCATGAAGCATTGACAGAGTTTTTCGCCGCCTGGCCCGGGGACATACCTTTGGAGATAAAAGAAATGGAGCTGCAAGAAAGATATAACCTGGTTGTCCACACGGTTGACGGGTTGGAGTTATGGTTGGGAGACGGTGAAGATATGGATTACAAGCTTGAATTGATTGAGACAAGCTTGCCCCATATAGATACAGAAGTAGATGCCCGCATTGATGTTCGTTGTGGAAAGCGATTGATTGTTTCGAGCAGCGCAGTAAAAGATGAAAAAAAGGAGGTGGGCCCGTAAAAGTAAAAAAAGGAAATTGTTGAAATGTGTTGAATTATCTAGTAGTATTGGCACCATGTTTGGAAGGGTAAGGGGGTTTGAAGGTAATGAAGAAAAACTTTATCGCCGGAATTGATGTTGGAACAGCTGAGGTGCGGGTGGGCCTTGGTGAACCCCGTCCTGATGGCACTGTTAACATTGTCGGTTTAGGCCTTAGCCCTTCCGATGGTGTGCGCAAAGGCGTAATTGTTGATCTGGACAAAACAATTGAATCGATTGTCAGTGCTGTGGAAGAGGCCGAAAGAATGGCCGGCTTCAAGATTGAATCCGCCCATGTTGGTTTAAAAGGATTAAACATCGAATTGATCAATAATCGAGGTGTGGTGGCGGTTACTTCCGAGGACCGGGAGATCCGCGAAGAGGACCTGGAGCGAGTTATGCAGGCGGCCAGGGTTGTCGCATTACCCATGGACCGGGAAATCGTCGATATTATCCCCCGGGAATTTATCGTGGATGGTTTTGACGGGATTGTCGACCCGGTGGGGATGCTGGGAGTAAGACTGGAAGTAGATGCCCTGGTTATTAGCAGCCTAATCACCTCTTTGCACAACTTGCTTCGCTGTGTTAACCGGGCCGGTGTCAACATCAACGGCTTAATTTTACAGGCAATGGCCAATTCAGAAGTTGCCCTGTCTTCGGATGAAAGGGATCTGGGTGCTTTCCTGGTTGATATCGGCAGTGGAACTACCGAAATCTCCTTTTTCCAGAATGGAAAACTGCAGCAGTTGGCGGTGGCACCGGTTGGCGGAGACCACATTACCACAGACCTGGCCGCGGGATTACGGATTAACCATCATACCGCGGAAAACTTGAAGAAAGATTATGGCTCGGCTTTGCTTTCACTAACTGAAAGCGAGCCAAAGGTTGAAATTCAAACAGTAGGTAGCAATGAGCTCAGGCTGGTGTCGGAAAGAGAGCTCAGCAGTTTTATCGAGCCGAGGGTACAAGAAATTTTTCAGATTATTAGGGAAGAAATGAACAAAATGGGTTGGCCTTACATGCCGCCGGCCGGTGTTGTATTACGCGGCGGGGTTTCCTTGATGAAAGGTATACCTGAGGCAGCCCGCCTATATTTTGAAAGTGATCAGGTCAGGTTAGCTGAATTCGAGTTGTTTGGGATTCAAAACCCGGCTTATTCGACGGTAATAGGACTTCTCCATTATGTTCAGCGCTATCAGCCCCGGATGTATATCCAGGAGAAGGCCAAATCCGGCAAGAAAAGAGGCCCCGGTCTTTGGCAAAGGATCAAAGACTGGTTGACGGATATTGTGGATTAACTGAGCATTACCATTAGGAGGTGCTTGTAATGATCGAATTTGATATTGAAATGGAACAATTTGCTTCGATAAAAGTAGTAGGTGTAGGAGGCGGTGGCAGCAATGCCGTTAATCGGATGATTGCCGCCGGTTTGCAGGGAGTGGATTTTTGTGCAGTGAATACCGATGCCCAGGCGCTTTACCTGGCTAACGCGGGAACCAAACTGCAGCTCGGTGAACAGCTAACCAAAGGTCTTGGGGCCGGGGCCGACCCCGACATTGGCCGCAAGGCTGCGGAAGAAAGTACTGACGATATTGAGGCCATGCTAAAAGGGGCCGACATGGTCTTTATCACTGCCGGAATGGGCGGCGGCACCGGATCAGGGGCTGCTCCGGTCATTGCCGAAATAGCGCAAAAGCTGGGTCCTTTAACTGTAGGTGTGGTTACCAAGCCGTTTACATTTGAAGGGAAGAAGCGTAAACAGCAGGCTGAAGAAGGAATTGCCTGCCTGAGGGATAAAGTCGATACCCTGATTACGATTCCCAATGATCGCCTGATGCAGGTGGTCGAGAAGAAAACCCCGATCCTGGAGGCTTTCCGGGTAGCCGATGATGTTCTCAGGCAGGGCGTGCAGGGCATATCCGACTTGATTGCCGTGCCGGGGTTAATCAACCTTGATTTTGCCGATGTCCGTACGATTATGGCAGAAACCGGCCCAGCCTTGATGGGCGTCGGACAGGGAAGCGGTGAAAACCGCACTTTAGAGGCGGCCAAGTCGGCGACTAACAGCCCTCTGCTCGAAACCTCAATCGAAGGAGCCAAAGGTGTACTGATCAATGTTACCGGAGGCACCGACCTGGGGCTCTATGAAGTGCACGAAGCGGCGGAAATCGTGGCCGGTCATGCTGATCCCGATGCAAACATAATTTTCGGAGCCGTGATTGACGAAAACTGTGATGACCAGGTTCGGGTTACGGTAATCGCCACCGGGTTTCAAAGCCAGGAACAGGGGTTCAAGCCAACCCTGGCCAGTGTTGGTAACAGCGCCTATTCTCGTGGCGAAAACATTGATGCACCTGCCTGGGCCAGGTGGCAGCAACAGCAAAACCGTATTGTTAACGGATAATCAATGAAACAGAAGTCATGTTGCAGCTAAGCACAAACTCGGCCTTCCTCCATTGCAGGAGGAAGGCCGAGTTGCTTAAAAAAATAAAATTATCCCTTTACACCCAATATATTGTGTTTTATAATAGGCTAAACGCAAGATATTGATTGGAGCGGACAGAGATGAAATGCCCTTACTGTGGTGAGCTTGACAGCAGGGTGCTTGATTCAAGAGCTACCCAGGATTCCTCCGCTATCAGACGTAGGCGGCAGTGTTTTAACTGCAGCAACCGTTTCACTACCATGGAAAAAATGGAAGAAGAACCAATCGTTGTAATCAAACGAGATGGGCGCAGAGAATTGTTCGATCCGGGCAAACTGCTAAAAGGATTGATCCTTGCCGGACAGAAACGTGATATCCCCCTTTCCCGGTGGGAAGAACTGGTGGAAAACCTTGAGCAGGAACTGCGCAGCAGCTATACCAAGGAAGTCACCAGCGATCGAATCGGTGATATCTTGATGAAAAAGCTGCGCCGGATTGATGAAGTGGCTTACATGCGTTTTGCTTCGGTTTTTCGGCAGTTCCCTGACGTGGAAACTTTTAAAGCCGAACTTGAAGATATGCTTCGCGAAAAGGAACAGCTAAAAAATTAAGGGAGGTTATACCATTGAATGACGGTGCTGCATCGGTTAGAAACCACACTAATTCAGCGAGTAACAAGGTTTTTAATGAGATCCGCAAAAGGGACGGCCGGGTTGTCTCCTTCGACCCTGAAAAAATCACCGATGCTATTTTTAAGGCAGCCAAAGCAGTTGGGGGAAGTGATCGCGGGATTGCTGAAAACTTAACCAAACAGGTTATTGATAATCTGAAAGGAAAAATCCCCAGCGGAGTTATCCCTTCCGTGGAAGAGGTCCAGGATGAGGTAGAGGTGGCCTTGATTGAAAACGGTCATGCCCGTACTGCCAAAGCTTACATCCTTTACCGGGATCGCCGCACCCGCATCCGCGATGGAAAGTCAGAATTGATGGATGTGGTTAAGGACATTTTGGTTGAAACCAACCGGGAAAACGCAAATGTTAACAATTCACCATCGGCCAAGATGCTTCAAATTGCCATGGCTGCAAGCAAACAGTATTACCTGAGCAACCTCCTGCCGGAAGAGTATGCCCGTTCTCACGACGAGGGCTTCCTGCATATCCACGATCTCGACTATTACAGCAAAACTCTGAACTGCCTGCAGATCGATTTATCTCACCTCCTGAAGGAGGGGTTCAATACCGGTTACGGGTACGTCCGCCCACCGAAGCGGATTGCTTCAGCAGCGGCGCAGGCAGCCATTATCTTACAGAGCAATCAGAATGATATGTTCGGCGGCCAAAGTTTTCCCCACTTTGACCGCAGCATGGGGGAAGTAATCCGGGGGCTGAAGAACCAGCCTGACTACGAAGAAATTTACCAGGCTATGGAGGGCCTTATTTATAATTTGAACACTATGCACAGCCGGGCCGGGGCCCAGGTGCCGTTTAGTTCGTTAAATTTTGGTACCGATACCACAGGTGAAGGCAGAATGGTTTCAAAGGCTATCCTCGAGGCTTTTCAGCGCGGTCTTGGCCACGGGGAAAGCCCTATTTTTCCCAACCTGGTGTTCAGGGTCAAGAAAGGCGCAAATTTTGATCCTGATGATCCCAACTACGACCTGTACCGTTTAGCCCTGCAGGTGGCGGCCCGTCGGATGAATCCCACTTTTAGTTTTATGGACAGCTCCTTTAATCGGCAGTACGGGGAAGAAGTATCTTACATGGGCTGCCGGACCAGGGTTATCGCCAACCGACATGGACCTGAGGTTTCCGCCGGCAGGGGGAATATAGCACCGGTTACCCTTAACTTACCCCGGGTAGCCCTGGATTGCCGCGGCCAGCAGGATCTTTTCTTTGTTCAACTTGACCGCCTGATGCGCTTAGGCGCTCGTCAACTGCTGCACCGTTTTGAAGTGCTTTCCAGGCTAAAAGCACGCGACCTGCCGTTCTTGATGGGGCAGCAGTTATACTTGGACTCAGACAAGCTGGGCCCTGATGAATCGATTAGAGAAGTGATCAAGCACGGCACCCTGGCAGTCGGATTTATAGGACTTGCCGAAACTGTGCAATTGCTGCTCGGCAAGCACCACGGTGAAGACAAAGAAGCACATGACCTGGGGTTGAAAATTGTCGAGCATATGCGTCGGCGCACTGACGCCTACAGTGATGAATACGATCTCAACTTTGTCCTGGTAGCCACTCCTGCGGAAGGCCTTGCCGGGCGATTTGTGGCTATGGACAGGCAACGTTACGGTTCGATCCCGGGTGTGACCGACAAGGAGTACTATACTAACTCATTTCATATTCCAGTCAACTATGCCCTTTCAATATCTGATAAAATTGCCACAGAGGGCAGTTTCCACGGCTATTGTAATGCCGGGCACATCACCTACACAGAACTGGAAGCGCCTCCGGGACAAAACTTAGAAGCGGTTGACCGGATTGTGCGCCAGATGGCCGCATCAGACGTCGGCTACGGGGGGATCAATTACCCGTTGGACGAGTGCCGCATTTGTGCGCACAGTGGAGTATTTAACGGTTCCTGTCCCCAGTGCGGTAGCCCGGAGATCAGGCATATCCGCAGGATTACCGGTTATCTTTCCACCGATGAGCGTTTTAACCAGGCCAAACTCAGTGAGCTTAAGGATAGGCGGGTACATTTTATGTCCCGTGATAAACGATGAAGTTGCGCCTGGCAGGTTTGCAAGAGGAGAGCATTGTCGACGGGCCGGGGATTCGCCTGGCCCTCTATGTCCAGGGTTGCCCCCACCGTTGTCCGGGATGCCATAACCCGGAAACACACGACCCTGAAGGCGGCTGGGAAACAGATACTGGCGAAGTAATCAGTATCATTGATCGCAATTCCCGCCGAAACGGCAGCTATATGATTGATGGGATTACCATCTCGGGGGGTGAGCCTTTCGAGCAGGCTGCACCGCTTGCTTTGCTTGCTGCGGAAATAACCGGACGGGGTCTTAACCTGGTTTTTTACAGCGGGTATACTTTCGAGCAGCTCCTTGAGAGAAGCCTGGTTGAGAGAGAAGTACGGGTTTTACTGGAAACCGGCTGGCTCCTGGTAGATGGTCCCTTTGTCGAATCCCGGAAGGATTTAAGCCTGTCCTACCGCGGTTCGAGTAACCAAAGACTGGTAGTTCTCGCCCCTTCCCTTGCAGAAGGTGAAGCGGTTGAATGGGACAGGAATATGGGATCTTCAGAGGAAGACGGCCTGGTTGGCTAAATGGCCAGACCCGGCGGATTTTTTTAGACGGGGGGAACAGCGGTGCCCGGAGATAAAAAGGGGTTTAAACTATTTGAAGATAAAACAATCCCTTACCTGCAGGCCCCGGGTCTTTGTGAAGATGGGTTTGTGGAACATGCTTTTTCATCCCGCAGGGGAGGCTTAAGTGAAGGTCCTTTTTCATCTTTAAATACTGGTTTCCATACTGGTGATCAATTTGAACATGTTTTAGAAAACAGGAATCGTTTTTTTAAACAGTTTGCTTATGATTACCGGGCAATAGTTTCTTCGATCCAGGTTCATGGCACAGGTATCGGTGTTTTCAGCGGCATCAACCGCGGCGAAGGGGCCCTGCCTAAAACCGCTTTGAAGCAGTGTGATGCGCTGATTACCGAGGAACCGGGACTTCCCCTGGCGGCTTATTCTGCTGATTGTTTGCTCATCTTTTATGCTGCCCGGAAAAGGCCGCTTGTAGCGCTGGCCCATGCCGGATGGCGGGGCACGTTGGAAAACATATCAGGCACAGTGGTGGGTTACCTGAAGCAGTATTACGGGGTAAACCCAGATGAGTTAACAGCAGCCTTGAGCCCATTTATTTGCAGGCAATGTTACCGGATCGATGAAGAATTGGCCGGGAGCTTTAAATTTGCCGGATGGAACCATTCGGCCTACTTGTCGCCGTTAGTAAACGAAGATGGGGAATATCAACTTGATCTGCAGGCAATTAATACCACCCAGTTGATTCGTTCCGGGGTTGAGAAGAATAATATTTTTTACAGCGACTGGTGCACTTCCTGTAATCCTGATTTGTTTTATTCTTATCGCCGGGACAGCGGTTTGACCGGCCGGATGCTTGGATTTATAGCGATTAAAAACAATTAACCGGTTTAACCGGTTTGCCGGAGGAATTGCTGGTGGACAAAAGAAAGAAAAAACAAGCCAAAAAGCAATTTTCGGTTCTTGAAGGAGAAGGGCGGCGCTTTAGTTTCAGCCGTTTTAAACAGGCCTTTATTTTTTACGTGCTCCTCCTTTTGGCCCTGGTGGTTATAGTGCAGGTGGGATACCACTGGCTCGGAGAGCAGTTTCTTTCCTGGCGCCTGCAGGTGGTGGCTGCGAAAGAAGGTGTGATCGAGCACGAAAAGGAGGTTTCCGGGCTAATCACTCGCAAAGAGCATGTGCTCAGAGCCCCTGATTACGGGGTAATTATTGATCTGGCTGCCCCAGGAGAAAGGGTTCCTGCCGGCAAAGAGATAGCCACCCTGGGTGTGGTTTCCCGCTCTGAAATGCAACAGCTTCGCGAAAACGGGAAGGAAAACGATAATGAAAATACTCTGGGCTCAGATTTAACTGCGGGCCTTTCGTTTAAAGAAACTATTGACATTGAAAGTGACAGAGCCGGCTTTTTGTCCACTTACTTAGATGGCTGGGAAAAACACAGCGGTCCTCATTACCTCTCCGAAGAAGAAGCGGCTGAGAAACTGGAAGCGGGAAACTTTGAAGGTTTCGAAACCGAAAAGGAGAACCTTGTAGACAAGGGAGAGCCGATCTTGAAAATCGTCGATAACTGGCAATGGTATTACAATATCGTTCTACCACTTCACCCTGGAAGGAGTTTAACCGAAGAAAAAAATGTTGAGTTTGAATTTGCTTTTTTCTCCGGTGAAAGGATCTCAGCAGAACTTTACTACCGAGAAGTTGATGAGGAAGCCGGGGAAGTGCGCCTCACCTACCTGGTGGAAAAGCAAATTCCCGGATTTGAAAAAGCCCGTTGGACGGAGGCTTCTTTACTCTACTCCAGGCATAGGGGTATAATCATTCCAGAAGAAGCTGTTTTTGAAAAAGACGGCAGGAGAGGGGTCTACCTTAACCAGGGTGGCCGGGTTGTGTTTAACCCGGTCAGTGTATTGGAAACTAAGGAAGAACAGGCGCTGGTTGAAGGGCTGAAGGTTAACAGTATGGTCATTACTCGTCCCGACCTTGTTGAGGAAGGACAGCGTTTAAATTGACTAAGAGGAAAACAAACCCGGCAGTAGGAAAAAGTTCATCGTAAACTGCGGGAAAGATAAGCAGAGGGAAAGATATCATTGCTAAATAATAACTACCAAAAAGTATTAGCAGAAATAAGGCAGGCTGCCACTGAAGCAGGGCGCGATCCCGGTACGGTTAAGCTGATCGCCGTGACCAAGGTAGCTACTTTGGAGCAGCTTTTAGAAGCTGCTGCACTGGGTATCCGCGATTTCGGGGCAAACAGAGTTCAGGATGCGGCGGAACAAGTGAAAAGCCTCCCTGAAGTCCGGTGGCATTTTATCGGTCACCTCCAGACCAACAAAGTTAAAGACGTCCTCCCTGTATACACAATGATTCACACCCTGGACCGGGTTTCCCTGGCCAAGAAACTGCAGCAAGTTGCCGAACGGTTTGACTGCACAGCAGAAGCTATGATCCAGGTCAACGTTGCCGGCGAAGAAAGCAAGTTTGGCCTGACTCCTGAAGAACTGCCCGGTTTTATTGAACAACTTGGCTCGTTTGATCGCATCAAAGTACAGGGGTTAATGACAATGGCTCCTTACGTGGAAGATCCCGAGGAAGTACGTCCATATTTCAGGCGGTTAAGGCTGCTCCGGGATGAAAATGCTGTAGAAGGTTTTAAGCTGTCCGAACTGTCGATGGGAATGACCAATGATTTTAAAGTGGCCATTGAAGAAGGAGCTACTATGGTGCGCATAGGCAGCGCCCTTTTTGCCGAATAATGCAGGCCTGCCCTTAAATTTTAGCAGAATTAAACTGAACACAGAAAGCAGGTGATCAAATGAACTTGGTGGCAGAAGGTTTGTTGGTATTTATCAATATCTATACGTTTATCTTGCTAGGCCGGATTATTATGTCCTGGGTTATGATGGGTACCGGGGGCAGTGAATTTGTCGGACAAATTTACCAGATCCTTTACGG
>SL_8KL_010_SEDDRAFT_10002470_pt1 | contig 15600 bp, 12 predicted proteins | sample SodLakKL_010_SED_4_FD_11160 | JGI IMG/M metagenome (IMG submission 11160) | reverse complement strand
GCTCGACTTTGAACTGGAAGATTTGTTCAGCTTAGAGCAAAACCGGATTAATACCCTCGGTCATTTCCTGCTCTCCTAGCTGAGTCAAAAAGTGGGTAAAGGCATCTACCAGGATATGCCTTGATAAAGGATAATTTCGTAAACAAGTGGGGTAGCCGGATGGCCATTACGGTCAGAGATGCATTGCAGATCGGCCGCCTGGTTGAAGCGCAAGTGCTGGCCGGCGAATCCGGTTTGGACAAGGAAATACGAGCTGTGGACATTATTGATGTCCCCGATGCTGCAATCTGGTTCCGCCGAGATTCACTGCTCTCAACCACTTTTTATGCCCTCAAGGACAATATCGATGCCCAGCTGAAAATGCTAGATGATATTAGGGCCTGCGGTGGCGCAGCCCTAATTATTTTTTCCCCAGAGCGATACATTTCCCATATTGACGAACGCCTGATCGAAAAAGCCAACCAAATGAACCTGCCCCTGTTACAAATGCCCGACTGCTCATATATCGATGTAATTGTGCCGGTAATGAGTAAGATTCTCGATAAACAAGTTGCCGCCCTGGAATATGCCCGCGAAGTGCACAGCATGATGACCCACATGGTCTTAAAGGGCAAAGGCTTCAGGGATCTGCTTTCCTCCCTGACCTCACTATTAAACAAGCCGGTGCTGATGACGGATGCAGAACTACTCTTACAGGAGGCTGCCGTGCCACCGGGAACCACCCCTTTTGTTCCCTTACTGCTAAAATGGCAGAAAATTGGCGACCCCTTGCCTTTAAGCGAGTTTTATCCGCGCAAGCTGTTAAAAAAACTGGTCCATCACAAAACACCGAACTACCACCGCTATAACCACGAAAGTAATAATTATCTCGATTACTTTTTCCCAATCATCGCCGGGGACACTTTTTATGGGGTGTTAATCGTCCCCCATCTAGAAGAGGAATTGGACAAGGAAAAGACCATTGCCTTAGAAGCCGGCTCGATGGCCCTGGCCCTTGATACTCTGAAAGAAAAGGCAATCCGGGAAGCTGAACGAAAAAGCGAGCTTGACTTTTTTAATGAGCTGCTCCTCGGTAATATCAGGAACCGGGAAAACCTGATTGCCAGGTCAAAACAGTACGGCCTGGATCCCACCGGCAGTTACTACATAATGCTTGCCGAGATCAACAAGGAAAGCATTTATCAAAAAAAGAACAAATCACATGAACCGGTCCTGAGCAAAGAAGGTCTCGAAAGAAAGCTATACCGCTTACTCCACTATACCCTGGAAAAAGAAGGCCTCAATGGGGTTGTTGTCGATACCCTCGGCAGTATGGTGGTACTGATCAACGTCCCCGGCAAAAACAACCAGGAAAACACTATGCATTATGGTAAAAAGCTAATGAACACAATAAAACAAAATATCTATGACCGTATGAACGGGGTTCCGGTATACATGGCTATCGGTGATTTCTGTGAGGATATAGAAAGAATTAACGCGGGCTACCTGGAAGCCTGGGAAACCATCGATTTAGGCAAAAAACTGTATGCCGAAGACTTTGCCCTTACCTATGCCGACATGGCTCCCTATCACATGATCAGGCGCTTCCTTGCCAATTCAGGCAATCCAAAAATGCATGAACGCATTTTCGAGCCGTTGCTCCAGTATGACCGGGAAAAAGGAAGTGAACTGGTCAACACCTTGGAAACTTATATCAACTGCAACTTTTCCCGCACCAGGACAGCAGAAAAACTGCACCTTCACCGCAATTCCCTTAATTACCGCCTCCAAAAAATCGAGGAGCTGCTGGAAAAAGATATCGACCAAATCGATACATTTCCCCTTATAGTAGCCTCGCTCAGCCGCCGCCTCTCATCATAGTCAGGCCAATCCCGCTCTACCTACCCCAACCAATCAAAATCCCGTTAATCGAGAGTCTTATCTTGCCCGAAACCACCCTCCTTTGTGCAAAATGCACAAAAGCATCATTTTATTTCTATTCTTTTGACAAAGGTTATTACAAAGAAAAATTTAAATAGGGTAACAAGCAAAATAGTTGCCTATAAATAAACGGACCATTTATTTAATCGAAAAAAGTGAGGCATGCCATGAAGTACTTAAGAGGACAATTTGACCTGTGCACCGGCTGTGAATCCTGCCTCCTGGCCTGCTCTCACCGGGTTACCGGAGGGTACAACCCCCGCCTGGCCAGGATGAAGGTTTTAAAAGCGAGAGAAAACCTGATTAACCGGCCGATAGTTTGCACCCAGTGTGAGAACCCCTTCTGTATGTATTCCTGCCCGGTGGATGCTATCAGCAAGGACAAAATAAGCGGGGTGGTTTTAATAGACAAGGACAAATGTACCGGATGCGGCAATTGTATTAAAGCATGTCCCGATGAAATGATTCATTTAGACGAGAACGGCAAAGCAGATAAATGCGACCTTTGCGAGGGTAATCCACTGTGCGTGCAATTCTGTATACCGGGAGCCTTGAAGCTGGTCGAAAAGCAGGAGGTAACAGGAAAATGAAAAAATCAGCGGCAATGAAGACCCTGCTTTATATCGATCTTACCCAGAGGAAAAGCGTCAGCATGGAGGTTGCCTCTCGTCTGGAAGAGGACTTTGTCGGGGGCAAAGGCTTTGGGGCAAAAATTCTACAAGACCTTTTGCCCGCCAATACCGATCCCCTTTCTCCGCAGAACATGCTCATATTCATGACCGGTCCTTTAACCGGAACCCTGGCTCCGGCAATGCGCGGCTGCGTGGTAACAAAATCACCCTTGACCGGCACCTTTGTCGATTCATATTTCGGAGGTCACTTCGCCCAGGAAATCCGCTATTGTGGTTTTGACGGAATTATCATTACCGGCAAAGCTAAAGAACCGAGTTATCTCTGGATTGACGAAAACAGAGTTGAAATCCGCTCTGCCACCCAAATTTGGGGGCTCGACACCTTTGCCACCGTAGAAAAACTCCGTGAAATATCAGAGGACGAAAGCGTAAAAACAGCCTGCATCGGACCGGCCGGCGAAAATATGGTTTCTTTTGCTCTGATTAACTGCGAATTCAACCGTCACGCCGGGAGAGGCGGAACCGGGGCGGTAATGGGTTCAAAAAATTTAAAAGCTTTGGCCCTGCGCGGTTCAAATAAGATCACTGTAACCGATACAGGCTCATTTGAATCGGCTGTCAGCCAGGCTTACAAAGAACTGGCTGCCAATGAAGAAGTCCAATCATTTACTACAGACGGCACTCCCGGTGTGGTCGACTTTGCCAACATTGAGCAGCTCCTGCCAACTTACAACTACTACAACGGCACCTATAAAGAGGCTTCAGGTCTGAATGCAGAAGCTCAGCGTAAACACTTCTGGGTGCGCAACACCGCCTGCGCCGGATGTCCTATTGCCTGCGGAAAAGTAGGTTCGATCAGGCGAGGCCGTCACAAGGGGGTCATCTCCGATGTGGTCGAATACGAAAACGCAGGATTGATGGGCAGCAACCTGGGAATCTCTGACATCAGGGAAGTAGCTTACCTTGTAAAAAAATGCGATGCTTTAGGCTTAGACAGTATGTCAGCCGGGGGAGTGTCCGGTTTTGCCATTGAAGCATTCCAGAACGGACTGCTCACCACCGCCGATACCGGCGGGCTGGAACTTGAATTTGGCAATGCCGCCGCCATCGATTATCTGCTTGAAATAATTGCCTCTCGCACGGGAATCGGCAACCTGTTAGCCCGTGGTGTAAAAGAAGCAGCCCGGGAGTTAAACCGGGGAGCTGATAATTATGCCATCCATGTCAAGGGTCTGGAAAGCCCCGCTTTTGGACCACGCAGCGTGCCCGGGATGGGCCTGGCCCTGGCTACAGCCGACCGGGGGGGCTGCCACCAGCGCGCCCTGCCGATTCTTTATGAAATCGGCGGCGAATGGAAAGGGGAGATGGTCAAACGTAACAGTTTGAAAAATAAGGCTGAAATTGTTGTTTTCCAGCAAAACTACCTGGCCTCACTCGATACTCTGGTCAAATGCGATTTTGCCCAGTACGGGATCACTGCAGAAACATACTGCCACTTGATGGAAGCCGCCCTCGGCCGCGTCTGGGATCCATCCAAGCTATTGCAGCTGGGCGACAGGATCTGGAACCAGATTCGCCTGTTTAACCTGAGGGAAGGTTTTACCCGGGCAGATGACAGACTGCCCAGGCGCTTTACCGAAGAACCCCTCCCCGAGGGACCATACCAGGGAGAACGCATTCCAAAAGAAGATTTGGAACAGCTGTTAGATGATTATTATGCCATCCGTGGTTGGGACAGCTCAGGACGTCCGACAGAAGCTAAGCTCGCTGAACTCGGCCTGGACAAGATGCCTGTACTGGTGAAAGTGCCGGGCAAAGACAATTAAATGAATTATTACACTTCAGCTGAAAAAATTGCCGATAAAGCTTTCACTATGGAAGGTAAAACAAAACTGCAGCTGGTCGCCTGTATAAATGCTGTTTTCCGAAGCCTGAGCAATGGATAACAAATGCCGGGTAGTAGCCGGAACAAGAACTTTACGAATTAAGTTTGATTCGTCGCTCACAAACGGCAGGCACCGTCTTAAAAAAATACAACCGAGCAGATACAAAAAAATAAAGGAGGGTTAAACAGATGAAAGATTTATATAAAACACACTACTTCGAAGTACCAACTGTGATGAAACACAGCTTAGGCGCTGTAAACAATTTGCCTGAGGAGCTGGCCCAGCTCGGAGTAAAAAAACCCTTACTGGTTACCGACGAGGGGGTTGTCAAAGCCGGACTGCTCGACAAGGTAGTTAGACCCTTGAAAGATGCTTCCATCGTCTACGAACTTTACGATGAGGTGGTTTTCAACCCGCCGCTTGCAACTGTAGCTGCGGGCACAAAAAAGTACAAGCAAAACGGTTGCGACGGCCTGGTGGCCGTAGGCGGCGGCAGTACCATGGACACCGCCAAAGCCATCGGAGTAGAAATCGCCCATGGCGAACCGGTGCTTGAATATGAATGCGCGGAAGGAAAAAAGGAGCTCACAAAAAGGATCCCCCCGCTTACCTGCATTCCTACTACTGCCGGCACCGGTAGTGAGGTGACCATGTGGGCTGTAATTACCGATCCGGAACGCGAGTTTAAGTTTAACGTAGGCGGCCCTCTGATTGCCGCCCACCTGGCACTGGTTGACCCCTTGCTGCATCTATCTATGCCCGCTGATGTAACCGCCGGAACCGGCATGGACGCCCTCTGCCACGCCATCGAGTGCTATACCTGCGCTTACGCCCAACCGCAGACTGACGCCGCAGCTTTGATGGCCATCGAATATGCCGGTAAGTACCTGCGCCGGGCTGTAGCCTACGGAGAAGACGTTGAGGCGCGTTATTACATGGCCATAAGCGCCTTGCTGGCAGGACTTTCCTACGGCAGCGAAAGTGCCGGCGCCGTGCATGCCATGACCCAGACCATGGGCGGTATTTTCCCGGTTCACCACGGCATCGCCGTTGGAGCTACCCTGGTGCCGGTAATGGAATACAACTGGATGGGAGAACCGGCTAAATATGCCCGTATCGCCTTGGCTTTAGGCGTCCCGGCAATCGGTATGAGCGAGCGGGAAGCAGCCATGGCCGCCGTAGAAGCCACCCGGGAGCTTGCTGCTGATATCGGCATTCCTAGCTTGAGCGCCTTAGGCATCAAGGAAGCAGATATCCCCCGGCTGGCCAGAGAAGCATACAACGACCCACAAACAGTTGGCAATCCGCGGGACATGAGTATCGAGGCATACGAAAAGATTTACCGCCGGGCACTTTAAAGGTGCTCACTTTGTCTGTATACTCTATTGTGATTATTGTTAACAAAGCAATAGTCAATAACACAAAAGAAGGTGGTTAAAACGATTACCGCGGACATTTATCAAGAATCGCTGAGGCTTATCCAAGAAGCTGAAAAAGAAGGTCTTGTATTGCGCCTGCTAGGCGGCATAGGAGTACGTCACATCTGCCCAAGCAGCGAAGAAAACCCTTGGAGCCGAGATTTTGAAGATATCGACTTTGTCGCTTCCCGGAAAGGTCGGGACAGGCTGGAGGGTTTCTTCGAGGCACAGGGCTACGAACCCAACAAACAGCGTAACCTTTTCAGCGGGGACAAGAGGCTTTTATTTTATGACTACGACAACAAACGGCAGATCGATATTTTTATCGGGGTATTCGATATGTGTCATTTTTTGGAGCTAGAGGAGAGACTGCATATAACAGATTTTTCTCTTCCTCCCGAAGATCTTTTCTTAACCAAGATCCAGATCATTGAGCTAAACGAAAAGGATATCTACGATTTAGGGTTACTGCTCCTCGACACCGAGCTGGAAAAAGGCGGCCGCGATAAAAAAGACGTATTTGACACCGGTTATGTGGCCGCGCTGTGCGCAAAAGATTGGGGGTGGTACAAAACTGTCACGAAAAACATCCGGGAATTAAAAAATTACCTGGGTAAATTATCCAAAGTGTCTTCCGAATCCAGAGAAATAATTATTAAAAACTTAGAAGCAATCGAAAAAGAAATCGAAGATCACCCGAAAACTATGTCCTGGAAGACACGCAACCTGGTTGGAGAAAAAGTGCAGTGGTACAACTTACCTGAAGATCTTGGAAAGTAAAGGAGGAATTCTTAAAATGTCGTCAAGCAACGGAACCAACGGGAAAGAAAGCGGCCTCTTTGTCCGCCAGGCCACCGGCCTGGTCAGATCGTGGTCAGTCTTTGACGCTTTTATTTACGCATTCTTTTCCGTCAACTTAATTACCCTTGGTTTGTACATTTTCGCATTTGCCCCTTATATACCTGAAGGAAACCTGGTCACTGCTGTAGTTATCAGCACCATCCTGATCATATTCTTAGTAATAGTTTATGCTATGCTTGTATCAATACTGCCCAGGGCCGGAGGCGATTACGTAATCCAAACCAGGATTTTAGGCGGGCCATTGAGCTATGTTCTGCCTTTCACCGGTTGGGTATTTATCCTTTGGCTATGGGTAACCCTGTATGGAAACATGCTTTCATGGAATGTTTTCACACCTCTTTTTACCCTTTTAGGGACCATGACAGGAAGCGAAGCCCTTTTAAATACAGCCTTTTGGTTCAATGATGTGCATGGGCTTTTCTTCTCATCTATCATGGTCTGTATTCTGGCTTCAGTTGTGATCAGCCTAGGGATGAAAGGATATGCCCGGGTGCAAAAGTTTTGCTTTTACCTTGGCATGCTGGGACTTTTAACCGTATTTATTATGCTTCTAGTCAACGATAAATCCGTTTTCATTGAAAGATTCAACGCTTTTTCGGCAGAACTTGGCGCTAATGAAAACGTTTACGGGCAGATTATCGATAGAAGCGCTGAGGCCGGCTACGACCCCATTGCCTGGAACAACCTGGCCATCGTCGGAAGTCTGCCCTTAATCCCGATGATTGTATTCTGGAACCTCTGGCCCAACTGGGGAGCAACTCTTTACGGAGAAGTTCGCGGCGCTTCAGAATTTAAGCGCAACTTCCTGGGAATGTTTCTTGGACTTATGGCCACCGGAATCCTCGCGGTTATACTCTTAGCGCTTTTTAACCGCACCTTTGGCTGGGATTTTTACTTAACCTCTAATTTTGCCTTTTTTGAAGGGCTTTCGCCATTTCCGGTATTCCCCTTCCCGGGTCTTTTGGCAGCTATCCTGACAGAAAACCCGGTCTTGCAGCTATGGGTGATTATTTCACTGAGCGCCTGGTTTTTCGGATGGATGGGCACGGTATTCCTGTCTTCAACAAGGGTGCTGTTCGCCGCCTCGTTTGACCGGATGCTTCCGGAATGGGTTTCCCGGTTGAACCCGAAAACTCGTAGCCCATATAATGCTCTGTTCTTAATGACCATACCGGGAATTGCCGTCAGTTTTCTTTATTACTATGTGCCCGGTTTCGATGTTCTGACCCTGAACACAACAGTTGTAATCACCGTTTGTTTCCTGGGTACAGCGATTGCGGCAATTGTTTTGCCATACCGAAAACCAGAACTATATAATACCTCACCGGTGGCCCGTTACAAAGTATTGGGGATACCGGCGATCACTGTCTGTGGAGTAATCTTGGCCGCATTCCTCTTGTTCAATATCATCCTCTGGATAATTGACCCTGTCTACGGGGTGAACGACCCTTATTCCGCAGTATTTATGCTGGTGCTCTACGGTATAGCTTTCATCATCTACTACTACTACAAGTATCGCAACAAGAAGCACGGCATCGAAGTGGAAAAAACCTACGAAGAAATACCGATGGAATAAGGCGGATCGAGCTTAGAACCACAGGTGCTGCTGTTTTAGCTAACAGCAGCACCTGGAAAAGGAGAATCACGTATGGCCAAAATATTTTTTGCAACTGATATCCACGGATCAGAAAAATGCTGGAAAAAATTCATTAATGCCGGCTCTTTTTACGGGGCAGAAGTGCTTATTCACGGAGGTGACATGACCGGGAAAGCAATTGTTCCAATTATCGAAGAAAAGAAAGGGTTATACCGCTGCGAATTCTTAGAGCAGCAACACACTCTTTCCACCAGTGAAGAACTGCAGAACATGAAACAGTCCATTAAAGACAGAGGATACTACCCGGTAGTGATGGACCATGACCGCATTAAGGAACTGGAGCAAGACGAAGACAAAAGGGAAGAACTATTTGTCAGGGAAACGCTAAACACCCTGACCAACTGGATCGAATGGGCCGAGGAACGTCTTAAAAAAACCAAAATTCCCTGCTATGTATGTCCGGCTAATGATGACATCTTCGAAATAGACGAACTCTTGCACCAGGCTGAATATATTCAAATTGTCGAAGGTAAAGTAGTCGAACTGCCACTTGGTTACCAGATGGTCAGCACAGGGTGGAGCAACCCAACACCGTGGAATACCCACCGGGAATGCCCCGACGAAGAACTGGAAGAAAAACTGAAAGCAATTTTAACCAGGCTTGATCCGGCTAAGCCGTCGATATTTAACATCCACCCACCGCCCTACGGCCTGGGCTTGGATGATGCCCCGGAACTTGACGAAAATTTGAAGCCGCGTTACGCGGGACGGTCACTGGTTCCGGTGGGCAGTAAAGCCGTCCGCAAGTTGATCGAAGAATACAAACCGGGACTCGGATTATTCGGCCATATCCACGAAGCCAAGGGTGCAGTCCGTCACAAAAAAACACTTTGTATCAACCCCGGCAGCAACTACGAGCAGGGGATTTTGCTCGGCGCCCTGGTTCATTTAGAAAAAAACAAGGTGGGCGAATATCTGCTCACCTCCGGGTAAAAAAGCATAAAAAATATAAATCCCCGGGTTGTGCCACCACATCGGCAGTGCATGAAGTTAATGCTGCAACTTCCCGGGGATATTAATCCAGTAAAAACGAGCAAGAAAACAGAACAATAATTATAGCTGTAAAGCACGCCTTTAGACTAATTTTATCCACTCTACTTTGAGTAAAATACAGAACTATGCACTCATTTATGCATCAGCACCCTGATTAACTTAACCTAAAAAATTTTAAAATATATTAAACATTTTTTTATCGAAAACGTGTATAATATTATTACGAATAAATACAAATTTCAGTTATTTGAAAATGATTTTATTTTAGGCAGGTGAAGTGTTTTGTTTAAACTTGAAGAGATGGCTCTAAAAAGTCATAAGCATTCCATATTGAATATTGCCCGTAACCCAATGCAAAATCTACTATCCCTGACAATCGGGGTTGCCCTGGTATTGTTTATTGTTATCCCCATCTTATATGTCCTTGCTCGCAGTCTCGGTGTCGCCGAAGGAATCGTTACCTTAGAATACTACCAAAATTTCTTTGCCCGCTCTTATTACTACCGCGCTTTATCGAACAGTCTACTTTTAGCTTTTACCGTCACGTCAATTGTGGTAACTTTGTGTTTTATGTATGCTTATATGGTATCTAGAATGAGCAAGGGTTTGCTCCCCAGTATTTTAAGGGCAATTGCGATGATTCCCCTGCTTGCTCCTCCTTTTATTTTTTCCATTTCGCTGATTACCCTGGGAGGAAGGCGAGGCTTAATCAGCATGCAGCTCTATGATCTCTTCGGAATTGAATTCAGCATCTACGGCTGGACCGGGGTTATTTTGGCTCAAATTATCGGACTCTTCCCCCTTGGTTTCATGATGCTGGAAAATGTGCTGCGATCCATGGATTTGAACCTGGAAGAAGCTTCCTCCGATATGGGGGCCGGTCAATGGAGAACATTATGGGCGGTAACCATACCTTTAGTAATGCCCGGGATTTTGAAGGCAGCCTTACTTGTCTTTATAAAATCGATTGCTGATTTTGCCACCCCTATGGTCATCGGTGCCGGCCTACCATTTTTAGCAACCGACGCCTATTTACTGGTAGTCGGTCAGCATAATATGGAAATGGCCGCAGTCCTTGCTACTTTTTTGGTCTTACCGACCATGATTATCTTTTTCATCCAGAACTATGTCTTAACCGATAAAACCAGAACCACTATAAGCGGACAATCCAGCGTTTCTTCGCAAATAAAAATGACCCCTTCGCTGAAAGGTATTTTCACTTTGTCTACAGTTCTATCTGCATTTTTAATTGTGATGGCTTTCGCAGTTATTTTCTGGAGTGCTTTCGTAGTAATACCGGGTGTAAACAATACATTTACCCTTGATCATTTCAGCACCAGGACCGGATGGAGCGCTATGGGAACAAGCTTGCAAATTGCAGCTATTTCAGCTTTAATCGTTGCCTTCCTGGGCGTAATCCAGGCTTACTTGAATATTCGGATGAAGGTTTACGGCAGCAAAATAATGGAATACATCGCTCTCTTCGGCATGGGCGTACCCGGCACTGTGGTTGGGATCGGCTATATTCTGTCTTTTAACCAGCCCCCGATTCACTTAACCGGAACCATGGCTATCATCATTATCAGCATGGTCTTTCGCCACTTAGGGGTAGGCCTGGAAGCGGGAATAAGTAAATTACACCAAATAGGGGTTAGCATGGAGGAAGCTTCCTGGGATATGGGGGCCTCAAAGATAACCACCTTTTTCAGGATCGTGCTCCCCTTAATGGGATCCTCTTTCATGTATGGCTTTATATACACCTTTATGTGCGCCATGACTTCAATATCAACAGCAATATTCCTGGTCTTTCCCGGAACCACTCTCGGAGCGGTTTATATCTTACAGGTCGCCGAGCAGGGAGCGATTGCGCGTGCTGCAGCCATGGCGGTGGTGCTGATCAGTATCGTGGCCGTTTGTCTGTTTACCTTAAGTAGAATTACTTCGAGGACACATTTGGCCAGGCTATAATAACGTTTTTAAATTAATCGATTATAAAGGTTTAGCTCCGGCTAACACTATATATATTAATCGAGAAGGAATTAAGAGGAGGGATTAAAAATATGGCGGAGGAACCCATTTTACAAGTAAAAGATGTAGTAAAAACTTTTGGCCCGGTAACCGCTCTATCCGGAGTAAGTATTGATGTCTACCAGGGGGAGATCGTTTGTTTCCTCGGACCCAGCGGCTGTGGCAAAACTACTCTTTTAAGAGTTATTGGGGGCTTTTACCAGCAGGACCGGGGAGATATTTATTTAGGTGGCAAGCTAATTAACGGCGTGCCGCCCGAAAAAAGAGATACAGTGATGTTTTTTCAAAACTATGCTTTATTCCCCCATATGAATGTATACGAAAACGTTACTTACGGCTTAAAAGTGAGAAAAGAAAAGAAAAATTCAATGAAGGAAAAAGCCAAATCCATACTTTCCATGATCCAGCTTAATGGGATGGAAGATCGCTTCCCTAACCAGTTGAGCGGCGGGCAGCAGCAAAGGGTTGCCCTGGCGAGAGCTTTAATTTTAAATCCAAAACTGCTGCTGTTAGATGAGCCTTTATCAAACCTAGATGCAAACTTACGTGCGCATATGCGAGATGAAATCATTAAAATCAGGGAGAAACTAAACCTGACCATCATTTTTGTGACCCACGACCAGGACGAGGCAATCAGCATAGCTGACAAAATTGCGGTCATGAAAGAGGGAGATATCGAACAGGTTGGGCATCCGGTGCAAATTTACCGCTACCCGTCAAGCGTTTATGTTGCCGGTTTTCTCGGTAGCGCGAATTTCCTCGACGCTAAGATCGATAGCATTACCGAAGAAAATATGCTTGAGCTGAAAACAGCAATTGGTGACATTATAATAACTCCGCCGCAAAATAATTTTGAACCGGGTCAACAAGCCAAAGCCGTAATCAGGCCGGAAAATATTAAAGTAATCCTCGATAAATCAGAAAACGATATCAATATTTTAGAAGCGGAAGTATTAAAAAGCACATATTTAGGAGCAATGGTCAATTATAGAGTGCAGGTTGGGGAAGAAATTATGTCCGTTGAATTACGCAACCCCACCGAAAAAGAACTGCTTTCCTCCGGAGATAAACTCTACTTGAAAATTCCTGAAAATATTCACTTAATTAAAGCAGAGTCTCCAGAACCAACAGTCCTGGAAGAAACCAGGTAAGGAGGAAAAATAAGTGTGGCAACCAAGCCGGGCTCTACTGTTTGACAAGGATGGCACGATTATCGATTTTAACTTGAAATGGTTAAACTGGTGCCGCATCATTGCAAAATATCTTTCCAGTGAAAAATTTACTTGTGAAGAAATAGAAAGCAAAATGAAAGTATGGGGTGTTAATTTAAAAACAGAGATTGTTAAATCTGAAGGGTTTTTAGCTACCGGCTCTAAAGAGCAATTGGAAGAAAGCCTTGCCGCTGAAATAGCATTCGCCTGTAAAACAGTTAAGGAAGCAAAAAAGCAAGTCCGGGAAGCCATGGACTACGCTAATCAAAAAACCACAAACAATAAAATGGTAAAGGCAGTGCCGGGGGCGAACAGTTGTATCAAGCATTGCTCTGAACAAGGATACCACCTTGCAGTTGTTACCACTGATGATACAGAAGCGGCAGTTAACGATCTTAAAATAGCGGGGCTTGATCAATATTTTGATACAATCCTCGGCTGTGATAAAGTTCCATTCTGCAAGCCTGCACCGGATTTAATTTTTGAGGTTTGCCGGCAAATGGGAGTCAAACCTTCGCAGGCTGCTGTAATCGGCGATACAACAGCCGACATGCTAATGGGAAAAAATGCAGTGGTAGCTTTTCGTATCGGCGTAACCAGCGGTGTCGGAAGTAAAAAAGAGTTACTGGATACAGCAGACCTGGTCCTTTCAGGTATAGATGAAATGACTTAAGCCCGACTCACTAATCATTAGCGAAAGGTTTTTAGCTGTTTGTAAAGGAGGTGGGGGTGGAGTTAGCGGTTAAAAGGCTTATAGCAGAAGATTGTTTGGTAGCGGATTAGGTTTAACAAAAAAAGCATAAAAATTTAATAGGGGGTTTTTAATGTGAAAAACAAACTGATAATCCTGTTAGCTGTCTTTTTGGTTTTAACCTTGACTGTTGCAGTCGGCTGCGACCCGGACGAACCGGTGGCTGACGAACCGGAGGAAGAAGCTGTACCAGAAGAACGCAGTGTAACTATCTATACCCACAATGACGAGCCGGAAATGCAGGCATTCCTGGATGCTTTGGAAGCCGATACAGGCATCAGAGGAGAAATCCTGCGGATGTCCAGCGGAGAACTCTGGAGCAGAATTGAGGCAGAATCGCCAAACTTCGGTGCGGACATGGTCTGGGGTATGATGCACAGTTTCGCTTTACGGGCTGAAGATATGGACATCCTTTACCCGTATGATTCACCGGAATGGGCAGATATCGCCGCTGAGTTTAAAGATCCGGATGACCGCTGGTACGGCTGGTCATACTGGTACAACGCCATTGCTGTCAACGAAGATTTAATCGAAGCTGCCGGTTATGAACCGCCCGAAACCTGGGAAGACTTGCTCGATCCCAAGTGGGAAGGGGAAATTGTCTGCCCCGATCCCGGAACATCCGGCACCGCTTATCTGATCGTTTCCACACTTATGCAGCTTAAAGGTGAAGAGGCAGGGTGGGAATACCTTGCCGAACTGGACAAGAACGTCGACCAGTACACCAAATCGGGAACAGCACCGGCCCAGATGGTCGCAGAAGGAGAGTACATGATCGGGCTGAGCTGGGATATGGGTGTATTTAACCGCATTGAAGAAGGCTACCCGGTCCAGGCCGTTATCCCCGAAGAAGGAGTCGGTTTTGACTTAGACGTAGCCTGGATCTTTGAAGGCGCAGAGAACCTTGAAACGGCTAAAGCAGTAATTGATTGGATTGGCTCCGAAGAAGGGATGATTGCTGCACATGAACACCGTGACATGGTTACCCGGGAAGAAGTAATGGATGTAGAATTTGAGGCAAACTTTATCGATTACGATGCTGTTTGGGCAGCAGAAAACAGGGACAGGATTATGGAAGAATGGAGAGACATGTTCGCTGAATAGGAAGGCAGGCACTGCCCCCGCTGTTCCCGTTGATCATCTATCCGGGGGCAGCGGGTTTTTTAAATTGCTTAAAACTGCTTTAAGGATACCCGTACAACCGGGGTCTTAGGTTTACCATGATTAGTGGAGCTTGACATGACCATAGAAGCAATCATTTTAATTACCATATCTGCTTTTTCCCATGCCGGCTGGAACTTAAGAGTTAAAAAGTATCATCCCAGCCCGGCTTTTTTTCTGCTGGCCAATACGCTGGGGGTAATATTTTTTTCTCCTTTTTTATTGCTGGTAGAATCGCCTTTCACCGCCTTCACCCCGAGATTAACCATTATTCTAATAACAACCGGCTTTTTCATGGCCCTTTACATGTATGCGCTCGCCGGGGCTTATAAACACGGCAATTTATCGCTCGTATATCCCACGGTCAGGGCGCTGCCCATCTTACTGGTAACATTTTTTCTATATATCTTTACTAGCGAAAGCTTCACCACTTTATACTTAATCGGCATTTTTTTCATTATCGCCGGCCTATACCTGCACTGGGGCAATCCCGGCAAAACCACTTTTATCTCCCGGCTTAATCCCCATACCGGCCTATATGTTATATTGGCTGCCGGCGGAGTTGCCGGGTATTCCTTGATCGATGCTGAAGGAGTCAACCTGCTGGTAAAACTGGACTTTTTCACAGAAATAACCGCTCCCTTAAGCTATATCATCTTCCAGGGTTTTTTTGCTTCACTCTGGCTGACAGGCTTGATCCTGTTTAACGCGGCAGAACGTAAACAGGCTAAAACCATCCTGGTTAATGAAAAAACAAGCATCATGATGGTAGGATTGATCATTTATGCTACCTACGTGCTTGTGCTTGCTTCCATGCTTTATGTAGAAAATGTCGGGTATATCCTTGCTTTCAGGCAGTTAAGCATCCCCATCGGCTCTATTTTTGGGTGGTCATTGTTGAAGGAAAAGTACAATTTAAATAGCATATTTGGGGTGAGTATTCTTTTAGCCGGTCTGATCATGGTGGCTCTGGGTTAACTTAGCAAGGCTACCCCGATTGCTTCCTTAATATTACCGGCTCCGATTAACTGGATCCCGGAAAATTCACTGCCACTGGATTTTAGTTCAGAAAAACTGGCTTC
>SL_8KL_010_SEDDRAFT_10002469_pt1 | contig 15608 bp, 14 predicted proteins | sample SodLakKL_010_SED_4_FD_11160 | JGI IMG/M metagenome (IMG submission 11160) | reverse complement strand
AATTCAGCCGGTATTGCTCCCACAGGGATATTTTTCCCGGTAAAACGTTGGATGTCCTTAAGTAAAAGTTTTTCTTCCGGGCTGCAGAACGAGTAGGCCGTTCCGTCTTTACCGGCCCTGCCTGTACGCCCGATGCGGTGGGTATAGGTTTCTTCCTGCTCAGGCATGTCATAATTGATCACATGCGAAAGGTCGCTGACGTCAATGCCCCTTGAAGCCACATCGGTGGCAACCAGCATACTCAGCTTATGGCTTTTAAACTGGTTCAATGCCCGCTGGCGCTGGTTTTGCGATTTGTCGCCATGGATGGCCTGCGCCATGATTCCCTGGCGGGCCAGAGACTTCACCAGCTTGTCTGCCCCTCTTCGGGTCCGGGTGAAAACCAGGGTACGGTCGATTCCTTCTTCCTTTACCAAATGCTGCAACAACGCTGCCTTGGAGGCCCTGCCGATATGGTAGACCTGTTCTTTGGTGAATGTGTCCTGGGTTGTGTCCGGTTCAATATCCACACTCACAGGGTTCCTGAGCATGGTCGCTGCCAGTTTTTTCACAGCCGGCAACAGGGTGGCGGAAAAAAGCATGGACTGCCTTTTGTCCGGCAGCATGTGGCTGATTTTTTTGATGTCGTTGATGAATCCCATATCCAGCATTCTGTCTGCCTCATCCAGGATGAAATGCTCCACGGCATGGAGGCTGAGGTATTTCTGCTGTATCAAATCGAGCAGACGACCGGGGGTGGCCACGATAATATCTTTTCCTTTCCGTAATGCGGCTACCTGTTCTTTTTGGGATACCCCGCCATAGATTACGGTGTGGCTGATGCGGGTATGTTTTCCGTAGATCCTGATGTTTTCACTGATCTGTTCGGCAAGTTCCCGTGTGGGGGCGAGGATGAGTGCCCTGGGGTGCCGGCCGGCTTTTTGTTTATTGCTCAATAAGTCAAGAAGGGGAAGTGCAAAAGCAGCGGTTTTCCCGGTGCCTGTGCGTGCGCTTCCGAAAATATCCCTTCCCTGAAGGATTACCGGAATGGCATTCTCCTGTACGGGTGTGGGTGTGGTGTAACCTTTGCCTTTTAACGCCTGCAAAAGGGGCGCTGATAAATTCAGATTCTGAAAAGTTGTCATTTGTATAATATATAATAGTGATTGCCTGTGCTTGTGCACGGCGAATTATTGGTGATAAAGGAAATGGTGAGGTGGAGAGATTAGAATGCGAAGCGTGTAACGCTTGTTGTGAAAACGGGCAAGTAAAAACCCAACTCTTGCAATTATCGGCGCAAAGGTACAAATTTAATCAGTACAAGTCGTAAAACATGACAATTATTTTTATGTGTCTCTGCAAAACCTGTGGCAGCGGATGATCCTGCACAATATCCTGTGCGCAAAATAGTCCGTGCATCAAAATATTTAGGGATGCGGCCATTGTTGAGGGGGAAAAAAATATTTTTTGAAGTTAATATTTATGCGTATTATTGCAAAAGTAAAACACAAATACATGAATATTTCCATATATACAACTGGCTCCTGGTGGTGGCACAACAACATAGGTTGGTGTGTTAAGCGTTATGGGCATCGTTGATGTAACTGGAATATATCAGGAAATCTGAAGGGTCCGCTTAACCACAAGCGGGCCCTTTTTTTGTATGTACCATAAACGCTAAACCCATGAATTCATCAGAAAATCCTTTAATCTTTCGGGCGAGTCTGAAACACCTCCAGGCAGATACTTATACGCCTGTGGGAATTTATCTGAGGCTAAGGGATCGTTTCCCCCAGTCGTTGCTGCTGGAGTGTGCTGATTACAGCTCCAGGCAGGACTCATTTTCTTATATATGCCTGCAACCTCTGGCGGGAGTTGCATTGCAAGGAAATCAATGGTCCTCTTATTCCGAAGAAGGCTCAAAGCAGACCCGTATAAATTCCGGGAGTTTTACGGCTCCCGGCCTTATGGAAGACTTTCTGTCAGGAATACGGATAGAGAATGAGAAAGATCCACGCTATATGCCCGGCGTATTCGGCTACACCGCTTATGATGCCATTAATTATTTTGACAATGTCAACATCACGCAACCGGGTGTGGAGTACGATCCGATCCCCTTGATGCGCTATGATCTGTATCAGGTTGTCATTGCCTTTAACCACTTTAACAACACCCTGACTATTTGTGAGTTGCTAGGGAACGATACCCAATCAAAACTCAGTGAGGTGCTTTCTTTGCTGGCCAACCGCAATGCCACCTCTTTCCCCTTTGCTGTAAAGGGGCAGGAGCGTAACCGCACTTCGGAAAAAGATTATAAGGAGATGGTCGGGAAAGGCATAGCGCATTGTGCCCGGGGCGATGTTTTTCAGATTGTGCTTTCAAGACGATTTGAGCAAGACTTCGAAGGGGATGAGTTTAATGTCTACAGAGCCCTGCGTTCTGTGAATCCATCGCCATACCTGTTTTACTTTGACTACCTGTCATACAAACTTTTCGGTTCATCCCCGGAGGCCCAGCTTCGAATAAACCAGGACAGGGCAACCATTAATCCCATTGCCGGTACCGTGGCCCGAACCGGAGACCCCCCGACCGATGCGGCTCTCGTGGAAGGATTGCTCAAAGATCAAAAGGAGAATGCCGAACATTGTATGTTGGTTGACCTGGCAAGAAACGATCTGAGCAAACATGCCGCCAATGTAAAAGTGGACACTTTCAGGGAAGTGCAGTCTTACTCACACGTAATCCATCTGGTTTCAACGGTGTCAGGTGACCTGGATCCGGCCACCGGTAAATACCGGTTGTTTGCCGATACATTTCCGGCAGGCACCCTTTCCGGCGCACCCAAGCATCAGGCCATGCAGCTCATTGACAGGTATGAGTCGCATGCAAGGGGGTTCTATGGAGGAGCCATCGGCTTTCTGGGCCTTAATGGCTCGCTGAATCATGCCATTATGATACGGTCATTTTTGAGCCGCAAAGGTACATTGCATTACCAGGCCGGGGCCGGAGTGGTCATTGATTCTGATCCTGAAGGGGAACTTGAAGAGGTAAAAGGCAAAACGGCCGCATTGAAAAACGCCATCCTGCTGGCAGGTACATTCAGTCAATAAACAATCAGATCATGGCAAACATTCTTGTTTTGGATAATTACGATTCGTTCACCTATAATCTGGTGCGTTACGTCAAAGAAACCGGGGAACACAATGTAACGGTTGTGCGAAATGATGTGGTTGATATGGATGAGGTGGAGCAATTTGACGGGATTATATTGTCTCCGGGACCGGGAATACCGGAAGAGGCCGGCTTGCTTCTTCCCCTGGTTGAAAGATATTATGCCACCAAGCGCATTTTCGGCGTCTGTCTTGGCCTGCAGGCCATCACCATTGTTTTCGGGGGCAAACTGATCAATATGAACAAGGTCTTTCATGGTGTAGCCACAGAAGCAAGCATCGTGCAACCACCACATTATTTGTTTGCGGATATGCCCGGGAAAATTTTAGTAGGGCGCTATCATTCCTGGATGGCAGACCAGGAAAGCTTTCCGCCTGATTTACGAGTTGATGCGACAAATCATGAAGAACAGATCATGGCAATAAGTCATAGAAAGTATGATGTTTGCGGGGTGCAGTTTCACCCTGAATCCATACTGACGCCGGATGGCAGGCAGATGGTCAGGAATTGGCTAAAGGCCTTTGCTTCGCCCCGGGCAGCTCAAAATTCAGCATTCAACATTTAGCAGATTACGGATGACAAATACATGGCATATGAAAATTTTACTTGAAAAATTACTGGAGTCGCAATACCTGGATCGCGATGAGGCGGCAGAATTGATGCGTGGTATTGCAGGAGGGGCGATCAACGATGCACAAATAGCCGCAGTTTTGTCTGCTTATATTATGCGGAGCATTAACCTGGAAGAATTGCTGGGTTTTCGGGATGCCATCCTGGAACTGGCACACCGGATTGAACTGCTGGATGGTGAAACCATTGATGTTTGCGGGACCGGGGGTGACCGGAAAAACACCTTCAATATTTCCACCCTGACCGCTTTCGTGGTAGCCGGAGCGGGTATTCCGGTGGCCAAACATGGCAATTACGGGGTCTCATCTGGTTCCGGGTCTTCCAATGTGATGGAATACTTCGGGTATCAATTCTCCAACGACCACGATAAGTTAAAACGTGAAACAGAGCGGGCAGGTATTTGTTTTATGCATGCGCCTCTTTTCCACCCTGCACTGAAAGCCGTGGGCGGTGTACGAAAACAACTTGGTGTCAAGACTTTTTTCAACATTCTGGGGCCACTGGTAAATCCGGCATCCCCCCGTTATCAGTTAAATGGGGTTTTCAGTATAGAGGCCGGAAGGATTTTCAGTTACCTTTTGCAAAGGGAAAAGAAACAATTCAGGGTGGTGTATTCACTTGATGGTTATGATGAGGTGTCACTTACATCACCGGTCAAAATTTTCAGCCCGGATGGCGAAGACCTGTTGCAGGTCAGCGACTTTGGACTTAGTATACTCAGGCCCGGTGATTTAGCAGGGGGTGGCAGCGTGGAAGGTTCCGCCGGTATTTTCAGGGCTGTTTTGGGAAATCAAAGCACCCGTGCACAGCAGGATGTTGTAGTGGCCAATGCCGCCCTGGCCATACAATGTGCCGGCCGCGCTGCTGACCTCAACGAAGCTGTGCAGATGGCCCGGGAGTCTTTGGTTTCAGGCAGGGCGATGAAAGTGTTTAAACAATTAATGGATCTTCAATCATGAACAAACTGGATGAAATCATCGCGGCCAAGCGGCGTGAGGTGGAGGAAAACAAATCGCTTTACCCGGTTAAGCTATTGCAGCAAAGTTTATTTTTCCAAACCAGGCCTGTATCTCTGGGTGAATATGTGCTCAGGGATGACCTTTACGGGATCATCGCTGAATTTAAACGCCGAAGTCCCTCGCGGGGCCTCATCAATGAGTTTGCTGATCCGGCCATGATCACTTTACGTTATATGCAGGCAGGAGCTTCAGCTTTATCGGTAATTACTGACAAAACATTTTTCGGCGGAAGCAATAAAGACCTGATCCGGGCAAGACAAAACAACTATTGCCCCATTTTACGCAAGGAATTTATTGTTGATGAATATCAGGTCTACGAATCCCGCAGCATCGGGGCAGATGCCATTCTGTTGATTGCCGGCGTATTGTCAAAGGATTCACTGAAGCTTTTACACGGTCTTGCCGGCTCTCTGGGCATGGATGTGTTGATTGAGGTTCATGATGCTGCCGACCTGGATAAACTTCCGGCTGATGCAGGTCTGGTGGGAGTAAATAATCGCAACCTTAAAAATTTCCAGGTGAATACAGACCGTGCCATCAATATGGCTGATCAGTTGCCCGGAAACGTGATAAAAATTGCAGAAAGCGGAATTGACAGCCCTGAAACCCTCATCATGCTGCGGCAGGCCGGTTACAGGGGCTTTCTTATGGGAGAACGCTTCATGCGTGAGGCTGATCCCGGAAAAGCCTGCCGTCGGTTTTTCAGGCAGTTGAACGGGTCATTCACCGAAAAACATGCAGGATGATGAAAAACGAAACCCCCTTTATAAAAATATGCGGCATGAAAAGTCCTGAAAATTTCAGGTCCGTGACAAAGATGAACCCCGCCATGATTGGGTTCATCTTTCACCCTGACTCGGCCCGGGATGTCAGTGATGTGGCAGGCTCACTGCCACTTTCTGAGATCCCCGCTCACATCCTGAAGGTTGCGGTGGTTGTTGACAAGCCCATGGAAGAATGCAGAGAGATTGTCAGGGGCTTCGGATTTGATGTGCTGCAGCTTCACGGGAATGAATCTCCGGAATTTTGTCGTGCGATGCGTGCCTCTTGTAAGGTCATCAAGTCTTTTCCCGTGGCCGGATCTCTCCCCGATCAAGTGTCGGCTTATGAAGGCAGTTGTGATTATTTTTTATTTGATACTGCTGGTATGACAGCCGGTGGGACCGGCAAAAGCTTTGATCACCAAATCCTTTACGCCTATAATGGCCAGACTCCCTACCTGGTGGCCGGAGGCATTGGCCCGGATGAGGTCAGCCGCCTCCTGAACACGCCACCGCCGAAAATCGCCGGTCTTGATCTGAACAGCCGCTTTGAGGTCAGTCCCGGGTTGAAAGATATCAGGAAACTACAAAAAACCTTTACGTTTATGCAAGAAACTTTGACAACAAGAACCTTCGATGCTGACCTGAACCCTGCCAATCCGAACGCTGAACGACCGGAACCTGGCCGGGGTCGAACCCCTGAACCGGACATCAACGGCTATTATGGTGAATTTGGCGGCGCTTTCATTCCGGAGTTGCTACAGGCCAATGTGGATGAATTGGCTGCGTCTTATCTGACACATACTTCTAAAGACAGTTTCAAAAAAGACCTCAATCGTCTGCTGGCTGACTATGTGGGCCGGCCAACTCCCCTCTATTATGCATCGACCCTGTCAGCCATCTATGGCGCCCGGGTTTATTTAAAACGGGAAGATCTTTGTCATACCGGCGCCCACAAACTCAACAATGTGGTTGGACAGGCTCTCCTGGCAAAAAGCATGAAAAAGAAACATGTGATAGCTGAAACCGGGGCAGGACAACATGGCGTTGCCACAGCCACGGTATGCGCCATGCTTGGGATGCCATGCACGATATTTATGGGGGTCAGGGATGCACAACGCCAGCGGATCAATGTGCTGCGCATGAAAATGCTGGGAGCGGAGGTCGTTCCTGTGTCCGCAGGCAGTCAAACCCTGAAAGATGCCACCAATGAGGCCCTGCGCTACTGGATCAATCATCCCGATGATACTTATTACTTGATCGGGTCATCCATCGGACCTCACCCTTATCCCGATATGGTTACACGTTTTCAGTCCGTTATCAGCCGTGAAATACAGGAACAGTTGTTTGAGAAGGAGGGCAAGTCAGCACCCGACTATGTGCTGGCCTGTGTAGGGGGAGGAAGCAATGCTGCCGGGGTATTTTATCATTTTGTGGATAATGACATTACCCGGCTGGTTGGCGCTGAGGCAGCAGGTAAGGGGATTTTATCCGGCCAGACCGCAGCCACTCTTTCGGTTGGAAGTGCAGGGGTGCTGCACGGTACAAGAACAATCCTGATGCAAACCACCGATGGCCAGGTCATTGAGGCCCATTCAATTTCAGCAGGGCTGGACTATCCGGGGGTTGGTCCCATGCATGCGTGGCTTCATCAGACCGGTCGGGCACGTTTTGTTGCTGTAACTGATGAAGAAGCGATGGAAGCAGCCAGCGGACTGACCCTCTCAGAAGGAATCATTCCTGCCATTGAGTCGGCTCATGCCCTTGCCTTGCTGGGTAAACTGCCTTTATCACCGGAAGATGTGGTGGTGGTAAGTTTGTCCGGGCGAGGTGACAAGGATATGGAGACTTACGGGCAGTATTATGATAACAATGAATCACCATAACCAGTTGAAAATTATGAAAACCAAACCAAAAGATGCCTTAGAGGAGGTTTTACATAAATCGTCAGCAGATAAACTGCTATCGGTATATATGACCGCCGGGTTTCCCCGCCTCAATGACACGACCACTGATGTCCGTACACTGGCTGAGGCCGGTATTGATTTTGTGGAGATCGGAATGCCTTTTTCCGACCCCCTTGCCGATGGTCCGGTAATTCAGCAGGCCAGTGCTCAGGCGCTGGGAAACGGCATGAAACTGGCCTTGCTTTTTGATCAGCTGGCGGGTTTCGGAGGACAAATGCCAATTCCCGCAATTTTGATGGGATACATTAATCCTGTACTACGTTTTGGCGTAGAGCTGTTTTGTCAAAAAGCCAAAGCTGCGGGGATTTCTGGTGTGATCCTCCCTGATCTGCCCATGCGGGAATACCTTCAGGACTACCGGGAATTCTTTCAGAGCCAGGGCCTGCATTTCATATTCCTTGTTACGCCAACTACCCCGGAAAGCCGGATCAGGCAGATCGATGAAATGAGTACCGCTTTTATTTATGCGGTAGGATCCTCTTCTACCACCGGAAACCGGGACAATGACCTGAATCGTGAAGCATATCTTCAGCGTCTTCAGGCCATGAATTTGCAAAGCCCGCTGGTAGTAGGTTTTGGGATTAAGGACAGCAAAAGTCTGCAGCAGGCATGGAATTACGCCAAAGGGGGAATTGTCGGCACAGCTTACATCCAGCGCCGGATGGCGCGCCAAACTTCTGAAGCAGCGGTCCGAAGCCTGCTAAGCCAACTTGGCCGGATCAACGGCAGCGAAACACCCCCTGCTGCATCAGATCAACGTGATGAAGGTCATCTCGGGAATCCTTTACATTCAAAATTATTCATCCCATGATTATTCAAACCACAACGAGTTGTACGTCTCATGAAAAAGAAAAGATCATTGATGAGGTCGTTCAGTTAGGTTATCACCCAACCCGGGTAACCACCCAGTTTGGTCAGTATATTGTTTGCGTCGGAAATACTGACTTTGACATCAGAAAAATCGGCAATCTCCCCGGTGTGTGTGACGTACATATGGTCAGAGATCAGAGTAAGCTGGTGTCCAGACAATGGAAGGTCAAAGCCACGGAAATACCCCTTGGGGAAGGAGTGACCGTTTCCCGTAATCATTTTTCTCTGGCTATGGGGCCCTGCTCCATAGAAAATGAAGAACAGTTGCGGGAAATGGTTGGTTTTTTAAAAAACGAAGGGGTAGGGGTCATGCGTGGCGGTGTTTTTAAGCCCCGTAGTTCACCCTATGCTTTCAGGGGGCTTGGGCTGGAGGGACTGAAAATGTTCCACAGGGTTTGCCGGGAAGCCGGTATCCGGGTTGTTACAGAGGTGATGCAGGTGTCGCAGGTAGCCGAAATGCATGATTTCGTTGATATTTTCCAGGTCGGAACCCGCAATGCCCAAAATTTTAATTTGCTGGATGAATTGGGGAAAGTTGACAAACCGGTCTTGCTGAAGCGAGGCATGTCTTCTACCCTGGATGAGTTCCTGGCTTCAGCCGAGTATATTTTTTCCAATGGCAATGAAAAGATCATTCTTTGTGAAAGGGGAGTCAGAACTTTTGAGCGGGCGTATCGTAATACATTGGATCTTAATTCGATCCCATACCTCAGGGAGATAAGTCACCTGCCGGTCTTCTGTGATCCATCACATGGTGTGGGCCTGAGAGCCTATGTAGAGACAATGGCCCTGGCTTCAGTGATGGCCGGAGCGGACGGGTTGATTATGGAAATCCACAAGCAACCCGAACGTGCCATGTCTGACGGCCAGCAGTCACTCAGTTTTTCCGAAGCCCGTCAATGTATACGTAAGATCAGGGAGACAGTGAACTTCCGGAAAGATTTGTCCAGACTTGACACCTTAACCTGATCAGATTTGGATGAATCGGGTGCTTTGCCCTATATTTGCAGGATGCTGATACCAAGGGTAAATATCAGGGCCCGGTTGATTGACGGTTGAATGGATTAAAATAGATCCCATATTGATTTTAAAACAAATCCCATGAATAGAGAAGAAGCTTTAGCGTTGCTGAAAACCCATGTAAAAAACGAGAAAATGATCGCCCATTGTCTGGCATCGGAAGCGGTACTCAGGGCCCTGGCAGAACGCCTGGGAGAAGACCCCGACCATTGGGGCCTGGCCGGCTTGCTGCACGATGTGGATGTGGAGATTACTGATGCCGACCCGGAAGTACATGCCCTGGAGGGTGCCAAAATGCTGGAACAAAAAGGGGTGGCTCCTGATATTGTCGAAGCCGTCAGGCTGCACAATGAGCACGCGGCGCACGGTCAGGAACGGCATAAACAATTGCATCATGCCCTGGCAGCAGGGGAGACCATCACCGGGCTGATCACTGCCACAGCCCTGGTATATCCTGACAAAAAAGTGGCCAGCGTGAAGCCCAAATCAATCACCAAGCGGATGAAGGAAAAGGCATTTGCCGCTTCAGTGAACAGAGATACCATCAGGGAATGTGAGAAGCTGGGGCTGAGCCTTCAGGAGTTTGTGGAGATCTCATTGAATGCCATGAAAAAAGTGGGGCCGGAGATTGGGTTGTAACGGGTGCTTCGCACCCTTGGTTGGTCGAGGGCTGACGCCCTCTCCGGTTGGTCGTGGCTTCGCCACTCCGGTTGGTCGGCGCTTTGCGCCTCCGGTTAGTCAGCGCTGGGCGCTGACGGTTGTTGGTTAGTCGGGGCTGGCGCGCCTCCATTGTTGGTTCTCATGGGATGAGGTACGTGGGGGTAGCCCGTAAATCGTGGCCGGAGCCACGGAGTTGTTGGTTGGTCGGCGCTGCGCGCCTCTGGTTGTTGGTTCTCATGGGATGAGGTACGTGGGGGTAGCCCGTAAATAGTGGCCGGAGCCACGAAGTTGTTGGTTAGGTCGGCGCTTTGCGCCTCCGGTTGTTGGTTATGCAGGTGGTTGAAGTGCCATCATTTCTTCGTCGCGGAGGGCTTCCATTGCTTTTTCAAACGTCCGGTCTACGGAATGCAAAACAGGATAAAAAGCTTCAGCCCCATACATATTCCTGCCAACATAGGCTTTCAGGTTGGTCCTGATGAGCTCCTCGCTTTCCCTGCTGATCCGGGAAGGTACTTCCATGCCCTGATCCCGCAAGTAGCTGAGGAATTCATTGTAGATACCTGACGAAATGCTGAACTGGGTTACATAGGTTTCGGCGTCACCATATTCTGCAAGGCTTTCCCTGTTCTGATCGGTGTATTCAAATGCAAACAGGTAAATGTAGCCCAGGTTTGTAACGCGGTTAAAGAATGACCGGTCGTTATCGCCGTCAAGCGGCACAAAAATGTCGGGCATGATGCCTCCTCCTCCGTATACAACCCTTCCTGCTGGTGTTTCAAAACGGAGTGAATCATCAAAATGAATGCTGTCGGGGCTGAGGAGCTCCCCGCTGTGAAAGCGGTTGAGGAATTCATTGTAATAGGCTTCCTCCCCTTCGTCATAAGGTTTCTGGATGCTTCGGCCCGTGGGGGTGTAATAATGAGCCACGGTTAACCTGAGCGCTGAGCCATCGCGGAGCTGTACCTGCTCCTGTACCAATCCTTTACCGAAAGAGCGTCTGCCGACCACCAGGCCGCGGTCATTGTCCTGCACTGCGCCTGCTATAATTTCGCTGGCGGATGCCGACCATTCATCAATTAAAACCACCAGTGGCTGGGTTTCAAATTTCCCGTCGCGGCGTGCCCTGGCAGTGGTACGAGGTCTTTTTCTCCCCTCAGTATATACAATCAGTTGCTGCGGTTCAAGCAGCTCATCAGCGATCTGTATGGCAGCCTCCATGAATCCTCCGCCGTTGCCCCGGAGGTCAAGGATCATTTTTTCCATTCCTTTTTCCTGCAGCCCGGATAGCGCCTGGTCAAATTCACGGTAGGTGGTTGCTGAAAATTTATTCAGGCGGATGAAGCCTGTCGTTTCGTCTGCCATATAGGCGATGTCCAGGCTGTAAGAAGGAATTTCATCCCTGGTCAGGGAGAATTCAATCAGGTCGGGTGCTCCGGGCCTGTGCACGAAGACATCCACCCTGGTTCCCTTTTCTCCCATCAGCATGGCCACAATGTCATTGGTGGATTTTTCCACGCCCGCAATTACCGTATCCCCGACCATCACAATGCGCCTGCTCGCTGGGACCTCCGGGTATGGGATTGATGACCACCACGGTATCCCTGATCATATTGAACTCAATGCCGATGCCTTCGAAGCTGCCCATCAGCGGGTCATTCATCCGCCGGAATTCAGACTCCGGGATGTAGGCTGAATGGGGATCCAGGCTCTTCAGGATGCTTTTTATGGTCTCATCTTCAAGCTCTGTCCTGGAAATACTGTCTACATAAGCATCATTGATGTAATTCAGGATGTCCTGGATTTTGTTGTATCGTTCGGATCCGATCGAGAAAAAACGCCCTTCAGAGGGGCTGCTTTCCGGTTGACGGAGTTTCAGGCCAAGAAAAAATCCCAGTGCAAGCACCAGTGCCAGGATGACTGGCATATACACACTTGCCGTTAAGCGGGCTTTGCGTTTGTCGTTCATGGTAATGTGGTTGATCTTTACAGGGTCAGGCTGACTGGATGCAATAATTAAACCAATCCATGCGAAAATAGTGATAAAAGGCCTGTGTAAACGTTATTTTTTCTTAAAACGATGCTGCTCAGTGTTTTAAATAATTCGGGTGTTCGGCACCTTACCGGAGTTGTTGAATTTTTCTGATGAGGGCTGTGGTTGAAAACCCTTCCAGGAAGGGAAGTGTAACCACAGTGCCTCCCCGGCTGCGAATAAAGTCGGCTCCTGCAATCTCACGGTTTCTGTAATCATCTCCTTTTACAAGGACGTCGGGCTCTAGGCTTCGGATGAGGCTTTCGGGTGTGTCGTCATCAAAAAGAATGACCGCGTCCACAAACGACAGGGAGGCCAGAACCGCTGCCCTTGCATCTTCCGGGTTGACCGGCCTGCCTGTCCCCTTATTGCGGCGTACTGACGAATCGGTATTTAAGCCCACGATCAGAATATCTCCCAGATCTGCGGCCCGGGCCAGGTAATCTGTGTGGCCGGCATGCAGGATGTCGAAGCAGCCGTTGGTAAAAACGATCTGCTTACCGGTGAATCGCCAGTAATGTCGCTTTTGCTTCAGCTGCTGCTCGTTGTCCGGGCGGAAAATCTTTGTCCTGATGTGCTGGTGCTTGCTATGTGTCATGTTCCTGAAATTGAGATGGGGTTGCCTGGTGTTTTTCCCGGATCGACAACATGAACCATGCAAAACTGCCTGCCAGGATGTTCACCACAATCTGGGTGGCGTGGGTGATATAGGCGTAGGAGGTGGCCGGTTCGGACCGGATGCCGTAAAGTTCTGTGAGAGTCAGGATGGTCAGAAAGTGATAGGTGCCGATACCTCCCGGTACGGGCGCCAGGATACCCAGGCTGCCAACTGCCAGCAGAGTGACCCCTGCCACCGGTGTAAGATGTGAGGTGGCCTGGATGGCAAAGAAGCAGAGATACACTGTAAGGTAATACAAGCCCCAGATCAGTACAGTGTAGAGCAGGAACCACCCTTTCCCTTTCATCGTTTTGATTGTTTTGATCCCGTTGCCAAAGCCTCTGAGTTGCCGTTTCAGTTTGTAGAAAAACCCGCCTTCAGGGGGATCTGACAATTTTCGTCGCATGAAGAGAATTGCACCGGCTATCAGTAAAATGGCTGCCCCCGCCATCAGTGCGGCCCTCAGCCAGTGCTCTGCACCCGCCTGTAAAAGCGGCGACCAGAATATTCTGTAAAGGAAGTTTTTCAGAAAATCGAACTGCGTGGCAATGGTAATGAAAACAATGGCCCATAAACTGAAGAAATCAAACACACGCTCTGCTACAACAGTACCGGCCAGCACATTAAAAGGGGTTTTGGAAGCCTTGTTCAGGGTCACACAGCGGGTGATCTCGCCCATCCGTGGCAGGGCCAGGTTGGCCAGATAACCTGTCATCACCGCATAAAAAGTCTGAAGGGGTTTGGTCTGGTATCCAAGTGCACGGATCAGCATGTTCCAGCGGACTGCGCGAATAAAGTGGCTTAACAGTGCGCAGCCCATTGCAAGGAGGATCCAGCCGTAACGGGCCTGCCGGAACTCTTCCCTGATCTGTTCCACGTCCTGTCCGCGCGTGATCAGCCAAAGAATCAGCAATCCGATGAAGAGAAAAAGCAGAACTCTTGCGTATCTTCTGATCCGGGATTTCAAGCTGAGGATTATATTTTGTTGTGTTCGTCCGGGAAGATGATGCTGGGGATGTGCTCTGCAGCTTCCTCCTGGTCAATCCAGGCATAGGCAATGATAATAATGATATCGCCGGGCTGCACCTTTCTGGCCGCGGGGCCGTTCATGCAGATCTCGCCGCTTCCCCTTTCACCCTTGATCACGTAGGTTTCAAGGCGTTCACCGTTATTGATGTTGACCACCTGGACTTTCTCATTGTCCAGAATGCCAACCGCATCCATGAGGTCTTCATCAATGGTGATGCTGCCGATGTAATGCAGGTCAGCTTCGGTGACCACCGCCCTGTGTATTTTAGCCTTTAATACTTCTATGAGCATGATGCGGGTTTTATGTAAAGGAAACAGCAGTATTGCTGCTTCATGATGCGAAATTACGAATTTAAATGCATATTGTCAATCAGCCTCACCTTGCCGGCATAGGCTGCCACGCAGGCAACGGCTGATGTATTCCTGTGGGAACGGGTCACCGGCAGCAGGGTGTCCGGATGCACGATTTCAGCATACTCCAGTTCCAGTTCGGGAGAAGCATTGATGGTATCGCGTATCTGATCTTTGATCTGCTCAACCGGGAGCTCCGGATACATCTCACGTGCTTTGACCAGGGCCTGATAAATCCGGGGGGCCTCCCTTCGCTGTGCCTTCGTGAGCCTGGTGTTTCTGCTGCTCATTGCCAGACCGTCCGCCTCCCTGACAGTGGGGCAGCCGATGACCTGTACGTCGGATTTCTCCTGCTTCACCAGTGATCTGACGACCTGAAGCTGCTGGAAATCCTTTTCTCCGAAATAGGCCCGGTGCGGCTGAACGATATCGAATAGTTTTTTAACCACGATGGCGACCCCATTGAAATGACCCTGGCGGAACCGTCCCTCCATGACTTTGTCGAGCTGCCCGAAGTCATATATTTTGTCCGGATGCCCTGCAGGGTACATTTCTTCAGCATCCGGGCTGAACACCGCATCGCAACCGGCATCATCAAGCTTTTCCAGATCGCTGTCAAGGGTTCGGGGGTATTTTTTCAGGTCCTCTTTGTTGTTGAACTGGATCGGGTTGACAAAAATGCTGCAGACCACCAGATCGTTTTCCCTGCGCGCCTGTTCAACCAATGCAATGTGGCCTTTGTGAAGTGCACCCATGGTGGGGACAAAACCGATTGACCTCCCTTCTTTTTTTTTGTTGGTCACCCACTCATCAACGGTTGAGATTTCATTGAAAACAACCATAAAATACTGTTTAATGTGCTGATATACAGCATTATAAATTGAACAAAACAGCGAATCCTGTTAAAAAACAAATCCGCAAAGCTATAATGATTATTTGAAAAATAGCAAAAAAAAGTGTAATTTTGCAACATATTTCTAACGGATACAATAAGTTCATTCATTTATGGAAAAACCCAAAGTTCTCTTCGTTCAGCAGGAAATTACCCCCTACCTGAAAGAGTCCCATATGGGCCATATCGGCCGTTACCTGCCACAGGGGATTCAGGAAAGAAAGAAAGAGATCAGAACCTTCATGCCGCGTTACGGGTGCATCAATGAGCGTCGTAATCAGCTGCACGAAGTGATTCGTCTCTCAGGCATGAATCTGGTTATCAACAATACCGACCACCCGCTGATTATCAAGGTGGCTTCGATTCAGTCTGCCAGGATGCAGATCTATTTTATTGACAATGAAGATTTTTTCCAGCGGAAATTTATGCTGACCAACAAAAGCGGTGAATATTTTGAAGACAATGACGAAAGGGCAATTTTCTTTACCCGCGGGGTGGTTGAAACGGTGAAGAAGCTGGGCTGGAAGCCTGACCTTGTTCACTGCAATGGCTGGTTTACCAGCTTAATGCCT
>SL_8KL_010_SEDDRAFT_10002466_pt1 | contig 15616 bp, 13 predicted proteins | sample SodLakKL_010_SED_4_FD_11160 | JGI IMG/M metagenome (IMG submission 11160) | reverse complement strand
GCTGTCTGCGGTGGAGCGATGCCTGATATATCCTCCGCCGATTTTGCGAAACAATCTCAACCTGAAACGCCAGAGCATTGAGTTTTCCATATTTCCATTTCTGTGGACCAACGCTGGTTTTGAATTGCCCAGTTAACGGCCGCATACTCAAAATGCTGTATATGCAATGCCGCATACTCACAGGCGGCTGTCCGCCCCTTGCGAAGGTGACGACAATATCGACGCACCCGGCCCTTTGCTGCCAGTCACCAGCAACCGTATGCCGCAGTGCAGCTTAACCGATCCGGCCGTTCGTGCCGGTCGCAGCACTTGTTGTCTGGCGATATCGCCAATGTGGACAAAGTGGACACCGAGGATCACCTCTGCCTGTCGCCGCCCCGGCATCTGCCCTAACCTGCTCAACCGCCCTGAATATCCCTCCGCATTCTGCGCATCACGGTCAACACGATCAGCCTGTGCCCGGGGCAACCGGGCTCATGGAAAGCCGCCCGAATCCGTTATGCACCTTGACCGATGAGGTGATAGTCGACCGCTGGTCAAGGGTTGTGATGCATGTCATGACATCCAGATGCTGGTCACGTTCGCTTAGGGGCTGTTGACGTTCACCTGAGTTGAATGACGGTTGCTGCAAGCGAGATGAAAGCGGCGAAGCTCTGATCTGTTTTGCATGACCGCGTTACGATGCCCCTGTTTTCCTTGAGCTTCCCGAAGTAATTCTCGATCAGGTGCCGCCATTTGTATGTGTCCTTGTCGAATGTCGCGGGGAAACGCCGGTTCGATTTCGGAGGGATGACAGGGGTTATCTGCTGCTCATCAAGAGCGGTTCGCAGCCAGTCTGCATCAAACGCGCGGTCAGCGAGTAAGTGATCTGCGCGAAGACCTTCGATCAATTCCGGCACGGCGCGCAGGTCATGTGCCTGCCCGGGCATCAGCCTGAAGTCGACGAGGTTACCCAAGCTGTCGGTCAGCGCCAGTATTTTGGTTGTGATACCGCCGCGCGAGCGCCCTATGGCCTGGCTGAGAGTCCCCCTTTTGCGCCCTGGCCCGAGCGGTGGACCTTGACGATGGAGCCATCGATCATCGCATATTCGAGATCGGGGGCAGAAGATAACGCTCTGAACATGTTGTAAAATACATCGGCCTTGACCCACCGCCGGAAGCGCTTGAAGACCGAGTTCCAATGCCCGAACTCGGCAGGCAATTCGCGCCACTGCGCGCCAGTTCGCACAATCCACAAGACCGCTTCCACGAACAAACGCGGATCGCGTCCGGTCTGGCCGGGATCAGTGTGCTTGCCAAGGCAGAAGGGTTGGATGATCGCCCAATGGGCGTCGGTCAGGGCACGTCGGGTCAAGGTTGCTCTCCTCTGTTTGCAACCTTGAATCAGAACTCACACCAAATAGGAATCCTGAACGTCAACAGGCCCTAGTGTCATGATCGCGGGTTCAATCCGTTCGACCAGAAAGAAATACAGCCGGTCGCCCACCTTCGGGGCTTCATCACGCCGCCTAGACAACACCTTCAGCCCATTTGCACCGGGTTCAGAGCAATGTCGGCCAGAGTCGATCGGTCGAGATCAGTCAGGAAAGCCGCCTCTGCTGATCGCAAGCGCGCCTTCAGGCGACAGCGTCGTTCGATTGTGCAAGCGCCACCATCTGAAGCAAAACATTCTACCAACGGGTGCCCATCCTCCAACAGCCCGATAAGAGCGCCAAGCCGGATCTCACTGGCAGGTCTCGCGAGGATCGCACCGCCACCACCACCGCGCCGCGTCTCAATGATCCCTGCCTGAGCGAGATGTTGCATGATCTTGGCGAGATGGTTTCGTGACAACTCGAACTCCTCCGCCAGTTCGGCGGTCGAAAAAGCCCTTTCGGGCGCACTGGCCATCCGCATGAGCATACGAAGCCCGTAATCGGTAAAGGACGTTAGACGCATATCGAATGTCTCCTATTGAATGGGCATTTACAATACCAATTACCAGATATAAAGCTGTTCGCAAGGCTAGATGCGCGAGGAATCATCATGCCCGCCCAGTCGACTTCGCCCGAATTCATATCGGCGCGACCACAAATGACCGCCGAGATAATGACCCAGACCGGACTTGACGAGGCCGTGCTGCGTAACCTTGTGCATCAATTTTATGCACGCGTGCGAGACGATGCGATGCTTGGTCCGATTTTCGCAGACCGCATCACGCATTGGGATTCTCATCTGGAGCGCATGGTCACTTTCTGGTCCTCGGTTGCGCTTATGACGGGACGCTATCATGGCCGCCCCGTGCCTGCACATACGCCGCTGCCAATCTCGGGTGTGCATTTCGAGCGTTGGCTTGATCTGTTCAGAGAGACCGCACATGAGGTTTGCACCCCTGCAGGTGCTGACCATGTGATTGAGCGCGCCGAACGTATTGCGCGCTCGCTACAGATGGCGGTCGAACAGGCGCAGGCCCGCCCCGATGCTGTTCCTATTCTCAGTTAACGAAAGGATGTGCCAATGCATGACACTACATCTATCCGTGATGCGGCCGGGAAAAGAAGCTACATCCCGACGGTCAACACTGGTGGCCTTCTCGCAAAGTTACCTCCGCTCATAGAGATGGCAGCACAAGTTGAATCCATCCATTTCGGCGAAGAGAATGTGCCCGAAGCCCTGTCTGATGTTCTGCACCAGTTGTTCGTTGAGATGGAGGCTCACATGAAAGGGCAAGAGGCCACCCTCTTCCCTGCCCCCCGCGAAAGTGGTGATTCAGGCATCGATGAGATGATCACAACGTTGCGGGCCGAGCATGATAGACTCGCGACCTCTTTATCAGAGATTCGTGGCCTGACCTGCCAATTCATCCCGCCGGAAGGCGCTTGCCGGATGTGGACCGCGCTTTACGCAGATCTGGCAGAGTTCATTGTCGATCTTGAGGAACAAATGCGGATGGAGACCGAGGTGCTTGCTGCTCGGTTTGAGTCGCGCATATCAGCACAGGCGCGCCATATTCGTCGCCGCCCTGCATGGCGCATGAATTTAATCCCGACACTCCTGATCCACAGCAGGCGCGCGACGTTGCGCGCTGGCGGCGGGCGGAACGATTGCGGCTTGCTGCCCTCAGGGACGGGTTGGGGCAGTCGGGCCGCGCACAAATAAGTAAATCAATCTCGCGGCATCTGGAGTCGGTTCTGGCGGCGCGCAACATAGGTCAAGATGTGATCCTCTCTGGCTATTGGCCGATCAAGGGAGAGTCAGACCTACGCCCGCTTTTGTCCCGACTGCATCAGTCAGGTGTTATCATAGCATTGCCGGTGGTCGAGACTCGCGTCGCCCCGTTGGTGTTCCGTCGCTGGACCCCCACGACACGGATGATCCGCGGCGACTGGAACATCCCCGTCCCACCACCTGACGCAGAACGGCTTTCGCCTGATATCGCGCTGGCGCCCTGCCTTGGTTGGGATGCGAGGTGTTTCAGACTTGGCTGGGGCGGAGGGTATTTTGACCGGACGCTGGCCGCGTTGCACCCTCTGCCCTACACGATAGGGATCGCGCTTTCTGCCGCGGTACTGAACACCATTTATCCGCAGCCCCATGATGTGCCCCTCGACGTAATCGTGACCGAACAAAGTATTGCCGCGGAAAGAAAGGTTTTGCCATGACTGCCACCACCACCGAACAGATGCGTGCATGGACCGGCCCTGCGATCCTGACTTATGGATTTCGTCCGTTCTTCTTTGCAGCAGCAGTTTGGGCGGCGCTTGCCATGGTGCTTTGGGTGCCGATGCTGTCGGGACATCTGGTACTACCGACTGCATTTGACCCCGTCAGTTGGCACGCGCATGAGTTCCTTTTCGGCTATCTGGGCGCAGTGATCGCGGGTTTTCTGCTAACGGCGGTGCCAAACTGGACCGGGCGCCTGCCGATTGTGGGCTGGCCGCTGGGCGCACTGACCGCGATCTGGCTGGTTGGACGACTTTTTGTCTCCGGATCGGCGTTCCTCCCGCCGCTGGTGGTTGCGATGGTTGATCTGGCCTTTCCACTGATTTTGGCACTGGTGATCGGACGCGAGATCGTTGCGGGCAAGAACTGGCGCAATCTGATCGTCGTGGGAATGCTTGGGGTATTCGCTCTGGGCAATGCCTTGTTCCACTGGGAGGCTGCGCGAGGGGCGTATGCCGCGCAGGGTGTTGGTTTCAGGCTGGGGCTCGGGGCAGGGATCATGATGATTGCAGTTGTCGGCGGTCGGGTCGTTCCGTCGTTCACTCGCAACTGGCTGGCCAAGCAAGCAAGCGGGGCCTTGCCCGCATCGCTGATGCAGCCTTTTGACAAGATCGCACTTTTGGCACTGCTTGTCGCATTACTGCTTTGGGTCGCATTGCCAAACGCCCTCGTCACCGGTGCGGCGCTGATAATCACGGCAATCCTTCACTTTGCGCGCCTCTTCCGCTGGGCTGGCCATCGAACACTGTCGGAGCCATTGGTCACTGTGCTGCATGCAGGTTACGCTTTCTTGCCGCTTGGCGCGCTGGCAATGGGGGGCGAGATACTTGCTCCGGGTCTATTGGGAACGGCGGCAGCAGCGCTACATCTCTGGATGGGCGGCGCCGTGGGCCTGATGACGCTGGCGGTGATGACACGCGCGACGCTTGGGCACACAGGACAGGCATTGACTGCAGGACCGGGCACTGTTGCAATATACGCCACATTGATCTTGGCAGTGTCGGCGCGTGTCGCTGCTGGAATCTGGCCGGGCAACGCGGCGTTGTGGCATATGTTTTCGGGGCTGTTCTGGATACTGGCTTTTGTGGGTTTTGCCGTAATCTATGGCCGGCTCCTTCTGCGCTTGCCTGCCGCCAAGAAGTTGTGAAAAGGCATCTGTCATGGGTTGGGGTGAATTTGCAGCCGCCTATATCGCCTTCTTCTTGTCACACGCATTGCCGATCAGACCACCAATACGACAATGGCTGGAGGCGCGGCTGGGGCGCAGTGGCTTCACGCTGGCCTATTCGGTCCTTTCAATTGCGATCCTTGGCTGGCTGATCGGCGCGGCTGGGCGCGCGCCTTATGTGTCGCTTTGGCCCTCGGCATCCTGGCAGAACCATGTGCCAGTTGTCGTCATGGTGCCGGTTTGCCTGATTATAGCCCTGTCAGTGGCCCGACCGAACCCATTTTCCTTCGGGGGCGCGCGCAATGACAGCTTCGACCCTGCCCATCCAGGTATTGTCCGGCTGACACGCCATCCGCTGTTGCTGGCACTCGCTCTCTGGGCCGCTGCGCATCTGGTGCCGAATGGTGATCTGGCGCATGTGTTCCTGTTTGGCACCTTCGCTGTATTTGCGTTACTGGGGGGGCACCTCATTGACGCGCGTAAGCTGCGCGAGATGGGCACTGATTGGCAGCGGTTGCGCAAAGCGGTGACACAAGCGCCTTTGTTCTCGCGATCGGTATCAGGTGACGTGGCCCTTCGCCTTGCTGCGGGTATGCTGTTGTATCTGGGGCTGATCTGGCTGCATCCGGTCATCTTTGGTGTCAGCCCGTTGCCGTGATGAGGATGCGAGCAGGCTTGCCAGATGTCCGAATGCTGTTCAGCGTGGTTTCAGGCTGCATCCGGCGGGGATCTGTCATTATGTTGAGTAATCGTCGATAAGCGGGTCTGGTTTCGCAAAGCGTTCAAGATCTACCTGATCATTGATCCGAATGCGCATCCCGTCCACTTGCACACCATAGGGCTGCAGCCCCTTGAACGCCCTGCTCAGGTTCTCAGGGGTCATGCCCAGAACAGAGGCAAGCCTTCGCTTTTCGAGAGTAAGTTCAAACTCAGCCCCGCCGCCACAGCGCTTCTGGTGCCGCAACAGGTAGTTTGCGAGCCGCTCGAGCGAAGACCTGAGCTTCAGATCCTTTTGGGTCTTGACGACTGTGCGGTAACATTGCGCCAGTTCCGCAACGATGGAACGCGCAAAGTTGCTGTCAGCATCGAAGACCGCGCGCACGTCCTGACTGGGGATCAGCGCGATCCGACTCTTCTCCAGCGTCCGGGCCGACATCAGATAGGGAGCATCCCTGATGGTAGCTGCAAGGATGAAGGTCGAAACCGGACGAACGGTCGCCATGCTGGTTTCGCGACCATTCCAGGTTGAGAAAAGGTCGACGGAACCCGAAACAACGATATGAAGAAAATCGCATGGCTCACCTTCGGTAATCATTTCGATCTGCGGCGGAAAATTCTGTACATATGCGCCGCGCATAAGAGATGCAAAATGCTCATCCTCCATACCTGAAAAGAGACCCAGCGCGCGAATGTCAGGGTAATCCGAATCGGGCAAGCATCGACGCATCTAGTTTTCCTCTCTGTTCAGATCCAATTTGTTAATTGATTTTTATCAAGAAGCCAAATGATTGGCGTCACATCTGCTCTTGATCCCGCAGTGCGGGATAGGCCAAATATTTCTATAAGCCATTTGTTTCATTAAGGTTTATCAGGAAATTGATTCAGATCAAATCGTCTTACCTATTGCACCGGCAGGACTGACACAGATCCCTCTTGGGAGCAAACTTGTCATTCGAGCCGGAGCCCTTGCCATGCAAACCCAAGCCACAGCCTCGCTCGCGGATCAAAACCGTGCCCTTGGCCTAAGCACGATTGCCTTTACGGCTTGCTTTGCGGTCTGGACAATCTTTTCGATTATCGGCGTGGCAATAAAGGAAGAATTGGGGCTGACAGAAGCCCAGTTCGGCCTGCTCGTGGCGACACCAATTCTTACTGGGTCGATCAGCCGTCTGTTTCTGGGCGTAGTGACAGAAAAATATGGCGGGCGTCTGGTGTTCTCAGCCCAGATGATCCTGACAGCGCTCGCCACATGGGCGCTGACGCTGGCAGACGGCTACATTACCTACCTGATTGCAGCACTTGGTATCGGGCTGGCGGGCGGTTCCTTCATCATTGGCGTGGCCTATGTCAGCCGGTGGTACGATGCGGGTCGTCAGGGCACCGCGCTGGGTATCTTTGGTGCGGGCAACGTCGGTGCGGCCGTCACCAAGTTCGTTGCGCCCTTTGTCATGGTGGCTTACGGCTGGCATGGCGTTGCCCATGTCTGGGCGGCAGGGCTTGTCATTATCGGTGTGCTGTTCTTTGTGCTGGCCAAAGACGACCCGGAACTGGTTGACCGGCGAAAGACTGGTGCCAAGGGTCCAACGCTGGCACAACAATTCGCGCCGCTGAAAAATCTTCAGGTCTGGCGGTTCTCGCTGTATTACTTCTTCGTCTTCGGGGCTTTTGTCGCGCTTGCGCTGTGGATGCCGCATTACCTGATTGACGTCTACAATGTCGATGTCCGCACAGCGGGTATGGCCGCCGCCTCGTTCAGCCTGTCGGCAAGCCTGTTCCGCGCATACGGCGGGCACCTCAGCGATAAGTTCGGGGCCCGTGCGGTCATGTACTGGACCTTCGGCTTTTCGTTGATCTTTCTGTTCATGCTGTCCTACCCGCCGACCGATTATATCATTCAGGGCAAGGACGGCCCGATCGCGTTTACGACTTCGATGGGGTTCTGGCCCTTTATTGTTGTTCTCTTCGCGCTTGGCTTTTTCATGAGCCTTGGCAAGGCGGCAGTGTTTAAACATATTCCGGTCTATTACCCCAAGCATGTGGGCGCGGTCGGTGGCCTTGTCGGCATGATCGGTGGCCTTGGCGGGTTTGTCTTGCCGATCAGCTTCGGTGTGCTGCTGGACCTGACTGGCATCTACACATCATGTTTCGCCCTTTTGTTCGTGCTGGTTACCATCGCGCTTGCCTGGATGCATCTGTCTGTTCGGGCGATGGAAAGGGCCGCACATGGCGACAGCCTGGATGCGCTGCCGCAACTGCCCGAGATGCAGGACATCCACCACCCCAACGACACGGCGATGCCGCGCGTTCTGGACGACTGGCATCCGGAAGATGAAAGATTCTGGCAGGAAAAGGGCCGTCGCATTGCACGTCGCAACCTGTGGATATCTATTCCCTGCCTGCTTCTTGCATTTTCTGTCTGGATGGTATGGTCGGTTGTGGTCGCGCGGCTGCCTGCGGTCGGCTTTGATTTCACCTCATCGCAGTTATTCTGGCTGGCGGCACTGCCGGGTCTGTCGGGGGCAACGCTTCGCATCTTTTACAGCTTCATGGTGCCAATCTTTGGCGGGCGGCTATGGACGACGTTGTCTACCGCTTCGCTACTGCTGCCTGCAATCGGCATTGGATATGCAGTGCAAAACCCTGAAACACCATATCTGATCTTTTTGGCGCTGGCATTGCTTTGCGGCTTCGGGGGCGGGAACTTTGCCTCGTCTATGGCCAATATCGGTTACTTCTACCCCAAATCCGAAAAGGGCAATGCGTTGGCCATGAATGCGGGCCTTGGCAACCTTGGCGTCTCGGCCATGCAGTTTCTTGTGCCGATCATCATCACTGCTGGGGTCTTTGGAGCAATTGGTGGTCAACCGCAGATTATGTCCGATGGCGGACAATTGTGGATGCAGAATGCAGGCTTTGTCTGGGTGCCCTTCATCATTGTCGCGACCGCAGCTGCATGGCTGGGCATGAACGACATCGCCGATGCGCGCGCCAGCTTTGCCGATCAGGCGGTGATCTTCAGCCGCAAGCATAACTGGCTGATGTGTGTCCTCTACACCGGAACCTTTGGCAGCTTTATCGGCTATGCGGCAGGCTTTCCACTTTTGACACGGCTGGCCTTTCCCGAAGTCAACGCGCTGAACTTTGTGTTCCTTGGGCCACTGGTGGGTGCCTTGTCGCGCGCCGGAACTGGCTGGATCAGCGATCGCTGGGGCGGCGGGCGCGTGACACTCTGGACCTTCGTCGCCATGATCGTGGTGACATTCGGCGTGATCCTCTTTCTCGGTGCGGGATCGTTCATCGGCTTCTTTATCTGCTTCATGGCACTGTTCTTCCTGACAGGGGTGGGCAATGCGTCCACATTCCAGATGATCCCCGCAATTATGGGCCGCGAAGTGCCACGGCTGATGCCGCAGCTTTCCGATGCAGAACGGCAACGCCAGATTGCAATGGAATCCGGTGCGATCACGGCGTTCACCTCGGCCATTGCAGCATACGGCGCGTTCTTCATCCCCAAGGCCTATGGAACCTCTATTGCGATGACCGGCTCTGCCGTTGGCGCGCTTTGGGCCTTTCTTGTTTTCTACATCATCTGCGTCGTGTTGACCTGGATTTACTACACCCGGCCCGGCGGACTTCTGCACGATATCGAACATGGCCGCACGCCTGGTGCTGCCGCTCAACCCGCATAATCCGGAAAGGACAGCCAAATGAGCCATATCCTGGACAGACTGAACTTCTTCTCGAGCAAGGAGTTGGAACAATTCTCGAACGGTTGGGGGCAAACCACCAATGAAAACCGTGATTGGGAAGACACCTATCGCAGCCGTTGGCAGCATGACAAGGTTGTGCGCTCGACCCATGGTGTGAACTGCACCGGATCGTGCAGCTGGAAGATATATGTCAAATCCGGCATTGTCACATGGGAGACGCAGCAAACCGACTATCCGCGCACCCGTGCCGGAATTCCCAACCATGAACCGCGCGGCTGTGCCCGAGGTGCGTCCTACAGCTGGTATCTCTATTCTGCTAACCGGGTAAAAAACCCGCTTATTCGCGGCAGCCTGATGCGTGCATGGCGCAAGATGCGCGAAACCATGACGCCGGTCGCAGCCTGGGCCGCGATCCAGTCCGATCCGGTTATGCGGGCATCGTACGTCAAGACCCGCGGCAAGGGCGGTTTCGTTCGCGCGAGCTGGGACGAAGCAACCGAGATCGTCGCCGCCGCCAATGCCTACACCGCGAAAACTTATGGCCCTGACCGCGTCTTCGGGTTCTCGCCGATCCCTGCCATGTCAATGGTCAGTTATGCCGCCGGTTCGCGATACCTCAGCCTTCTGGGCGGGACTTGCATGTCATTTTACGACTGGTACTGCGACCTGCCGCCGGCAAGCCCGCAGACCTGGGGTGAACAGACTGATGTGCCCGAGAGTGCCGACTGGTACAATGCCGGCTTCCTGCTGCTGTGGGGCTCCAACGTGCCGCAGACACGCACGCCGGACGCGCATTTCTACACCGAAGTCCGGTATCGCGGCACCAAATCAGCTGTCATCAGCCCGGACTACTCCGAGGCGGCGAAATTCGGTGACATCTGGTTAAACCCGCAAGCGGGCACGGACGCGGCACTGGCGATGGCCATGGGCCATGTGATCCTGCGCGAATTCCATCTGGACCGACAGGCCGAGTATTTTGAGGACTACGCCCGCAAATACACCGATATGCCAATGCTCGTGCGGCTGGACGCGCGCGATGGCCGCCTTGTGCCGGGCCGGATGCTGCGCGCCGAAGATTTCGATGGTGCGCTGGGAGAGACCAACAACCCGGACTGGAAAACTGTAGCCTATGACGAGACGAGCGAAAGCATCGTTGCCCCCAATGGCTCGATCGGGTTCCGCTGGGGTGAGGAAGGCAAATGGAACCTTGAGGACCGCGCCAAGGGGGCGGACACCAATCTGCGCCTCAGCAATATCCTTGACGGGGACCATGACGAGGTCGTCGGCGTCGATTTCCCCTATTTCGGAGGGGCAGCCACGGGTGATTTCGTGAAATGTGCGCACCCTGACGTGCTGACGCGGAATATCCCCGCGCGCAGTGTGACGCTGGCCGATGGGACCACCGCATTTGTAGCGACGGTGTTCGATCTTTTCTGCGCCAATTATGGGCTTGATCGTGGGCTTGGGGGCGATTGGGTCTCAGCCGATTTCGCCGAGGACAAGCCCTACACCCCCGCATGGGCCGAAAAGATCACCGGCGTGGAAGCAGAGAAGATCATCGCCGTGGCGCGCGAGTTTGCTGGCAACGCGGAAAAGACCCGTGGCAAGTCCATGGTCATTCTGGGGGCCGGGCTGAACCACTGGTACCACATGGACATGAACTATCGTGGCATCATCAACATGCTAGTGATGTGCGGATGTATCGGCCAGGAGGGGGGCGGCTGGTCCCATTATGTGGGCCAGGAAAAACTGCGCCCGCAGACCGGTTGGCAGCCGCTGGCCTTCGCGCTCGACTGGAGCCGTCCACCGCGGCAGATGAATTCGACAAGCGCGTGGTACGCCCATACTGACCAGTGGCGCTATGAGACGCTGACGGCAGGGGAGATTCTGTCGCCCACGGCCCCTGAGGGTGATTGGGATGTGTCGCTGATCGACTACAACATTCGCGCTGAACGTATGGGTTGGTTGCCCTCGGCCCCGCAGTTGAAAACCAACCCGCTCGAGGTGTCCAAGGCGGCCAAGGCTGCTGGCAAGGACATCAAGGACTATGTCGTGGAACAGCTGAAGTCCGGCGGGCTGCAAATGTCCTGCGAAGACCCGGACGCACCCGAAAACTGGCCGCGCAACCTGTTCGTGTGGCGCTCGAACCTGCTCGGGTCCAGCGGAAAGGGGCATGAATACTTCCTCAAGCATCTGCTTGGCACTGATCACGGCGTAATGGGCAAGGATCTGGGCGAAGAAGGCGGCGTTATGCCGAAAGAGGCCATCTGGCACGAAGAGGCCCCGCGCGGCAAGCTGGACCTTCTGGTAACCATCGACTTCCGCATGTCCACCACCTGTGTCTATTCCGACATCGTTCTGCCAACGGCCAGTTGGTATGAAAAGGACGACATGAACACCTCTGACATGCACCCGTTCATTCACCCGCTGCAAGCGGCGGTGGACCCGGCCTACGAGTCCCGCTCGGACTGGGATATCTTCAAGACCATTGCACGGAAATTCTCGGAAGTGGCACCCGAGGTTCTGGGCGTCGAGACTGACATTGTGCAACTGCCGCTGTTGCATGACACGCCCGGCGAACTGGCGCAGGCCCATGTGCGGGACTGGAAGAAGGGCGAATGCGACCTGATCCCCGGCAAGACCGCGCCAAACTACATCGCGGTCGAGCGCGATTACCCGGCGCTCTACAAGAAGTTCACCTCGGTCGGGCCGCTACTGGAAAAGCTGGGCAATGGGGGCAAAGGCATCAACTGGAACACAGACCTAGAAGTGCAGCAACTGCGCGACCTTAATGGCGAAGTGCTTGATGAGGGTGTGTCGAAAGGTCAGCCGAAGCTGGAATCCGCCATTGATGCCTGCGAAATGATCCTGATGCTGGCGCCGGAAACCAATGGCCATGTCGCGGTCAAGGCGTGGCATGAGTTGGAAAAGCCCACCGGGCGCCAGCATGCCCATCTTGCCGAAGGCGCGCATCACACCAAGATCCGCTTTCACGACATTGCTGCACAGCCGCGCAAGATCATCTCCTCCCCCACATGGTCGGGCATCGAGAGCGAAACGGTCAGCTACAACGCGGGCTATACAAATGTGCATGAGCTGATCCCTTGGCGCACGCTGTCGGGACGCCAGCAGCTTTATCAGGATCACTTGTGGATGCGTGCCTTTGGCGAGGGTTTCGTCAGTTACCGCCCGCCGGTCGATCTGAAAACCATCACCAAGGCAGTCAACAACGACGCGGCGGAAGGCAGCCCCCATGTGGTGCTGAACTTCATCACACCCCACCAGAAATGGGGCATTCACAGCACCTATTCCGACAACCTGTTGATGCTGACGCTCAACCGGGGCGGGCCGGTGGTCTGGATGTCGGAGATTGACGCCGCCAAGGCCGGGCTGGTCGATAACGATTGGGTCGAAGCCTACAACATCAACGGCGCGCTGACCGCGCGGGTGGTGGTCAGCCAGCGGATCAAGCAGGGCACATTGTTCATGTACCATGCGCAGGAAAAGATCGTGAACACGCCCGGGTCAGAGAAAACCGGCAATCGCGGCGGGATCCACAATTCCGTCACCCGGACAACCCTGAAACCCACGCATATGATCGGCGGCTACGCCCAGCTTTCCTATGGGTTCAATTACTACGGCACCGTGGGCAGCAACCGCGACGAGTTCGTGATCGTCCGCAAGATGAAAAACATTAATTGGCTGGACACACCCGCGTCCCGGCNCGCAACCCCGAAAGTGGAGGCAGCGGAATGAAAGTTCGTGCGCAAATCGGCAAGGTTCTGAATCTGGACAAATGTATTGGGTGTCACACCTGCTCGGTCACCTGCAAGAATGTCTGGACCAGTCGCGAGGGTGTTGAATACGCCTGGTTCAATAATGTCGAAACCAAGCCCGGCACCGGCTATCCCACGGATTGGGAAAATCAAAAACGCTGGAACGGTGGCTGGGTTCGCAACAGCAAGGGCAAATTGCAGCCCAAGCAGGGCAGCAAATGGCGGATTCTGGCAAACCTCTTTGCCAACCCCGACATGCCCGAGATCGACGATTACTACGAGCCGTTCGACTTCGACTATGACCACCTGAAATCCGCGCCCGACATGGATCACTTCCCCACGGCGCGGCCCCGGTCCAAGATCACGGGCGAGCGGATGGAGAAGATCGAGAAAGGTCCGAATTGGGAAGAGATCCTTGGCGGGGAGTTTTCCAAACGCAGCAAGGATTACAACTTCGAGAATATCCAGAAGGAGATTTATGGAGAGTATGAAAATACCTTCATGATGTACCTGCCAAGGCTGTGTGAACATTGCCTGAACCCGACCTGCTCGGCCTCTTGCCCCTCGGGTGCGATCTACAAGCGCGAAGAGGATGGCATTGTCCTGATCGATCAGGAAAAATGCCGCGGCTGGCGGATGTGCATTTCAGGCTGTCCCTACAAGAAAATCTATTACAACTGGGAAAGCGGCAAATCGGAGAAATGCACCTTCTGCTATCCGCGGATCGAGTCCGGCCAACCCACCGTCTGTTCGGAAACCTGTGTCGGGCGCATCCGCTATCTGGGTGTCATTCTCTATGATGCCGACAAGATCGAGGAGGCTGCCAACTCTGAGCAGGTGACGGATCTCTACGGCGCACAGATGGATGTGTTCCTTGACCCGAACGATCCCGAAGTGATTGCCGCTGCCCGTCGTGACGGCGTGCCTGAAGACTGGATCGAGGCAGCCAAGAAAAGCCCGATCTGGAAAATGGCGATGGACTGGAAGGTCGCCTTCCCGCTGCACCCCGAATACCGGACGCTGCCGATGGTCTGGTACATTCCGCCATTGTCGCCGATCCAGAACGCAGCTCAGGCCGGTCAGATCGCGATGAGCGACCAGATGCCCGATGTCCGCTCGTTGCGGATTCCGGTCCAATACCTCGCAAACATGCTGACAGCCGGGGATGAGGAACCGATCGTAAATGCGCTGGAACGGATGTCGGCGATGCGGCTCTACATGCGCGCTCTGACCGTGGACGGTGTGCGCGACGAAGGTATCGCCGCGCGTGTTGGCATGGCGGGCCGGACGATCGAGGACATGTACAAGATCATGGCCATTGCTGACTATGAGGATCGTTTCGTGATCCCCAGCGCGCACCGCGAACAGGTCGAGGACGGTGAAGATATTCGGGGTGGCTGTGGCTTTACGGATGGCAATGGCTGCTCCACCGGATCGGACAACAAGTACTCGCTGTTCGGTGGCAAGAAAAAGAAAACATTTTCCCTGCCGACGGAGGCATTCTGATGAAGAATCGGACACTCAAGGCAATTTCGCTCTTGCTGAGCTATCCAACAGCGGAATTGCAGGCAGGAATGCCCGAGATTGGTGCGGTGATCACAACCGATCCGCAGATCGCGCCTGAACTGCGCAAAGCGCTGAACCCGCTGCTGTCGCGGCTGGCGCAGGGCGACATATACGACGTGCAGGAAGACTACGTCATGCTCTTTGACCGCTCGCGGACGCTGAGCCTCAACCTGTTCGAGCATGTCCACGGCGAAAGCCGCGATCGGGGCGGGGCGATGGTCAGCCTGCTCGAAACATACAGGGCTGCAGGGTTCGAGCCTGCAACGACAGAATTGCCCGACCATTTGCCAGTTCTGCTGGAATTCCTGGCGACACGACCCGAGGCCGAGGTTCAGGACATCTTGCAGGATGCGGCGCATATCTTCGCGGCCATCGGCGAACGTCTGGTGCGGCGCGAAAGCCATTATGCGCCGCTCTTCCCGGCATTGGTGCAGCTTGCGCATGCGCAGGCCGATCCGGCAGCCGTGGCCGAATTGCTGGTGCAGCCTGATGACGACCCAACCGATCTCGAAGCGTTGGATGCCGTCTGGGAAGAGGCCGAAGTCACCTTTGGCCCCGACCCGAACGCGGGCTGCCCGCAAGTGCGCGACATGCTGAAGCAGATGGACCCGCGCGCGCCCGACACCGAGCGCCGCCCTCACGCAGCTGAATAGGAGCAAGACCCATGTTTGGAAATTTCGATATCAACTTCCTGATCTTCGGCATCATGCCCTATGCGGTGCTGGCAATTGCATTGATCGGGTCAATTGCACGCTATGAGCGCGATCCGTACACTTGGAAAACCTCTTCCAGCCAATTGCTGCGCCGCAAGCAACTGATGTGGGGCTCAGTGCTGTTTCATGTGGGTATAATTGTGCTGTTCTTTGGTCATCTCGTCGGGCTGTTCACACCTGTCTGGCTGCTTGATGCCTTGGGCATAAGTTACAGCTTCAAGCAATGGGTTGCGGTTCTTCTGGGTGGTGCGGCGGGCCTCG
>SL_8KL_010_SEDDRAFT_10002464_pt1 | contig 15626 bp, 19 predicted proteins | sample SodLakKL_010_SED_4_FD_11160 | JGI IMG/M metagenome (IMG submission 11160) | reverse complement strand
ATCCCGGACAGTGGTGTCCGTGTAAGACTGCACTCTCATCTAAAAGGCCGGTGTGATCTTCCTCTTTTATCATACAGGATATTTCTTCTCTAGGGTCCGTTTTACTTTTCATAATATCAACACCTTTAGTAGCACGAATCGTACATTCATGTCAATATTAAGTTTTGGGGTAAAGGTAACACGAAACATATATATTCGTGTTAATCATGACACGAGTGTGATCGAAATGGATGACACGAAAAGATTCGGAGTATCTATCCCTAAAGAATTGTTAAAAGAATTCGACGAAAAGTTGGAAGAGAAGATGTACGCGAATCGTTCCGAAGCTATACGGGACCTGATAAGAGATTTTTTGGTCGAAGAAGAATGGGAGAAAACGGATGAAGAAGTTTACGGCTCCATGACGATAGTTTACGATCATGAGAAAAGAGGACTTTCAGACAAGTTGACCGAACTCCAGCATCAGGATCACACCAACATCATATCGACTATGCACATCCATCTCGACAGGCACAACTGCATGGAGACCATGGTGATCAAGGGAAACTCTGAAGATATAAAGAAGATAGCGGACAAACTCAGGAGCACCAAAGGTGTAAAACACGGAAAGCTGACCATGACTTCGGTTTGAAAAAAATCTTTTTATACGCTTAAAACCATGTCATCATGATAACATGATAAGAAAGCATTGCTTCTTCAGCGGGAAGGTCCAGGGCGTGTTCTTCAGAGCGAACACGAAAGAACAGGCTAAGAAAAGAGGAGTCAACGGATGGGTGATGAACCTGAGAGACGGAAGAGTTGAAGCGGTATTCGAAGGGCCTGAAGACAAGGTGATGAACCTTATAGAGTGGTGTAAAAACGAGCAACCGCACGCTAAGGTAGATGGGGTAGAAGTTCAAGATGAAAAACCCACGGGTGAATTCGATTCGTTCTTCGTAAAAAGATAAGGTGAAGAGTATAACGGGCATCCCACAGATATCTGATCAGGCTCTACACTTCCGGGACAAATCCTTTATATAATATCTCTGGCAGAACGAGATCGATTTTTACGTGGTAGCCATGGCCTATCCCAGGATCACTTCTAGGGGAGAGATGGTAGAATGATCTTTTTTATCGGTGAAAAGTATAACAAAATATAAAACGAAATTTTTATATACCACCTCAGTCTTAACTAGTAAATGCAAATATTACAACATTGTGTTGTTAACTTGAGGTGGTTGAAATGGCTGAAGAAGAAAAAAAAGAAAGGGAAAATGAAAAGGAGGATAGAAGGCTAGCAGAGAGAAAAGACGACTGGTTCTTCAGTCCGTTCAGAGAGATGGACAGCGTATTCCAGGACCTAGATAGGACTTTGGACAGCTTCTTCGGAAGACCCTCGGGCACGAGAAGGTTCACACAAAGGCTGCCAAAAGTGAGAACTCCTGTAACCGACATGCGAGATCTAGGCGATAAGTACAGAGTCGAAGCGGAGATGCCGGGACTTGACAAGGACGACATAGAGATAGAAGTCAGAGGCGATAGCATCGTCATCGAGGCCGAGAAGGAGGAGAATATCGAAGAGGAAGGAGAAGATTATCTAAGAAGCGAAAGAGGATACAGGTCATTCTACAGGAAGTTACCTCTGCCCGACGAGGTCAAAGTTGAAGATTTGGAGAACGGCATATTGAGCATAGACCTGCCGAAAAAAGAGCCAGAAAAAAAGAAAGGAAAGAAAATAGAGATCCAGTGAACCCTCTAAAACCCTTTCCTCCTTGTTTATTTGATATGTTTAGCGCACCAAAAAAGAAGTGATATGGATGGAAAAGGACGAATTCGACGAGATGATAAGACTCCTCCAGAACAGAACTAGGAGAAGAATACTGCAACTGCTGAGCAGAGAGGATAATTATCCTCTCGAGATGTCACGATGTCTCGAAACCAGTCAGCAATCCATCTCGAAGCACCTCAAAAAATTGGAGGATAAAGGCCTTGTGGTTTCAAAAAAGAGCGAAAGCGAGAAAGGGGGACCACCTACAAAGACCTACAAGTTGAATCGAGAATTCACCCTTAGGATAGATATCGGACCGCAGTTGTTCGATATGGGCGTGGAAAATCTCCGAGACGAAGATATCGACGGTTATGAGGATATAGAGGAAAAACTAGAGGAAGGTATCATAGAGGGGAGCTTCTTGGAAGGGCATAGAAAACTCATACAGAATATAAGAAGAGAATTTGAAAGGTTGGAAAAGGAAAGAAAGTACCTGTTGAAGTTGAAAGAGAAGGCCCTCTCACAGGCGTATAAACACATACACGAGAACGTAAAGGATTATGATAAAAGAAAGATACTGTACTATGTGCTCGAATCGGGAGAGACCGATCCGAGAAAGATAGCCAAATATTTCAATGCGAGAGAAGATGAGATAAAAAAGATAATATGGGATATGAAAAAGAAGGAAGATGTGAACATATGGTGATAATATGAACTATAGGGATGAAGAAGAGGACGAAGACAAAAAAGACAGAAGGCGCAGAACCGATCCGTTCAGAGACCTATTCGGTTTCTCCGACATGATGGGATTCGGAGACATCGATAAAGAGTTCAAGCGGATGCATAAGCTTGCCGAAGAGATGCTCCAACGGGGAAAAGCTACAGGAAAAGATCCTCTGGTCTACGGATTTTCTATTCGACAGGGGCCTAGCGGCGAACCGAAGATAGATGAGTTCGGCAACGCCCGCAACTATTTCAGCCGTGACCTAGAGAGTGAAGAAAAGTCAGAATGGACTCCTTTGACCGATATCCAGGAAACCGAAGATTGTGTGAAAGTCACAATCGATGTGCCGGGAGTAGAAAAAGAAAATATCGATCTCAACGTGAAAGACGACCTATTGATAGTCTCTGTAGACGGTAATAGGCGGTATAGAAAAAAAGTGAAACTACCCGCAAGAGTGGATACCGGCGAAGCCGATGCCACCTATAACAACGGTGTTCTAGAAGTGGAGCTAAAAAAAGTGACTGAAGATATGGGTGAATCCATCGAGATCAAATAGAGTGTTGACCATGTCCAGCGAAACTGACGGCGAAAAGGAAGAAAGAGAGGCATCTCCAGAAAGTTCCTGCCAAAGCGAGGAAGATGTGGAGGAAGAGAGCGAAGAGCCCACAAAAGAGGATCTTGAAGAAGAAGTGGAAGAACTAGAAACCTCTTTGAAAAAGGTGATGGCGGACTTTGACAACTACAGAAAACGCATGGTAAAAGAAAAGAGAAGGATAAGACAGTTAGCCGCAGAGGACCTGATGTGCGACCTTATAGAGGTGCTAGATGACATGGAAAGAGCCCTGAAGAACGAGAACGATATAGAGAAAGAAGGTATAGAGATGATCTACCGGAAATTTTCCAAGATACTCGAAGATCACGGTCTCGAAGAGATCGAAGCCGAAGACAAAAAGTTCGATCCGATGTATCACGAATGTGTCGAGTCCGTAGAAAAAGAAGATGAAGAGAAAGATAAGATACTCAAAGAGTATCAAAAAGGTTACAAGTTGAATGATAAGGTTATCAGACCTTCACGTGTAAGAGTTGCTAGATGATATAAAACTCAAGGTGTTTGATATGAAGGGAAAAGTGCTAGGTATAGATTTGGGAACTACAAACTCAGCGATAGCGATTATGGAAGGCGGAGAGCCGACCATAATTCCAAACAGAGAAGGCGAAAGGACCACGCCCTCAGTGGTCGCTTTCAAGGATGACGGCGAACGGTTGATAGGTGAGACCGCAAAAAGACAGGCTGTAAAAAATCCAAATAGAACCATCGAATCCATCAAGAGAAAGATGGGTACTGATCACAAAGTGAAGATAGATGACAAAGAGTACACACCGGAACAGATATCCGCCATGATACTGCAAAAATTGAAGAGAGACGCAGAGGATTACATGGGAGAAAAGCTCGATCGTGCTGTGATAACGGTACCGGCTTATTTCAACGAACCGCAGAGGGAAGCTACAAAGAACGCGGGAGAGATAGCCGGTTTTGAAGTCGAAAGAGTATTCAATGAACCCACGGCTTCCGCCATGGCTTACAAGATGGACGAAAAAGAGAGTGTTGAGACCATACTGGTTTACGATCTAGGGGGAGGCACCTTCGACGTTTCCATACTGGAAGTAGGAGACGGTGTTTACGAAGTCTTATCTACTTCAGGAAACACCGAACTCGGTGGTGACGATTGGACGAAGCGACTGGTAGACCACTGCGTCGATAAGTTCAAGAAGGAGACGGGCATAGATATAAGCGGCGAAGGCGAAGCTCTTCAAAGGGTTTACGAGGCCTCTGAAAAGGCAAAGAAAGAACTCTCTACCAGACAGAAAAGCGAGATAAACCTGCCGTACTTGACCGCAGACGACGATGGACCAAAACATCTAGAGATCGAGGTGACTAGAGCCGAATTCCAGAAGATGACCGAGGACCTGGTAGAGAAGACTAAAGAACCGGTCAACATCGCCATGGAAGATACAGGTCTTCAGCCTCACGAGATAGACGAGGTAATACTCGTAGGCGGTTCGACCAGGCTTCCCGCTGTTCAAGACTTCGTGAGGGATTTCTTCAACCAGGATCCAAACATGAAGATAAATCCTGACGAGTGTGTAGCAGTAGGTGCCGCTATACAGGCGGGAGTGATCTCAGGTGACGTTGAAGACGATATAGTGCTGTTGGATGTGACACCTCTCTCTCTGGGCGTCGAAACTTTGGGCGGTGTCACAACCACGCTCATAGATAGGAACACCACCATCCCAACAGAAGAGAGCAAGGTGTTCACCACTGCTGCAGACAACCAAACCAACGTAGAGATACACGTGGTGCAGGGCGAAAGGGCTATGGCCAAGGACAATCACAGTTTGGGACGATTCAACCTAACGGGTATACCCCCAGCTCCAAAGGGCATACCCCAGATAGAAGTGACTTTCCAGATAGACGAGAACGGCATCCTCAACGTCTCCGCGGAAGATAAGGGTACCGGCAAAGAAGAAAGCATCACGGTCGAAGCTACGAGTCAGCTCTCCGAAGACGAGATAGAAAGGATGAAAGAAGAAGCCGAAAAGCACGCAGAGGAAGACAAGAGAAGAAAAGAGCGGATACAGACAAAGAACGAGGCACAGCAGCTCGTCTATTCGACAGAGAGGACGCTTGAAGAATTGGAAGATCAGATAGATGGATCCGTCAAGAAAGAAGTGCAGGAGAAGATGGACGAACTACAGGAAGCCATCGACGAAGACGACTATGAAAAGATAAAAAAGAAGAAGGAAGAGCTGTCGGAAACGGTACAGCAGATAGGTCAGCAGATGTATCAAGCTCAACAGCAGGCAGAGGCCCAAGGTGCTGGAGCCGGAGCGGCCGGAGCGAGTGCGTCCCAATCTCAGGGCAGCGAAGACGAAGACGTGGTAGACGCGGATTACGAAGTGGTAGATGAAGAAGACGGAGAGAAGGAAAACTAGTTCCTAAACCCCTTTCCTTCATCTTTATCAAGGATGATATGTCGAAGTCTCGGGAAAAGATATTTCAGCCACCTTCCGCTCCTGATTCACGAAGTATAAAAGTCCAAATATGGTAAGATCATGACTGAAGAAGATTATTACGACATATTGGGCGTAGACAGAGACGCCTCGAAAAGCGAGATAAAAAAAGCGTACAGGAAGAAAGCCAAGAGGTATCATCCTGACAAGAATCCAGAGAATCAGGACGAAGCAAGAGAGAAATTCAAAAAGATATCGGAAGCATACGAGGTTTTAGCCGACGATGAAAAACGGAAGAGGTACGACAGATACGGAAAAAACGGAGTGAAACAGGAGTTTGGAGCGGGGGGATTCGATTGGTCCGATTTTTCACATAGAGATGACGTTGAAGACATATTTTCTGATTTTTTCGGCGGTGGAAGAAGAGCAGGTGGATTCGAGGACATATTCAACAGCTTTTTTGGAGGAGCCAGGAGAAGGACCTCCAGCAGGAGGAGTCGTGGAAGAGATCTGAGGATGAGTATAGACGTTAGTTTGAAAGATATACGAGAAGGAAGCGAAAAGACGGTGAAACTTAATAGAAAAGCTCAGTGTGAGAAATGTGGAGGCAGCGGGAGCAAAAGCGGAAATAAGTCTACATGTCCCAAATGCGGAGGGTCCGGTGAGGTGAAAACAGCTCAAAGACGCGGTTTCCAACAACTCGTCACCATCACACAGTGCGATAGATGTGATGGAAGAGGGGATATAGTGGAAGATCCCTGTTCGCGATGTAACGGAGAGGGAAGAGTAGAAAAAAGAGAGACCATAACTTTGAACATACCTGCTGGAGCGAAAAACGGCGACAGGTTGAGAGTCAGAGGTAAGGGCGAAGCCGGTCCCCAAGGTGTTCCTCCCGGGGATCTTTATATAATACTGAAGATAAGACCTGATGAAGATTTTGAGAGAAAAGGTGACGATCTGATCACTGAGACGTCCGTTACCATGACCGAGGCCGCCCTAGGAGCGGAAATAGATGTTCCAACTCTTGAAGGCCGAGTCAACATGAAAGTCCCACCGGGCACACAGCCGGGCGATCTACTCAGACTCCCCGACAAGGGACTGAAAAGAAGGAACGGCAGCGGATACGGGGATCAGCTGGTCAAGATCAACGTAAAGATCCCAGAAGAGCTCAACGAGAAGCAGAAAGAGCTGCTGAGAGAGTTCAAAGGTATAGAAAAAGAAAAAAATAAGAGCTGGTTTGAAAGGATCAGGGGTAAATAGTCTTTCCGCTCACATCCAGGATACGATTCACATCAATTCGACTTCTTTCAGATCTTTTCCCTTAGGGCAATCGACCTTTTTCCCGCTTTTTTCAACGTTGTACTTTGCATCGAATTCGATACCGGCAGGGTGACAGAGTTTGTAGTTATCACATTCTATAGAGTCGCATTCCTTGTCCTCTAAAGTGATAACCGAGCCTTCTATGGCGGATCTGCCCGAGGCCGTGGTCTTTATGGGTATCTGTTCGACATCCACTACTTTAACCTCTTTATGGTGCACTTTACATTTGTGGGTCTTGTCCCTTACGCCTTTTATCCTGTAGAGTCTGTTCTGTTCCAAGCCGCAGCATGAATTTTTGAGCTCGCAGTCTTGGCATTTTGAAAGACATCCGCCGAATATAAATTCGAGATCTTTTTTGGCTAAGCTTTCTCCTATCAAAGTTACTGAACTCATATATCTTACCTCCTTCTAGATCACTCCGGTTTCTTTGGCACATTCCTCGGCCGCGTCCCTCCTCATCTCAGAATCCCCCAATATAGTGTATCTTCCCGGTCTGATGGTCGGAGCCCTTACCAGGGCCTCGATCACTTCCTCCTCGCTCACCTCTAGACCTCTCGCGGTAGTCGGAGCCTCCACTGTTTGTAAGGCTTCCTTGATCTTCTTCCAATCCCCTCCGTGGAGATACATCATTATTATAGTGCCTACCCCACACTGCTCTCCGTGAAGGGCAGGTTCCTCTGCTACTTCGTCCAGTGCGTGACTGAATTTATGTTCGCTGCCGCTGGCAGGTCTAGAAGATCCGGCTATACTCATGGCCACGCTCGAGCTTACCAGGGCTTTAACCACCAACCAGGCACTTTCTTCCAAACCCGGTTTTATGTTCTCCACGTTCTTGATCAATAGATCCGAGGTCATCTCCGAGAGGTTTGCTGCGTAGTGAGAGAACTCTTCATTTCTCAACCGTTTGGCCAGTTTCCAATCCTTTACCGCGGTTGCATTGGCGATTATATCTCCACAGCCGGCGGCCAATAATCTGTCCGGTGCGTTAGCTATTATCTTAGTATCTGCGATAAGTGCGAGTGGACTATGAGCTTTGACGGATATCTTGTTGCCGTTCCTTTCGATGGAAGCGCGGCCTGAAGCTATGCCGTCATGAGATGAAGCGGTGGGTATGCTCAAAAAGGGTATATTGGCGAGATAAGAAGAGTACTTGGCGACGTCTATCGGTTTTCCTCCGCCTACACCCAATAAGAAGCCGGTATCGTCGGTTATGCTGTCTGAGATGCTGTCAACGGTTCCCTGGTCCGCTTCCGAGATCTCTTCGATCTCTGCATGGTAGTCTTCTTCCACCAGTATATCCGCGACCCTGTCACCGGCCACTTTTTTGGTTACTGGATCGCATATGATCAAAGCGTTCTTTCTCAGTTCGAGCTTGTTGCAAGTCCTACCGACTTCTCCTAGCGCATCTTTACCGACTACTATGTTCCTAGGTAGCTCCATGCTTTTGAGCTTGGTGAATCCTTTTTCGTCTTGACCGTTCATCTCTTTCTCGACCATGTTTCAACACTTTCTATTGAATTAGTTCTTATATGATATATTAGTTTTTACCTTTATGTTATGTGGGTACCCAGTACATAAATCTATTCATAATCGGGCGTCGATCTTTTCAGCCACCTTCTTACCGGAGAGAAGCATGCCTCCGAATATCGGGCCCATCCGCGGAGCGCCCATCACCGCATTTGCACACATCCCAGTTATCCAAAGGCCCGGGAACACTTCCTGTGTGTTCTCCACGACCGTCTTTTCGCCGAGGTCGGCCCACATGGATCTCTCGCCCACGACTCTACCTTCTTCCGTTTCCAGTTCTCCGGCTTTCTCCTCCACCACGTGGCAGACTTCAGCATCGTGTCCCGTCGCATCGATGACCGCTTCAGCTCGTATTGTGATCGGATCGACGTGGAGACCCGCCATCTCTATAGGTGATGAATTTATCACGACGCCGTTTATCTTGCCTTCTTCGTAAAGAACGTCTTCTACGGTGACCATGTTGAAGATCCGCGCTCCGGCTTCGATAGCTGCGGAAAGAAGGTTGGCTACGGAACTTATAGAATCGGCAGTATAGTAACCTTCACCGGCGTCAGACACATCGACTCCTACCTTTTTCAATTCTTCTACCGAACCTTCCTGGACCACCACCACAGGATAACCCATTCCGCCACCCCACATCCCGCCTCCAGGGGATAACTTTCTCTCAAAGATCACGACTTTATGACCTTTCTCAGCGAGACATCTTCCGGCTACCAGACCGGCCGGTCCCGCCCCGGCGATAGCTACGTCCACCTCAGTATGATCCGAAAACTCTTCAAAGTATCTGTCCACGATCCTTTTGGTGACCTTCACATCGTCTATCATATTATCACTAGATAGATGAAATCATAGTGTTATAAATAAGTTGACTTCATTGCTAGGATGCTAGCTGATCTTTGTCTTGTTTAACTTCAGATCGATAAAAGAAGTATTCAAACGAGTAATAAGCCCCGTACAATATGATCAATATCAACTTCAATTTTATGATCCCGGGAAACGAGACATCGGCGGTGACGGTGTCTATCTCCAACGTAAGGTCAAGGCTGTAGTACACCACCAGAACGTAAGCTATCAAGATCGCGGCTTTAGTTATCCCTGAGACCAATCTGAGAGTTTCTCCTTTTTCGAAGTAGGCGGTCAAAGCTCCGAAAAGAGCTAAAATCGATCCAAAAATTATTACGTAAAATATGGTGTCCTGAAATATGTTCTCGAGCTCAGGGTAAGAGGCCTGTAAGTACATAATCACGCCTATAACAAGGACCACGAAAAAGAAAAAGTAGACGAGGCCCACTATGATCGGTCTTCCCAGTCCTCTTTTTTTAGCTTTCATAACTCGTACACCTCTCTGTATTCGTATCCTGTCCTTTCGAGTTCGATCTTTACCTCGCATTCGGCCGGTTCTTCCCCGTTGAGCTCTATAACAAAAGATCGGTCGAAATTTTCATCCGGTTCGACGCCGTAGACTTCTTGAAAGTCTCCGATTATGTCGCCGTAGTGGTTGTAAAGCGTGGTTGTGAGTGTTAGATCGACTCTCCTGTAATCATCATTGTGGAAACTGATCTGTCCTGTGACCGTTTCATTCTCCGGTCGATAAGTTATGTTCTTGATCTCTAGATCGTTCAAGGGCGCTCTCCAATCAAACGTGTCATCACGATGAACTGAAAAATCGTAGCCCTCTAGGGATATGGTCGTTCTCAAGACCAGTGGTTGAGAGGTCGTAGCCAGTTCCCTCGCGTCAGTATCCGAAACTTCGAACTCCAGCTCTACCGTCTCTTTGCGACCCAATCTGTGCGTGAACGCATCTTCAGAATATGTCTTGCTTTCTTCTTCATCGTAGATGGCGGTAGATATGGATGCGTCTCCCGAGATGAGATCGTTATCGTTAGTAGATAAGTACACTGGCATAACGAATCTTTGTTCTTCCGATGTGTCGCTGAACAGATCGGCATTGTCGGCATCATAATCTATCTCATCTATCACTCGTTCTAGAAGAAAAGTATCTCTGTACAGGGCGTCAAAGCTCAATAGCGCGAAAGTATAGCTTCCTTTAAATCTGGCGGATATATCAAGATCAGTGTTGTTGTATATCAGATGATCGATGAGCTCGTTAGATATCTCGGATACGTTTTTAACCGATCGAAGACGTACCCTTCTATCCTCACCGACTTTTATCCTAGCTATCTCTTCCACCGCAGTAAGCCGAAATTCATCTAGGACCTCAAAACTCAGCTCCAGTTCTATATCTTTGAGATCAAAGTTACCGGAGTTGTTGACCCAGATATCAACCTCGACGGTCAATTCTTCCTCCTCCACACCCCATACGAATCCTCTTCGATCCAGCTCCACGGTCACATCTTCCTGTGCAAAGGGCAGAACGGAAAGAACGGCTAAGATCAGGATCACTACTGCAAACATAACCAGTGCTATCCTGTAAACCGTGAGAGACTTCTTCATGANCATANATGGATCCCNGGCTTAAATAAAGCTTATCTGTAATTCTCACCAACATTTATATAGAGAAATGCAAAGTCAACTCCGATGGACTGTAGTCGATGTGGAGAACCGGCGGTAACGTACATAAGGTACAGCGGACAACGTCTCTGTCGGAAACATTTTAAAGATTTTTTCGAGACCAAGGTCTTCAAGGAATTCAGGAAACAAGTCGATCTAGGCAGAGGGAAAGATGTGGGCGTCGCTGTCTCAGGAGGAAAGGACAGTATAGTGACGCTGCGGATGCTCCACAAGATATTGAAAGACAGGAGGGACAGCGAACTTTACGGCATAACCATAGACGAAGGCATAAAAGGCTACAGGCCGCGGAGCTTGAAGATAGCGGAAAGAGAGTATGAAAAGCTAGGCGTCGATTACCATATAAAATCTTACGAGGAAGTATTCGGATACACTCTCGACGAGATGATGAAAATAGACGATATAGGCATGCCGTGCTCGGTCTGCGGCGTGCTCAGAAGATGGATGATGAACAACATGTCGAAAGAAGCCGACTTGGATCTTCTAGCTACTGGATTGAACCTGGACGATACTTCGCAAACCATACTGATGAACTTCTGCAGGTCCGACATGAAGAGCATGTCAAGATTGGCGCCTCACGATAAAGTCAAGGAAGGACTCGTTCCGAGGATAAATCCACTGCGTAAAGTGACGGAAAAAGAGACCTACCTCTACGCTCTTCTCTCGGATATGGACGTCCACGAGCAGGAGTGTCCCTACGCCGATACCGCTTTGAGAGGCCTCTATAGAGAAGTGATAGGCCAATTGGAAGACAACACACCAGGAGTCAAATATTCCATACTCAGTTCCTACGAAAAGATCAAAGATCCAGTTCGTGAAAAATATGAAGAAGAGGGAGAACTTGAAAAGTGCTCGATATGTGGTGAACCCGCGATGGGGGAAAGATGTAAAGCCTGTCAAATTCTAAAGAAGATCGAAAGAAAAAGTGATGTCTTATGAGTAAACTCGTGATATTCGATCTGGATGGAACTTTATACAAGACCGAAGTGGTCAGCGTCCCCGCGCTCAAGAAGGCTTTCTCACGCTTCGGCATAGAGCTCTCGGAAGAAACGATCCTAGGCCAGTTCGGGGAACCTACTGACCAGATAATAGAAAATCTTGTTCCCGAGGATAAAAAAGATCTGAAAGATAGGATCGAAAAAGCCATAACTGAAAATGAGAGCGAGCTGATCCCACGAAGAGCCGCTCTTTACAGCGGTATGAAAGATGTTCTAGCGTCGCTAGAGGATAACGGCTATACTCTCGCGATATGCTCCAACGGCCGGCGTGATTATATCGAGGAAGTCTTGGAAACCACTTCGATAGAAAATTACTTTTCCTCCATAAAGAGCTATTCACAGGGAAAAAATAAGGCCGATCGTATCAGAGAACTGATAGAAGAGTTCTCGGCCGAAGAAGCGTTCATGATCGGCGATAGATACCACGATCTGGAAGCCGCTGAAAAAGTCGGCATACCCAGTATCGGCGCTGGATACGGCTACGGAGGAGATGAGATGGGAAAAGCCGATCACGTAGCATCTGAACCCAAGGAAATAATTCGTATATTGGGAATGAAGTGACCGAATGAAGGAAGACCAAAATGTTTTTTACCTCTACGAAGATTATAAGGTGATACAGATGATAGACGTTAACTTCAACGAAGTCGCTGAAAAAGTGGTCAACGAGTGTATGAGGGTAGAAGAGGACGAGGTCATCCAGATCAACGGTAGCCCTCACAATTTTGAGTTTTTGGAGGATATAGCACTCCATGTGAGAAAAAATGGAGCGTTCCCCGTGATCAAATCGAGTTCCGACAGCTTGGAGAAGAAGATAATAGAGGGGGTGGAAAAAAAATATCTTAAAAAAACTCCCGATTATTACCTTAGATGGTTGGACGATATAGACGGCGTGATCGGTATAGATCCCCGTAAAGATCCTAATATCCTTTCACATCTCCCTGAAGACAAGATAGGTGCTAAAAGAAAAGGGAATAAAAAGGTCAACGATAAATTTCAGAAGAATAACATCCGCTGGACCGGTATAGGCTATCCCACTGAAGAAAAGGCCGAGATGTACGGCATAAGTTTTGAAAAATTTTGGAACATGTTTTGGGAAGCCCTGGATACCGACTATGAACAACTACAGGAAAAAGGAGAAAAAATAGAGGAGGAGTTGAAGAAAGGAGATACAGTCCACATCACTTCCGATAAAGGCACTGATCTTAAATTTTCCATAAAGGATAGGAGGATAATATTGGACGACGGTATAATCTCTAAGGACGACATGGAGCGAGGCGACATAGGAAACAACCTGCCCGCTGGCGAGGTCTTTTGCGCTCCGATAGAAGATAGTGCCAAGGGAGAGGTGTTCTTCGACCTAGCGTTTTACAAAGGTAACAAGATAGAAGGTATAAACGCAACTTTTGAAGACGGAAAGATAACGGGAGCCGAGGCCGAGAAGAACGGCGATATATTCAACGATGTTTTAGAATACTCTCAGGGCGAAAAAGACAGGATCGGAGAGTTCGGTATCGGGATAAATCCTCGGGTAGACGAAGCTATCGGCTACACCATCACCGACGAAAAACTGGTGGGAAGTATCCATATCGCCCTGGGAGAGAACAGAAGTTTTGGAGGTAAAAACGAATCCACCCTACACTGGGATCTAGTGATGCTCGATCCCACGGTAAAGATAGATGGTAAAAAGATAATGGAAGAAGGAGAGCACATAATATGACCGAAAAAGAGAGGATCAGGACGTATATAAGCGGCCTAGACGATAAGATGTCCGGTGGAATACCCCAAGGACACGTGGTTCTACTATCCGGTAATCCCGGCACCTACAAATCGTCTCTCAGTTACAGCATCCTATACAACAATGCGATAGAGAACGGTATAAAGGGTCTGTACATATCTTTCCAGCAGAGCAGAGAGAGTCTTATCGATCAATTCAGAAGCATGAACATGGACCCTGAAGACGTTAAGGAAAAGATCACCATCGTAGATGTCAGCTATCTCAGGGAAACTTTAGACCCTGATCCTGATGACTGGATAGAGATGTTCAAAAGATACGTGGAAAACATACGGGCTACGACTGATTACGAACTACTGGTCTTAGACTCCTTGACGACGTTGGAGATGATCTCAAAAGTAGAAGACAGGAGAGAAACTCTCTTTCACATATTCGAATGGTTGAGGAACTTTCCTGGACTCACGTCCTTCCTTCTGACAGAAAGGGCTCGAACGAAAGAGAGCCTTCGGGAGGAAGAATTTTTGGCCGACGGTACCATCATACTCAGCAAAGAAAGATTGGATAAAGTAGAAACTAGACGATATCTAGCCGTAGATAAGATGAGGTCGACGGCCCACGAAACTTCATACTTTACCCTTCTCTTCGACGAAGACCACTTTCAGGTGACCAGGGTTCTCTCCGATTGAGGCCGAAAATTCAATAACTCTCTTTAACGTGATCTAACAATTTATCCATCGCTCTACCTCGATGGCTTATACGGTTTTTTTCCTCACTGGTCATCTCGGCATAGGTCTTTTCGAATCCGTCTTGTCTGAAGATCGGATCGTATCCGAAGCCTTTGGTGCCTTTTTTTTCATATGTGATAGATCCCTTCGAGATACCCTTGAACAGCTTCTTTTCTTCATCCAAATATCCTATCACGCATTCGAATCGTGAACTTCTATCATCTTGGTCCTCCATCAAAGACAGGATACCTTCACATCCTAAAGTTTTCATCACATAAGCCGAATAAACGCCGGGAAAGCCGTCGAGCGCATCGATGAAAATCCCGCTGTCGTCTATTATCAGAGGTGCGTGATCTTCCAGCTCTTTTAAAGCGAACTTGACGACCGCTTCTAAACTATCGGTCTGTATCTCGGGATAATCTATGTTCACCATCTCTATCTCACGGTGATGTCCTTTCAACTTTTCTTTGTACTCTACATACTTTCCGCGGTTCGAGGTTATAACATTCAACGTATCGTCATTCATCTATATCTTCCCCTGCTCTCTATCTTTTCTACCCAATCCAATACCTCTTGGTCAAAGCTGCACGTCTCTTCATAGCCCTCTACCACCTCTTCAAAGAGTTTCAGAGGGTCGTCGTGCACGCTCACGAGCGCTTCTCTTAATAGGTGAAGATCCACACCCATGATCTCTTTTGGGGAATCGGTTTCACCCAGACCGAAGTCGATAAAACAGTGCCTTTCTGTTTTTTCATCGTACAAGATATTCGAAGTGGTGAGATCTCCGTGAGTTATCCCCTCTTGGTGGAGCTTTCCTATGTAGTTTCCGATCTTTTTTAGGTCAACGTCTACGCCGCTCTCTATACAGTCCATGACACGCTCGCCTTCAAAATACTCGATGACCAGTAACGTTTCTGTCTCGTTAAAGTCGTAGATGATCGGCACCGGAACGCCCAACTTTCTAGCTTCGGTGATGAGCTTAGCTTCCTTCCTGATCCTCATCTTTCTGATCATCTCGTCCAATTCTGGATGCCTGTAGCCTTTTTTGACCCTCTTCTTTATTACCATATCACGGTCTTTCCACTTCCCCTTCCATACTTCGGCTTCCGCACCTCTAGTTATGATCTCGTTCCATTCCAATTCCATGTTGGTATTTGGAAAAGGGAGTGCGGATAATAACTTTTCCGATTTTTAGAGTATATTGTCGATACTGTTCCCCACTAAATCCACCTAACATTTATATCGTTAACCCTCTCTCAGGGATGAAAAAGGTGTAATGATGTCGAGAGAAAACAGAGCGAACAACGAACTT
>SL_8KL_010_SEDDRAFT_10002463_pt1 | contig 15627 bp, 18 predicted proteins | sample SodLakKL_010_SED_4_FD_11160 | JGI IMG/M metagenome (IMG submission 11160) | reverse complement strand
CTTTTTCCAAAGGCTTCCTTTTCAAGCTCATAGACAAACTGAACATCGCTCATATCCATTTTACGAATCATTTCGTTTTTCCTTTGTTGCGTTCTGCTTCGGTACGTCTCAAATACGTAGGGACAAGCTCGTGAATGTTGTCGATTCGCCTCAGAAGATCGCTATTGAGAAGCACATTAAGGTCGGGCTCCTGAACGTTCGTGCTGTGATCGTGGTCCATGGAAAGGATGGTCTCAAGGTCCCCATAGAAGTCCTCCCTGAATCTTGCAAGTGTGCCGCCGGTCTTTTGGAAAAGCCCGGCGAATGCCATCTGACGCCTTGCATCGACATAGGCGAGCACGGTACCCTCCTCGGCGCCACTCGCAAGCAACGCCAGTGTGGAAACACTATATAAAGGGATTGCATGACTCCATGCGAACATCTTGGCCACGACTGTTCCGATGCGAACGCCCGTGTAGCTCCCCGGCCCGGTTCCGACAACCACCGCATCAAGGGATTTCACAGTCCACCCGTGCTCTTTGAACAGCGTTTCAATGGTGTCCATCAATGTCACCGAGTGATCGTTGTTGCCCTCACGGTATACGCCGTCAATTTTCTTGGTATCCTCATAAAGCGCTACATATAAATAGGGTGTGGCGGTGTCAATCACCAATCGTTTCAACGATTTGTGCATAATAGCCACTTCCTTCCATTTTGATTCTTCGGCTCGTCTCACCCGTCCATTCGATTTCGAGTGAAAGCCTTTCTTCAGGAATCACATCGAGGATGTTCGTATACCATTCCACCACGCATACGCCATCGCCTTCGATGTATTCTTCGATGTCATAATCCGTAAAGTCGTTACTGAGCCGGTAAGCGTCGATATGGTAGAGATTCAGCGATCTGTCGTTATGGTATATTTTCAATATGGTGAACGTCGGGGAATTGATCCGGTCTTCCACACCAAGAAACTCACCCAGAAACTGAGTGAAGGTGGTTTTACCGGCACCGAGATCGCCTTCGAGACAAACTAGGAAACCCGGTTTTTTATAACTGATGACATGTTTTGCCAGAGCACGCATCTGTGACAAAGAATTGATTTGTATCTGCTTTTCCAAATGAACCCCTCATTTCAACCACTATTGACAATTTTTACAATAAAACATGTTATAATAGTCGTGCAATCTCCCATAAAGGACTGACGCCGATGTTTATTATATTACATAACCCGCTTTCTAAAAACCGGAAAGCGAAAAGAACCACTAAAAAAGTTGTCGACCGTTTCAAACGAAACGGTGTGCCCTTTCGTCTGAAAAGCCTTCTAAAGATCAGGGACATAGAACAGTATATCAAAGATACACCAAAAGAGATAAAGATTTTGCTTTTGGGCGGTGATGGGACGATCAATCATTTCATCAACAACACCTACGACCTTCCCATCAAAAACGAAATCTATCTGCAAGGAAACGGCTCAGGCAATGACTTTATGCGTTCGCTTAAAAAGTTACATCCCGAAAAACAGCATATCATGAAACTCAAACATAACGAAGACATCCACTACTACATGAACGGATGCGGTATGGGTCTTGACGGAAAGATTTCGCATCTTGTCAATCAGTCCAAACGAAAAAGCAAGTTCAATTACTTCTTCAATACCCTTCGGTCGTTTTTCACCTATAAGCCTCGTTATGCGGAAGTCTCCATCGACGGGAAGCTGCACACATTCAAGAAAGCCTATCTGGTGAATGCGAATAGCGGCCAATACATCGGTGGCGGCATCCGGCTGACACCGAAAGCCAGACTTGATGATGACATGCTGGATGTGGTCGTCGTTCATAGAATACCAAGATTGTTCCTGTTTTTCATCTTTCTCACCGTCTATTTCGGAAAACACACATGGTTTAAGCGTTATGTGTTCTACAAAAAGGCGAAACATGTCAAAGCGACCATGTTCTCCTCACAAATCGCACAATGCGACGGAGAGTCATTCCCCAACACGAAAGAGTATGAGGTCTCGNCATCCGGAAAATATGCGAATTTCAAGGTTTTCGATTTCAATAAACACACATGATCCCTTAAATCAACCGCCCCCTATCGAGACGACAGGGGGCGGTAAAGGTTACTGTGTTTTTTTATGCTTCAATCTTTCCTTGATTGCCTTCGTCTCTTTTTCAAAGCCGGGTTTCTCAAGAAGCGCAAACATGTTTTTCTTATACGCTTCAACACCGGGCTGGTCGAACGGATTGACACCAAGAACATAACCGCTGATCGCACAGCTCAATTCATAGAAATAGACCAGATATCCGAAAGCGAATGCGTTCATCTGATCGATTTCGATCACGATATTCGGCGCTTTCCCGTCCATATGAGCGAGCAAGGTTCCTTGCATCGCTTTTTTGTTGATCGCATCCATCGAAAGATCACTCAAGTAGTTCAGACCATCCAGGTTGTCCTCCGTTTCAGGTATGGTGAAATCCTCACGCGGTGTTCTGATGGACAATACCGTCTCGAAAATGTGACGTTCGCCTTCCTGAATATATTGACCAAGTGAATGAAGATCGGTGGTGAATCCGGCGCTCGCAGGGAAAATTCCTTTGTTCTCTTTTCCTTCGGACTCGCCAAACAACTGTTTCCACCATTCGGCGACGTAAGCCAGTTTCGGTTCGTAATGGACGAAAAGCTCCACATTACGGCCATCCTCATACAGGGCGTTACGTGCGGCGACATAGCGGTAGGCCGGGTTTTCAAACGTTCTGTCGTCCAGTTCCTGTCGCGCTTTGATGGCCCCGTCAAGCATGGCTTCGATATCGAGACCCGCCGTCGCGATCGGCAACAGGCCGACCGGGGAGAGTACGCTGTAGCGGCCTCCGACGTCATCAGGAATGACGAATGTCTCATAGCCTTCCTGATCGGCGAGATTCCTAAGTGCGCCTTTTTCCTTGTCGGTCGTCGCGACAATGCGCTGCTTGGCATTTTCCTTGCCGTAACGCTCTTCAAGCAACGTCTTGAAGAAACGGAACGCCAGTGCCGGTTCTGTGGTCGTACCCGATTTGGAGATGACATTCACAGAGAAATCCTTGTCTTTGAGGTAGGCTTTGAGGTCCTGCATGTATTCGCCGCTGATGTGATGACCGGCAAAGATGACCTCCGTATCCTCTTTTCGTTTGAAATGCGGTGTCAGTGCTTCATATGCCGCCTTGGCTCCAAGATAAGAACCGCCGATGCCGATGACGATCAGCACATGGGAACCCGATGAGAGCTTGGTGGCCACGCGTTTGAGTTTTTCAAGTTGTGCGCGCATGTCTTCGGCCAAAGTGAGCCATCCAAGGAAATCCTTCCCGCGGCCGGTTTTGTCCTCAAGCGTATTATGCGCCTCTTTTAACCGCTCTATATAGCGGTTTCCCAGTTCTTTTTCAGGTAATTCAGTGTATGTAAGATCCACTTTTAACATACGATCACTCCTTCATGTTTACTCCTTATGTCGGCGTTCGTCTTCATCATAAGATTCAATCCATTCCTCCAGTTTGTCCCTGAGTGGCTTAAAGCCACTTTTAAGATGGATGGTCAATCGCTTTTTCCGTGTGTGCAATCGCTTATAGCTTAGCGAAACTTTGCCCTCCGTCTTCTTGTCCAGTACCTCGAATTTGTAGGACTTTCCGACACTCAGATAGTCCTCGACATCTTTCACATAGTTGTCGCTGACTTCGGAAATATGGACCAGCCCATCGGTTGATTCGTCGATTTTTACGAACGCTCCATAAGGCTTAATCGCTGTGACGCGTCCTTTGACAATGTCACCTTTTTTCATGATTAAACACCTCTATGGAATAGCTGCATACAGTATATCATAGAAACACCAAATCAAAAAGAAAAGGGAAATCAAAATCCGATTTCCCTCTTAGCCGTATCTGTGTGCGATTGAGCTCGCGGCTGCCGCTGCGATCGCGCCGACAATATCATCCAGGAAAGTATGGCAGACGCCTTCTTTCTTGCCTTCATCATCAAGCTTCTTGATCACACCCGGTTTCAACTTGTCGACATAGCCGAAATTCGTGAAACCGATGGAGCCATATACATTGACAATCGCGAGCGCAAGCACTTCATCGATGCCATATAGCCCATAATCATTGAGCAGCATGCTTTTGAGCGGCTCGTCCATATCCCCGCGCTCGGCAAAGATATCAAGCTCAAGGCCCGTAAGAATGGCGTTTTGCACCTCGCGTTTCATCACCACGCGCTCGACATGTTCAAGACAGGTCTCGAATGTAAGTTCCTTGATGTATTTCTTTTGCAGGTCGAAAGTGATCTCAGCAATTTCCGAAAGCTCAACGCCGCGTTCTGACATCATTTTGACAACGGTATCCCTTGTCTTCGTATCATTGACACGGTCATCCTGATAGGTTTTCCCCATATGATCCCTCTATTCTATACTTGTTCGACACCGATGATGCCTGGAACTTCTTCAAGCAGAATGGCTTCCACGCCGTCTGTGAGAGTCGTATCTATCAACGAGCAGCCAACACAGGCTCCGAGCATCTCCACATATACGATGCCATCTTCATATTTGACAAAGCGAATGTCTCCACCATCACGCTTGATATAAGGCCTGATTTTTTCGATGACTTCGGCCGCTTGTCTTTCAATTTCTTTTTCATCCATGTTCAACACCTCTTTCCACATGGTCATTATACAAAATCCGAATGAAAGGGTGGTCGAAAATGCTAATCTTTTGGCTGGTTGGATGACGCTTCTTTCTTTTTACCGGATTTTTTCTTTTTGTTATTTTTATTTTTTCCTTCGCCCTCTTTACGAATCCGCTTCAATATGAAATACGGTGCGTGAGGGTTGGCGCTTTCCATGAGATAGTCGAAAATATTATCCTTGTTTTTACTGGAAAACCCCTTAAGACGGAGCATATCGGAGCTTATGTCTCCCACAATATAATCATAACGGTCGAGGTAATCCACATAACGTTCCGTGAAGGTTTTCGTGTCAAAACACTCACGAAAATCCTTGATCAGCTCGAAGTCTCCATGTTCAGTTTCGATAATTTCGGACTTGCGATAACTTTGTTTTGTCTCATCCATCAAAAACACCTTCTCATAGTTTTCTTATCGTGGCCGGTTGCTGTAAAAGAACAATCGCTTCAGCCTCGATGGCTTCGCATCGACCCACAGCATCGACCGCTTCCCCGGTGGTTGCTTTAATCGATACGTTCTCAACCGGCACATCGAGGATATGTGCGACGGTTTTACGCATCGGCATGATGTGTGCGGCAAGCTTCGGTTTTTCAAGGTGAACCATCGCATCAAGGTTCGAAAGCGTGTAGCCCTTATTCTTAATCATATCGTACACATTTGCAAGGATTTTCTTGGAGTCCATGTCTTTGGTTTCCTTCTGGCTATCGGGAAAATGCGTTCCGAGGTCACCCAAAGCCAATGCGCCAAGAAGGGCTTCACTAATGGCGTGCAGCAACACATCACCATCACTGTGCGCGACGGTTTCATAAGGAGAGTCAATTTCAATTCCCCCTAAAGTAAGCCGTTTCCCGGTATTCAACCTGTGTTTATCACGACTGAATCCTATTTTATGCATCCCAGCATCAACTCCATTAGTTTCTGATCTTCCATGGTAGTGAACTTGATATTGCGTTCATCACCGGTGACAACAACCGCCGCATTACCGGTGAGATGTTGCACCAATGTCGCGTCACACGTGAAACTTCCGTCATCGCTCTCATAACGGCTGTAAGCCTCCCGAAGAAGGGCGGTCCTGAAACCCTGTGGCGTCTGAATCCGGTAGACGCCCTTCCGGTCGATATCGCTGAGGACTTTTTTGTCCTTTACACGTTTGATCGTGTCGTGCAGCGGAATCGCACAGGTTATCGCGTCATGGTGATTGAGTGCGCCAGATACGTTGTCAATGAGTGCTTCGGGCACTAAAGGGCGCGCGCCATCATGGATGATGACATGCTCGGTCTCAATCGCCTTTAGTCCTTCCTGGACACTTTCATTGCGCGTCTTTCCGCCCTTTACAACCAGAACGTTCTTTTCAGGAAACAGGGCACGGAACCGTGGCACATCATCCTTTGCGGCCACCACTATGATATTATGTATCCTGTCATGCTTCAAAAACGGCTCGACCGCATGACGGATGATGGCTTTTCCTTTGAGTTCATGCAATACCTTGTTATAGGGAAGGTCCGTCCTTGTTCCCTGACCGCCTCCGAGCACGATGACGTCAATCATCCTCGCCGTGCCTGCTCTCATAGACAAGATTATCGCTGACCAATATGTCGACGGGAATGTCATGAGGCTTGTTGGGAAGCGCCTCAACCCTGAACTTCTCGAAAACGACACCGACTTTTAGGCCTTGGAAATCCTTCAAAAAGTCGTCGTAGTAACCTTTTCCGTAGCCGAGGCGATACAATGCATCATCATACACAAGCCCCGGTACAATGACTGCGTCGAGGACGTTCTTATCGACCGGTTTGCTGTCTTTAGGTTCCTTGATGCCGAGTTGACCTGTTTCGAACTTTCCGGTGTCTTTGTAGAACACGATTTCCTCTTTGAAGGTCTTCGGGTAATACACTTCGTATGTGTCCGACAGCCCACGCACATCAATCTCGTTGCCAAGCGGATAGTATATGCCGATTTTTTCGAGCTCGTATTCCGCCAGAACATCCCGCAATGCAGCCATGAGCATATGATTGAGCATTTTGTGCAGCCTCGGTTCTATCTTGTTTCTTTCTTCTAAAAAGATCTTTCTGAGTGTCGGTTTATCCATCGTATCACCTGATTATGAAATAATTGTCTGCGGTATTGTCGTCCAATGCGATATTGAGCGCTTTTTCAGCACGCTGTGCTATCTCGTCAACCGGTTCGTCGAACATCTTGACGTGCGAAATGCCGAAACAAGGATATACCGTCTCGGTCACACTTCCGAATGTCATCCGGTGGTTGATGAGTTCGCCGCCCTCTTCAAGGGCGCGTTTGAGCATTTCGACTTTTCGGTGGTCGGTTACGACCATGGCGAAGCGAATGCCTGAAAGCCTGAATACGGAATGAATGTCCTTAAGAAAATGATAGGCGAGCTTCTTGATGTATTCACCCATCATCAGATCACCGATGTCTCGGCCGTATCGGTTGTTGATTTGTGGAATGTTTGTCAGTTCAAAGCTGACGATCGAGTAAGGGTTTCTTTGCCGGTTCAAACTCTGGATGTGCTCATAGTAGGCTCGGTCGATTTTGAGGTTGTTTAGAACCTCGATGTTCGTTTCAGGATACTTTTTCACATCCATGCCCTTGATTGTCATGATAAAAAGCGTGCGTTTTTCCTGTTTCATCATGCGGCCTTTTTCCTTGAACCAATGGTATTCACCATCTTTTTTCATACGGTATTGCGCCTTATATGTCGGTTTTTTTGAAGTCGCTTTGTTCAGAGTCTCCAAATAGGTGGTCTTGTCCTCCGGGTGCATTCTCATGAGAAATGCGTCAAAGGAGAACTCGTGATTGTCAAACGGAATCAGTTTGAGAAAATTCGTGGTTCCGAATACCATGTTGTCGTCACTGCGGAAAGCGATGCCGTCATCAATCAAATCAAGCATGTTGATGAATCGTTCTCTAAGCAGTTCGCTTCGATCGGCAAGATTGTCATATTCCTTTTTTAGTGTCTTGTATTTGTCTTTGGAACGATTTCCGATTTTCCCCTTCTTCCAATCAAAAAACAGGAGCGTAAACCCGAGGCCTGCAAAAACGTAAACCTGAAAATACCAGTAAGGAATCTCGGCAAGTTCGAAAACCATGAACAGCACATAGGCCGCAATCCCAGGAATCAGCAAGACGATGTCCAAATCGCCACGCTTGGAACGGATTTTTTTCACTAGCACAAAAAAGGCCCATATCAGAAGCACAAGCACTTCAGTATTCATGTGTTCCCCCATACTCTCACCCCTGCTTTCCTAATATCAATTCTGTTGTAGATATTTTTCAAGATAAAGCACAAGCGATTCGTGGGAAAGATCCTGATCAAGGTATCCGTTGATAGCAACACTGACCTGGCCGCTTTCCTCGCTTACGATCACTGTGAGCGAATCCGTTATTTCCGATATGCCGATGCCAGCGCGATGACGCGACCCGAGATATTTCGGTATCTTGCCGGACTCACTGGGCGGAAAATATGCGCCGGCACATTTTATGATATTGTCCTTTATGATGATCGCACCGTCGTGAAGCGGTGTCTTCGGCATGAAAATGCTGCCGAGGAGTTCACTGCTCAAAGGCGCTTCGATTTGGAATGCGTTCTCGATGTAATCCTGCAGCGAAGTGCTTCGTTCAAACGTGATGATCGCACCGATTTTGTGACGAGAAAGGTAATCAATGGCATGCAGCAATTCTGTCTTGGAGGCTTCCTCGATTGTATTCGATGCTTTGAGACCGCTTTTTATACCGATAAAATCCATCATCGACTTGAACTCACTATGAACAAGCACCAGGAACACGACAAACGCCGGGATAATCCTGACTATCATCATGACTCTATTGTCTATCGAGGGAACGTTGGAGAATAGTTCATAGATGAACACACCGAACATCAAAAAAACGACCAGTTTCAAAACGCGATATGTGGCGGTGTTTATCTTGGCTCTCACGACTAAGGAAAAAATGGTCAAAAGGTAGATATTCAGCAATATAATGTCATAATTTTCCATCGCTTTTCACCTCCGTGAGAACACTTTCACTACATTTTCAATGCTTTTAAATTGTATCAAGACTGATTATACCATAGAATAGAACTAACTCACTCGATTTCATAATTTATGAATTATTTTTTAAATTTTTTGTTGGCCTTGTCACTGCTGTTTTCACAGTAGACATCAAATGTCAAGTCTTAAACAAAATGTCGCATTGAAGTATAATGGATACACCATCTTTCAAAAATGGAGGGATTTTTTATGGCTCGATACTCGCAATCGCTTATCGAATCAATCAACAATGACATTGCTGAACATTTTACTCACCTTTATCCTATCACAGATGACATGGAAAAGTCATTCGACAGTGTGTCGAGATTGGTCATGCTGGATCGATATACACAAAAAGACCTCAACCTGAAGACACTCAAGGAAGGCGACCTCGTCATTACCATCGTCAGGGACGACCCTAAATTCCCTGCGCGTGGCGTCGGCTTCGTTGAAAAGATAGATGGTGACACGCTGACCATCAAGGTGGAACCGGATTATCTGGCATCCACCGAAGATGCGGATGAAAACGGCCTGATCAAACGCCAGATCCGCCAAGTGGACAAGCCCTTGGAACTATACTTCGAGCAAATCGCCAAACGACTTGCCAACCATCTTGGGGAAGATGAGTCCGAAGACATCCGTGCCAAGTTCTACGAAGAGGTCTCAAGCCTCAACCTCGTCCCGGCCGGAAGAGTGCTCTTCGGGGCCGGCTCAAAAACCCAGGTTACCTTCTTCAACTGTTTCGTCATGCCTTTCATGCACGATTCCAGAGGTGGCATCTCCGATCACCGTAAACAAGTCATGGAAATCATGTCGCGAGGTGGCGGTGTGGGAACCAACGGTTCGACACTCCGGCCTAAGAACGCACTTGCAAAAGGTGTCAACGGTAAATCAAGCGGGTCGGTTTCATGGCTGCACGACCTTTCACAACTCACCCACCTTGTGGAACAGGGCGGATCAAGACGCGGCGCACAGATGATCATGCTTGCCGATTGGCATCCGGACATCATCGATTTCATCGTTTCGAAGATGCAAAATCCACGCATTCTGCAATTTCTGCTTGAGACCATCGATGATGAGCGGATCAAGAAAGCGGCCAGAAACAAGCTTAAATTCATCCCTCTAAGCGAAGAGGAAACCGAGATTAATGAATACATCGTAGAACAAGCGAAAAAAGACAATGGCAAATTCTCCAAGAAAATTGTTGATACGGCTTGGGAACGATTGAACAAAGGCGGTCATTACGAGGTCAACGATCCTGAATTCCTGAGCGGTGCGAATATCTCCGTCGCCATCACCACGGATTTCATGAAAGCGGTCGAAAACGACGAGATGTATGAGCTGCGCTTCCCTGACATCGATTCTTATGTCGGCGAAGACAAAAAAGCCTATGACGAAAAATGGAATGAAATCGGTGATGTGAGAACATGGGAAGAGATGGGTTATGCCGTCAAAACCCACTACACACTCAAAGCCAAGGATCTTTGGAACCTTATCAACATCTGTGCTACCTATTCCGCAGAACCCGGCATTTTCTTCATCGACAACGCAAACGCGGAAACGAACGCACATGCCTACGACCAGAAAGTCGTCTGCACCAACCCTTGTGGTGAACAACCGCTCGCGCCGTACTCGGTATGTAACCTCGCCGCACTAAACCTTTCCAACATGGTAGACCACGACCAAAAGGACGTGGACTGGGAAAAACTGGAATCCACAATACGAACTGCGGTAAAACTGCAGGATAACGTCATTGATAAAACACACTATTTCCTCGATGAAAACGAAGAACAGGCTCTCGGTGAACGCCGCATCGGCCTCGGGGTGATGGGGCTGCATGACCTTCTCATCTGGTGTAACCGCCGATACGGTGCGAAAGATGGACTGGCATTCATTGACAAATTATTCAAGTTCATTGCGACCAAAGCGTATGAGACAAGCATCGACCTTGCCAAGGAAAAGGGATCTTTCCCCTTCCTAAAAACACAAGAAAATCGCGAGAAAATGATTCAAAGCGGATTCATGCAGAAACTCCCGCAACACATTCGCGATGGGGTGCTGGAACACGGCATTCGAAACTCACACCTTCTCACCATCGCGCCAACAGGTTCCACAGGAACCATGGTGGGCGTTTCCACAGGCCTTGAGCCATACTTCGCATTCAGCTACTTCAGAAGTGGTCGTCTCGGACGATTCATTGAAGTGAATGCACCGATTGTGGATGAATATCTCAAAGCTTATCCGGGCTATACGAAAGAAACGTTGCCCGACATCTTCGTCAGTGCGATGGACCTCGCCCCCGAAGAGCATGTCGATGTTCAAACTACCATTCAAAAATGGGTTGACTCATCAATCTCCAAGACCGTCAATGCACCGGAAGGCTACACCGTCGAAGAAGTCGAACAAGTCTATAGAAGGCTCTATTACGGTGGTGCCAAAGGGGGAACCGTATACGTTGATGGTTCGAGGGATGCGCAAGTGCTTTCTCTGAGCAAGGACGATAAAAAATCCAAACCGCAGCAAGTCGAGATCAAAGACTTCGGATTGGATGTCGAAGAGAAGAAAGAACCCAAAAAGAAACCAACAGACGACAAGAACTTAAGAAGCGACCGCCAGGACAGAGATATCGGAGTGGAAGCCGGCAACATCTGTCCGATCTGTTTGGAAGGTACCGTTGAGAACCTGGGTGGTTGCCACACCTGTACAAACTGCAACGCTCAGCTTAAATGCGGCTTATAAAATGTTATGAGGCCATCTTCGGATGGCCTTTCTTTTTGTTTAATCGCCAATATAATCATGTTAGAATATAAGTAGAGGTGATGAATGTGAAAAAAGGCGTCATCGTCGGACTGGACCGATATCGAAAAGGCATGCTCAACTACTATCTCGATGAACTGGAAAACCTAGCCCAGTCGCTCAATATTGAGATTGAGGAACGCTTTACACAGAGCAAGGAATACGGAACCCCGGCCTATAAAGTCGGCAAGGGGAAAGTCGAAGAAATCAAGGCGTATACCGATATGTATGATATCGATTATGTCATTTTTAACGAAGAACTATCCAATTCACAAATCAGAAACCTCGAAGAAGCTTTCGATTGTGCGGTCATTGACCGGACATTACTGATTTTGGACATATTCGCCAAAAAGGCGAAAACACGTGAAGCCATGCTCCAAGTCGAGATTGCCCAGCTTAAGTATCTCAAGCCTCGTCTTACCGCCATGCGCTCTTCATTCGAACAGCAACAAGGCGGCATCGGACAAAAAGGACCCGGAGAGAAAAAGCTTGAACTGGATCGAAGGAAACTGGACAAGGAGCTTAGAAAACTTGAAAAACAACTCGCCAACATCATGCAAACCCGAAAAACCAACCGACTTCAAAGATCGAGCGGTCATATAAAAAATGTGGCCATAGTAGGGTACACAAACGCCGGTAAAAGCACATTGATAAACGTCCTTCGCCAACATTCCCAGCTCGAAGGCAAGGACGAGATGAATGTCGAAGACCGATTGTTCGCGACCCTTGAAACCTCGACACGACGGCTTCAATTTAAAGAAAAAAAGCCGTTTACCATCACGGACACCATCGGTTTTATCGCTCATCTTCCTCATGAACTGGTTGATTCCTTCAAAGCGACACTCGAAGAGATCAAGGAAGCCGACCTCCTCATTCATGTCATAGACTTCTCGCACCCATACTATCTCGATCAGATTCAAACGACCGAACAAGTGCTCGAGGAACTTGGTGCGGATGAAATAGAAACGTTGTACCTTTTCAACAAGATCGATCTCACAAACGACATCCTTCCTCACGCTTATCGGCCCGCAATGAAAGTCTCGTTGAAAGATGGCACAAACATCGACTTGTTGATTGATACCATCAACAAGCTACTCTTCAAAGATGACACCATCGCCGTCTACAAAATCCCTCAGACCAGGGGGGACCTTGTAAGTGAGCTGAATGATCATGCGGAAATCATCCGGACCGATTATGAAGATGACTTCATCGTAATCAAGGCAAAGGTGGATTCACGGCTTAAAGGCCGTTTCAGACAATACGAAGCATAATTAAAATAAGGGGTTTCCAAGTTGTTGGATACCCCTTTTGAATATATGTGGTTGAATGATTGAACGCGGACTTCATCGTCCAGTGATGATTTCCACGGCACTACCCCATTTAAAAAGGCCTTTCCTTGTCCCGGGAAAGGCCTTTATCTTATTCGTTTTTTTGATCCCGTGTTTCAAACAATGCGGACAACGGTTTATCTTGAACAATATTGAGAATGCCTTGCCCAAGCAGTTCGGCAACACTGAGTTGCTTGACTTTCTCGGAGATTTTGTCCTCTGTGAGTTCGATGGTGTTGGTACAGATGATTTCTTTGATCGCGGATTGATTGATTCGTTCAATCGCGGGGTGTGAAAAGACAGGATGGGTACATGCGGCATAAACTTCTTTGGCGCCAGCTGCCTTCAACGCGTGAGAGGCAGAAGAAATTGTGCCTGCCGTGTCAATCAGGTCGTCGATGATGATGGCGACTTTCCCTTTGACGTCACCGACGATGCCCATCATCTCAACTTCGTTGTCCTTCGGTCTGGACTTGTCGATGATGGCGATCGGTGAGTTCATGGCATTCCCCATACGGCGCGCTCTGACCGCTCCACCGTGGTCTGGTGAGACTATGACCAATTCTGTATCTTTGTCGAACTTGCCGCGGAAATAGTCGACAATGATCGGCATGGCGACAAAATTATCAATCGGGATGTCGAAAAAGCCCTGAATCTGTCCGGCATGGAGGTCCATGGAGATCACCCTGTCCGCACCGGCTTTCTCAAGCAGGTTGGCGACAAGTTTAGCGCTGATGGGTTGTCTTGAAGCGCTTTTTCTGTCTTGCCTGGAATACCCGTAATAAGGCATTACGACGTTGACACTCTTGCTCGATGCGCGTTTGACCGCATCAATCATGATGAGCAGTTCCATGAGGTTTTCGTTTACCGGAGCATGGGTGGGCTGGATGATGAAAACATGATGCCCTCTTACCGTCTCTTCGATATTGACACCGATTTCACCGTCCGCAAAGCGTTTGACTTCACAGTTGCTCAAGGGAATCTGGGTATAATCACTGATTTCTTTAGCCAGTTTTCTATTGGCGCTAAGACTGAAAAGCTTTATTTTTTGACCGTTTACTGTTGCCATAGTACCCTCCAATAATAAATTCATTCTCACCATAACATATTATACCTAAATACAAGCAAAAATAAAATGCAACTTTGACAAGTTGCACTTTAAATTTTATTCCTCGTCTTCTGGTTCTGGTTCACTTGGTTCGTCAGTAACGTCCTCAAGATTGTTGTAGGCGTCAATGACTACGGATTCGATGCGGTTTCTGGTTTCTTGGTTGATGGGATGCGCAACGTCCTTGAACTCACCATTCGGCATTTTACGTGAGGGCATCGCCACAAACAAGCCTTCCTTACCATCGATTATCCGCAATTCATGAACTACGAAACAATCATCAATAGTAATCGCCGCAATGGCTTTCAAGCGGTTGTCACTATTGAGTTTCTTGACACGAACATCAGTAATTTCCATCATTCCACCCCGCATTTATTAATGTCTATATTCGCTATACATCGAATTATATCATACAAATAAAACGTTTTCAATTAAAATTAAGAAAGTTACTTGGCTTGATTACTTGATTTTGGTGAGCTCGACAAAGTGACGGTCGCGGTATTTTTCTGCCAACGATTCCAAAAGATCACGATTTTCATCCATCACAAACAAGGTCGGTCCACTGCCGCTCATCAACACACCGGTGGGTCCCGCTTCGAGAATTTCCGTTTTCAGCGCCTTGATTTCCTTGAATAATGAAAACGTAATCGGCTCCAATGCGTTGTAGAGATTCCGCGCAATCAAGGCTTCATTCTTGTTATAGATGGCATTGGTCATGCTGGTTATTTTTACGTTTTGTATACGGGAAAGATCCACATGGGAAAACACTTCACCCGTACTGACGTGCAGATCGGGTGTGATGATCAGTACAGGAATGTTGAGTTTCCGTTTCAAAAAGAACAGTTGCTCCCCTCTCCCGCGAGCAATGCATAGTTTGTTGTGTACACAAAAAGGGATGTCCGATCCGAACATCTCACCGATGTTTGCGAGCTGTTCCGAGGATAATTTAAGTTTAAAGAGTTTGTTTAGGCCCCTTAATGCGGCTGCGGCATCGGCGCTGCCACCTGCAAGACCCCCGGCAATGGGAATTTTTTTCTCAATATGAATCTCCACACCTTGTTTTATGCCGAATGTCTCCTTGAGATGCTTGGCAATCCTGTAGACGAGGTTGTCCTCGACATTATCGGTGATTTCCTTGTTCGAAGAAACCCGAATCACATCTTCATCCAATTTTTTGAAGTGCAACTCATCATATAAGTCGATTGTTGCCATGACCATTTCAAGGTCATGGAAGTCATCGACTCTCTTGTCCACAACATCCAGATGAAGATTAATCTTCGCATACGCCTTTTCTTTCATGCCTTTCCCTCCTTATGTTCCACGTGAAACTATAATAGCTTTCGGAACGCTTCGCTCATTTTAAGAAACTGGTTCACACTGATCGCTTCCGCCCTTACATTCACCGTCTCCCCATGGTCTGTTATCAGTTTTGAAACAGTTTCTTTGGGGAGGTCATAGCCTTTTGACAGGTTGTTCAACAATGTCTTTCTTTTCTGTTTGAATGCGGTCTTCACAAAGTCGAAGAAGAAGGCCTCATCTTTTGCCTCACGCTCTTTTCTGACTTTGAGTGTGATGATTGCGCTATCCACGTTGGGTGCGGGTATGAAGACATTTTTGGACACTTTGAACTCAAACGTCGCCTCTGTCAGGTAATGCACCATGACACTCAGGGC
>SL_8KL_010_SEDDRAFT_10002461_pt1 | contig 15632 bp, 17 predicted proteins | sample SodLakKL_010_SED_4_FD_11160 | JGI IMG/M metagenome (IMG submission 11160) | reverse complement strand
ATCAAGGTTATAATTCGCAAAGCTTATGGTTACCATGACTATGAATATTTGACTTTGAAAATCAAGCAGACTTGTTCAGGCTACCCATAAGAATTGGAATTTATTGGTTCCACTGTTTTGGAGAAGAACCAAAAAAGTTATTTTATAACCCCAGAAAAATCTAAAGGGAAATGAACTGCTTTTGCCGAATTTCAGTTATATACTTAGTAAAAAAAGAACTCTTTTAAACTGGTTTAGCTAGGTCCAATTCTTTAAATCCTTTTTTTTGCTCCCACCCCGTTCTTGAAAACTATTTACAGTTAAATTTTCACATATCTCAGGGGGCTAAATTTCCAACCCCCCCCCGCAGAAAGGAGAAACAAAATGCTGGAACGATGCGCCTGGTGTGAAGATGACACCCTTTACAGGGAATACCATGATAGAGAGTGGGGTTTCCCCATCTTAAACGACACAAAACAGTTCGAATTCCTGGTTTTAGAATCGGCCCAAGCCGGTTTGAGCTGGCTTACAGTTTTGAAAAAAAGAGAGGAGTATCGCAAGGCCTACCACGATTTCGATCCCGCGGTTATTGCAAATTTTCGAGAAAAAGAAGTTTCCGGGATGGTTGAAAATCCAGGGCTAATAAAGAACCAGCGTAAAATCAGGGCTTCCATCAATAATGCCCGCCGGTTTATTGAGATACAGGAAGAATTCGGGAGTTTCTGTAACTATATCTGGGGTTTTGTTAACCACAAACCCATTGTTAACAACTGGGCCACCCTAGAAGAAGTTCCAGCCCAGACTTCCCTTTCCGAAAAAATCAGTGATGAAATACGAAAAAGAGGATTTCAATTTGTTGGACCAAAAATTATTTACGCCCATCTTCAGGCTACAGGTTTGATAAACGACCACCTGGAGAGTTGTTTCCGGTACCAGGAGATTATTGACCAGTACCACAGAATTTTCCCTGGTTGGGAATAATAAACAAAAAAATGAATGTTTAAAAAGAAAAACCCCCGCATAACGAATTGGAGCGGGGGTATTTTTTTGGCTTTGTATCTTTAACGGCTTTTTTTGCCAACTCTTTCACCGAAGTCAATGCACTTTGCAATTACCTCAGAATCGGGCATCCATTTTGCTTTTAAGCCATCCTCGATTAACTCAAACCCGGCCTTCATGGCCATTTCATTCAACTTACCTACTCCTTCTCCACTCCAGCCGTAACAGCCAAAGGCGGCAGCTTTTTTGTTCTTAAACTTCAATCCTTCAATTCCATCAAGGATTGCGGCCATACTCATTAAGATTGTCCTGTTAATAGTTGGAGAGCCGAATAAAACGGTTTTGGAGCGAAAAACCTCAGTCAGGAGATCATTCTTGTCGGTTTTAGCTGTATTAAATAATTTAATTTCAACTTCCGGGTCTCCTTTTTTTATACCCCGGGCTATGTTTTCGGCCAAAACCCTGGTCCCTTCCCACATAGTATCGTAAAGCAGGGTTATCTGGTTTTCTTTGTAATTATCGGCCCACTCCCGGTACTTTTCTATAATCTGCTCGGGGTTTTCCCTCCAGATAACACCGTGGCTGGGAGCGATAATGTCTATGGGGAGGTTTAAAGAAAGGATTTCCTTAATTTTCTTTTCAACCAGCGGACTGAATGGATTTAAAATATTGGCATAGTATTTAATCGCTTCTTCAAAAAGTTCGCACTGGTCGACCAGGTCATTATAAAGCCTTTCTGTAGCATAATGCTGGCCAAAAGCATCATTGCTGAAAAGAACTTCGTCACTGGTAAGATAGCAGGCCATACTGTCCGGCCAGTGGAGAAGTTTCATCTCCACAAAAATCAGCTCTTTTCCATTCCCGATATCCAGTTTGTCACCTGTTTTTACGGTTTTAAAATTCCAGTCCTTGTGGTAGTGTCCTTTTAAAGATTGAACTGCGTTCTCCGAGCAGTAAATCGGGGTATCGGGAATTAGCTCCATTAATTCGGGCAGAGCTCCGCTGTGGTCAATTTCCCCGTGATTGATGATAATATAATCGATCTTTTCGAGATCAATTTCGCTGCGAAATTTATCCACGAACTCCCGGGCAAATGGTTTCCAGACAGTATCAATTAAGACCGTTTTTTCTTCTTTTATCAGGTAAGAATTGTAAGTAGAACCGCGATGGGTGGAATATTCATCTCCGTGGAATCGCCTCAACTCCCAGTCAGTTTTTCCCACCCAGAAAATATTGTTCTTAATAGGTAGCATAGTTTTACCTCCATTCAATTTTCATGGAACTGGAAATATTTCCAGGCCAAAAAATTCAGCTGTTTTACTGTTCGAATTCCACTCCCTTGATANGAATTCCTGCATCACTTTAAAAGAAAACAAGATCGAGACCATGGGCAATCAAACCTGCAGCCAGGCAAAAGGGGAAACCGATCCCCATCCTGACCAGAGAAAACTTAAAACCCAGGGTTCCTATTTCAAAGGGAAGCCGGCTGAGACCAAGGAGAGACCAGCCCGTAATCAAAGCCACCACCGTTCCCAGCCCTGCCCCTGCTCCATGAATGGAGGCGATAATCGGAAAAGAGGCGTAAGGTCCCATGGCCAGAACCATTCCCCCTATTGTCCCCAGAAAAATCCCCCGGAAACCCGCTTCTCTGGCCAGCCAATTTCTCACAAATTCCTCCGGCAATAAAACCTCGAGCATTCCCGCGAGGATAAAGGCAATTGCCAAAATCGGTAGAACTCCCATAAACTGCTTTAATCCAGCCTGGAAACCCGAAATATGCCTTCCCTTTCGCAGGTTCATAAAAACCAAAATAATTCCCAACACACCAAAGAGGATAACTGGTAACAGCAATTTAAACTCCCCTTCCTCCAAAAAACCGGGCTGTTGTTTCCCGGGAAATGAAACGCCTGAATATCAGGCCCATTAAAAAAGGGATCGGCAGGGTTATCAGGTTTCGCAAAAGCGCAATCCCCGGATTTATCAAACTCATCTCCATGGGCAGGCGGAGCAAATCATATACCTGTTTCCCGGCCACAAAAGAAAAGAACATATAAGAGGGAATTTCCCGGTCCTTAAAAGTCGAGATAAAAGGATAGTAAACGTACGGTGGGCCTGGAAAAACNCCTCCCGCAACCGAGCTAATAAAAATTCCCTTTACTCCTGATAGCTTATTCCAGAGCCTATCTATCCATTCCAAAGAGAGTAATACCTGAATCTGGCCGGTAACAATAAAAGCAACGACAAGTAAGGGCAGGGCTTGGAGTAAAGTTGACAGAGCAGCAGAAAAACCCTGTCCGATAAGAGTGCACCCTCCCTGGAAAAAAACAGCGAGAGTCACCAGGAAAGTTGCAATTAAAAGTCCCAGGAAAGATCCTTTCATCATTTTCCTCCCCTTTTTAACTAACGAAAAATTTACTCTTTAAAATTAAACTTCTCCTGTTTAAATGAATAAACCTCTCCCCTCCAGGTACATTTTTTCAAACTTCCCTTTAACTCTGCTTACGTTTTTACTATTAAATAACCCGTTAATATGTTATAATTGGAAATAATTAAGAAAGAGAGGTGTTTGACTTGAAAAAAATCGCTCTGGTTACTGATAGCACCGCAGATTTGACCCCGGAGTTGATCGAACAATTCGAAATAAATATAATTCCTTTAAACGTTATTTTTGGAGATGAAATAATTAAGGACAATCAGATCACCGCTGATGATTTTTACACCCGTTTGAAAAAATCAGAGGTTCTCCCCAAGACTTCCCAGCCCAGCCCCGAAGAATTTCTGGAGCTCTATAAAAACCTGCTGGAGGATTATCAGGAAATAATTTCCATCCACATTTCTTCGGCCTTGAGCGGAACATTGAATTCAGCCCGGCTGGCAAAAGAAAAACTGAATGAGCCCATTCATATTGTCGACACCCACAACATCAGTTTGGGAGCGGCATTTTTGGTTCTGGAAGCAGCCGAATTTATCGAAAAAAAATATAAAACAACTGAAATACTGCAGCACCTGCAAAAAACAAGGAACAAAATCGAGACCCTCTTTACCCTTGACACAATGGAATACCTTTATAAAGGGGGCAGAATCGGAAAGGTTTCCAGCCTCCTTGGAGCGGCCCTTAACATTAAGCCCGTAATCAGAGTTAATGAAGAGGGAGTTTATGTCCCCTACGGTAAAACGCGAAACCAGAAAAAAGCCCTGGACAAAATCACTGCTTTCTTTAAAGAAAAGGCAGAAGAAAAAACCATTAAAAGGATTGCAGTCGCCCACGGCCAGGCAAAAGATTCCGCAGAATACCTAAGTAAAGCTCTTTCCGATGCTCTAAGCACACCAGTTGATATTTTTACAAAAGTTGGGCCGATAATTGGCGTCCACACCGGACCCGGGACAGTGGGTGCAGCAATCCAGATGGAATAAACTTTCTAAATTAAGAACACCTACCTGGAAAGGAGTGGGGCAATTGGATACTGAAAAATCCTGGAAAAGATACTTTGCTGAAATGAACCAGGTTGTGGAGGAAATTCAAGACACCCAGGAGCAGTCGATTTTAGAAGCTTCTTCCCTCATCACCAGAACAATTGAAAAAGAAGGGATAATCCACACCTTTGGGGTTGGACACTCCCACATCGTTGCAGAAGATGTTTTCTGGCGGGCAGGGACTTTAGCCAATGTTCACGCAATTTTAGAACCAAGCATGACCGGCCATACAGAAATCACCAAAAGTGCAGGAATGGAGAAAATTGAGGGCACCGGAGAAATAATTCTCGACTACCACCGGGTTACTCCTGAAGATGTCCTGATTGTTGTTTCCAATTCCGGAAATAATGGTGCACCTATTGATGTAGCCCGGGAGGCTCAGAAGAGGGGAATAAAAGTTATAGTCATTACTTCCGTCCGTTATTCTGATTACCTGAAGCCCCTTCATTCCACCGGTAAAAAATTGAAAGACCACGCTGATATTATAATTGATAACTGCTGTCCCATTGGGGATGCTGCTGTAAACTTCGAGGACCTTGAAGCCGGTGTGGGAGCAACATCAACCATCGCTGGCTCGTACATCCTTAACGCTCTCCTTGTTCAGGCAGTCGAAGACCTCCTGCAACAGGGAAAAGTTCCGGATGTATATCTCAACGGTTCTCTGGCAGCAAATTCCGCCAGGGTTAAAGAACACAACCAGGCCTTGATTGACAAATATTATTCCCGGATAAGGAATCTCTAAATTTAATCATAAAACCCACCGGTTTTTATTCCGGTGGGTTTTTTATTTTTTCCTGGAAAAACAATTCTTTTTCTAAACCTTTACAAACTACTTTATTCCCCGAATAGGTGACAGGCAATCCGGTGGTCCCCTTCAATTATTGTAAAACCGGGTTCTTTCTTTGAACAGATTTCCATTACTTCCGGGCAGCGGGCGTGGAATCTGCACCCCGAAGGGGGATTAATTGGGCTGGGGACATCCCCTTCCACCGTTGCCTCGAAATCAATTGTCCCGGGGGTCTGGAACAGGAATTGCCGCCACAAGTGCCTTGGTATAGGGGTGTTTAGGGGAGGAAAAGAGTTTGTCAGAACTTGATTCTTCCATTACTTTTCCCAGGTACATCCTTCATTCCCGGAAAAATTGTAACGATGAAGTGCAAAAGAAACTGATAACAAAAGATTATTAGGGTTTATTGCTTCCCTTTTCCCTCGTTATGTGTTATAATACCATAACGAGGAGGGGTGGATATGCCCGCTATTGTTTATCAAAAAGATAAGAGGACTGGAATTACCTACGCTTACGAATCGGTTTCATACTGGGATAAAGAAAAACAACAATCCCGGGCTAAAAGAAAACTAATCGGAAAGCTTGACCCTGAAACTGGGGAAATAGTTCCCACCAGAAAAAGGAAAAACAAAGGAACACAGCTCTCTAAGAAGCCCGGTCCGCTTCCTGCTGAAAAAGTAAAACGCAGTTTCTTTGGAGCGACCTATCTTTTGGATATGATTGGTGAGAAAATTGGGATTACTGAAGATCTAAAAAAATGCTTCCCGGATAGGTACAAGCAGATAATGTCCATTGCCTACTATCTAATCTTAGAAGACCGGACTCCACTGAGGCGATTCCCGAAGTGGTCCTCTCTTCACAAACATCCCTACGGACAGAATATCCCATCCCAGAGGAGCAGTGAAATATTTGCTTCTATTAGCGAGGATGAGCGATATCAGTTTTTCTGTCTTCAGGGCAAAAGGCGTATTGAAAAAGAGTTTTGGGCTTATGACACAACTTCAATATCCAGTTATTCCAAAAGACTCAAACCGGTTCGTTATGGTCACAACAAAGAAGGCGATTATCTTCCCCAAATCAACCTGGCCCTCCTCTTTGGAGAGGAATCAAATCTTCCTTTTTACTACCGGAAGCTTCCCGGGAATATAACTGATGTTAAGACCATTAAAAACCTCATTGCAGACATGGATTTTCTTGAATATGAGAAAATCAAGCTGGCTATGGATCGAGACTTTTACAGCGAGGAAAATATCAACGCCTTATTCAAGCATCATTTTAAATTTCTTATAGCAGTGAAGTTATCGCTGAACTTTGTAAAGGACGAACTGGAAAGAGCCAGGGATGACCTGAGGGATTGGAGCAATTATAGCCAGAAATATGAACTGTATGCTCAAACCAAAACTATCGATTGGTCTTATTCCCAAAAAAGACCTCGCAAAGGAGATACCATATCAGGGAAACGTCGCATTTATCTTCATTTGTATTTTAACAGTGAAAAAGCTCTTGAAGAGGAAAAGGAATTCAATACCAGGTTGATTAATTTGCAGGAAGAACTATTAAGTGATAAAAGGCGGCCTGAGCACGAAAAGCTGTATGCTAAATATTTTGATGTCTCGTCAACACCGGTGCGGGGCATTAAAGTTACTGCTAAACAGAAGGTAATTGACGAGAAGAAACGAAACTACGGTTATTTCGCCCTTATGAGCAATGAAATTAAGGATCCAGTTACAGCTCTTGAAATCTATCGCAATAAAAACATGGTAGAAAAAGCATTTGGTAATTTAAAAGAGCGCTTGAACATGCGCCGGCTCTTAGTATCTTCAGATGCCAGCCTTGATGGTAAATTATTTGTACAGTTTATCGCTTTAATTTTCCTTTCCTATTTTAAAAAACAAATGCAGGACAACGATTTATTCAAAAAATACACCATCCAGGGATTGTTGGACGAATTAGATTTCATTGAATGTTTTCATCAGCCAGGGGCAACAATACGTATCGGGGAATTTACAGAAAAACAAAGAGATCTTTATAAAAAAATGGGGGTTGCCCCTCCAACCTCGTTACAGTAATCCGGGAATATAGGTTCTAAATTTCCCGAAAAAATAAAATCCCCGGGCGGGGATTGGGTAAAATTAAACTTTTTTCGATTTCCAATTAGCTCTCTTCTTCTTCCAGCGCAACAAAACCAGAAACAATATCAAGCAATTCGCTGGTTATTGCAGTCTGCCGGAGCCGGTTATACCGGCTTTCCAGTTCTTCTTCCTTCTCCTCGATATTTTTCTGGGCGGTTTCCATTGTTACCAACCGGGCAGCATTTTCTGCTGCCAGGGATTCCGCAAGGGCCCGGTAAAGGGAAATAAAAAGATACTTCCGGGTAAGAACGCTAAATAACCTGTGGTAATCCATAGATGCAGTTGGAACTGTCCTGGCGGGCCATGGTTTTTTTTGCAAACCTTCCATCCAGTTGGTGTCAACCGGCCACAATTTCAAATAATGCTGCCTGTAATAATTACTACCTGTAACGATGTTGTAAAAAAGGTAGATCTCCTGCAGGTTTTCCTCTTTTCTTATTTTTTCCAGGTCTAAAAGCAGTTCCTGGACCCGGTCGGTAATAGCTTCAACAGAACTGGGAACAGGGTAATAATGGCGAGCTTTTAAACCTGCCTGGAAGATAGGTCCCAACAGCCTCTCGCCCACAATCCAGAGATCAAAAGAACTTCCCTTTGCAAAATTTTTTTCCAGTTTTTCCAGGGCAAACTCAGTTATTATGTCATTAAATTGGCCGCACATACCCTGGTCAGAACCGAAAATAACTGCAGCGATCCGTCCCTCTTTTTTATCTGAATTAACCTGTACAGTTGAATTTAGATTTTTCAGGACAATCTGAAAACCCAGTTCAATAGTCCTGCTGTACTGATCCAGGGATTCCACGGCTTCTTCGTACTGGCGAATGCTTGCCGCAGAAAGGGCTTTCATTGTCCTGACCACCGAGGACAATTCTTTTGTGCTGTCAATCTGTCTTTTTAAACCCTCAATTGTTTCCATCTTTTTCACCGCCTTCTAGAGCAGCTTTAATTTCCCGGATCAGTTTTTTCCGATATTCCCCTTCCAGGGTTTCGCCTGCTTCGATTTTGGAGATAATTTCCGGCAATTCCTTGATAACTTCCCGAATTTTCCTCTCGGCCTCTTCAATATCATCAATCTCAACATGATCGAGAAGACCCTCGCTAACGGCGAAAAGCATGGCTATTTGTTCCGGTATGGGAATGGGCTGGTACTGGAATTGCTTTAAGGCTTCCTGAACCCGGTAACCCCGGTTCAGGGTTTTCTTGGTTTCTTCGTCCAGGCGCGTTCCAAATCGAGAAAATGATTCCAATTCTTTAAACTGGGAATAGGAAAGTCGTAAGTCTCCTCCCACCGCGCGATAGGCAGGGAGCTGAGTCTTACCCCCCACACGGGAAACAGATCTCCCCACGTCAACGGAAGGTAGAACGCCCCGTTGGAAAAGGTCAGGGGAAAGGTAAATCTGCCCGTCAGTAATGGATATCAAGTTGGTTGGGATGTAAGCTGAAATATTCTGAGCTTCCGTTTCAATAATTGGTAGAGAAGTAATTGAACCTCCTCCAAACTCTTCTTTGCGGTTGGTTCCTCTTTCTAATAGCCTGGAATGGATATAAAAGATATCCCCCGGATAAGCTTCTCTACCAGGAGGTCGCCTTAAAAGAAGGGAAAGCTCGCGGTAGGAACGGGCATGTTTGGTAAGATCGTCATAAACAATCAAAACGTCCTGTCCCCGGTCCATAAAATATTCAGCCATGGAGGTTGCCGCGTAGGGCGCAATATATTGGAGACCAGGGGGTTCTTCGCTTCCAGCGACAACAACAACGGTATAATCAAGAGCTCCGTACTGCTCCAGGTCTGATATGAGATTCGCAACTGCAGCGTTGCGTTGACCAATAGAACAGTAAATACAGATCATTTCCTTGTCTTTCTGGTTAATAATCGTATCCAGAGCTATGGCAGTCTTGCCTGTCTGCCGGTCTCCCAGAATCAACTGGCGCTGCCCTTTTCCGATGGGGATTAAAGCATCAATCACCTTAATTCCTGTCCGCAGGGGAACGGTAACCGGACTTCTTTCCATTATTGTAGGGGGAGAGGCCTCTATTGGCCTGCGCTCTCCCGAAAAAACAGGTCCTTTGCCGTCTAAAACCCCACCCAGGGGCGTAATAACCCGGCCCAGGATGGCTTCGCCTACAGGAGTATCGATTACCCGGCCAGTTCTTCTAACCTCCGCTCCAGTTTTTAGACCTTCTCCCTCTCCAAGCAGGACAACTCCAATTCTTTCCTCGGTTAAATCAAAAGCAATCCCGAATTTTCCACCGGGGAAGCGGAGCAGTTCTTCGGAACGAACACCGGGGAGTCCTTCAATACGGGCAACACCCTGGCCAAGAAAACGAACCCTGCCAGTTTCTTTTAATTCAATAGAAGGTATTTTCTCCTTCCCTACCTGGCTGAAAGTTTCCAGGGCAGAGGAGAGGGTTTGTTCTAATCTTTTTTCTTCTCCTTTGAGTTCATTTCCCATTTTAGTTCTCCTTTAGAAGCTTTGTTTCTTCCTCCCGGGTCAGAACTTCGGAAAGTTCTTCAACCAGGGTTTCCAGGAAATCATCTATGTTCCAGGCAACCTTGTAGCCAAGAGAACGCAACTCAATTCCGCAGATTAAATCTTGATCCTCGCGGAAATTTATTCCCACCGAGTTACCAATCATTTTTTTAATTTCCTCTTCGACTTCTTTTTGCAGTTTTTCTGGCAGCATCCGGGCGGTTGAAACCTGAATTCCCTTGTTTTCTTCAGCCCGCTGCATAGCAGAAGTTATTTTTTTCTTTTCCTGCTCGGGAAGTTCGGCCAGTTTCTCCAAAAAAATACCTATCATCTGCTCTTCCAGATCGCGCCCGGAAAGTTCCTTTAATATTCTTCGAAGGACCTGGTGGATTTCTTCCCCGGCCCGGATTTTAAAGTCCTGAAGGAAGGTTTCTCTCTCCCTTTCAAGGGCTTCCTTCCACTGTTCCTGGAGGGAATCGATCTCCGTGCGGGCTTTCTGCCTCAGTTCTTTCCGCCACTCCTGAGCCTCTTCTTCCGCCCGGGCGACCATTTCCTCCCGCTTTTGTTCCAGTTCATATTTCAGGTCGCGGTAAGCGGCTTCTTCTTTTTCCGCCTTTTTCTCTTTTTCCTCGGCTTCTTCTATACGTCTTGAAATATCTTCCTCGCGCTCATCCATAATTCGGATTATGGGGCCATAGAGGAAACGACGCAAAAGCAAAACCAGGATCAGGAAGTTTATTATCTGTGCTACGACAGTAAACCAATTAATCAACATAAGTTCTCTCCACCTATCCAGTTACAAAATTCCAGAACGGATTTACAAAAATTAAAATCATGGCCACCACGAAACAATAAATTGCTGTTGATTCAATCATGGCCAGGCTGATAAAAAGAGTCCGGGTAATTGTGTTCGCTTCATCTGGCTGCTGGGCAATTGCAGTCATGGCCTGGGCTGCAGCACGTCCTTCCCCCAGGGCAGGCCCCACTGATCCGATAGCAATAGTGAAACCGGAAACAATAATAGAAACCATTCCAATCAGTCCGATATTATCCATGCTATTTTCAACCCCTCTCTTGATTATTATTTTCTTGCTTTTCCCGCATTCCAGAAGATATATAGACCAGAGCCAGAATGGCGAAAATATATGCCTGTATTACTCCAGTTAAAAGCCCCAGGACCTGCATTACAATCGGAAAAACGAGGGGAATAAGGCTGATCAAAATTGCGATAATTAAAGTTCCACTCATTACATTCCCGAAAAGACGAACGGCCAGGGCCATGGTCCGGGAAACCTCTCCGATAATATTGAAAGGCAGCATAAAAGGAGTCGGCTTAAGGTACTGTTTTAAATACGATCCCAACCCCTGCTGGGAAATACCAAATATGGGCACTGCAAAAAACACGCAAAGAGCCAGGGCAGCGGTTGTAGAAAGAGACCCTGTAGGCGGCTGAAAACCCGGAACGACCAATAAAATATTGGAGACTACAATGAATAAAAAGAGGGTTCCAATGAAGGGAAGAAAGGTTGCCGAAGGCTGATTGCTTATTTCAGTTATTTGCTGGCGAATAACATCTACTATTGTCTCCAGCATCATCTGCCAGCGGGAGGGTTTGGTGGTTTTTTTGATTTTCCGGGTTATCAGAAATGAACCACCAACCATAAAAACTATTAAACCCCAGGTAAAAACAATTGTTGCATTGATAATGACCGGTCCATACTGCCAGTAAATTATTTCATCAGGTGTTATCTGCACTTGTCCCGCCTCCTTTCCTCTGCATTTTTATCCCGGGAGGCCCTAAAGTTCGAATTAAATATGTACGGGCCACAATAAATCCGATTAAACAGGCCAGGATCCGCTGCCAGCTTCCGCCAAAAACAAGGTAAAATCCCAGGAGGGTTACCGATAAACGCAGAACGAAACTTCCTATAACCAGTAAAACGGGATGGCGGCTTTCCGGCAGTTTTTTGACCACAAGCCATAAAAAACCAAAGTAAAATATTCCCAGGAGAATTCCCGCGGTAAAGGCTAAAACTATGAAAAGGTGATCAATTGTCATTATCTTCCCCCGCTTCGCTTTCCTCTTTTTTTACCCGTCCCTCTCGCTGAATCCAATTCCAGGCATTGTAAATACCCAGGAACAGACCCAGAAAAAACATGGTAAGGGTCCAGGAAATCCCATCCTCAAAATGACCGTCAAGCCATATTCCAAAAGCCAGGCCTAAAAGAGTAGGAATAACCACAGACCAGCCCACCAGGCCAAACATTCCCAACCCGAACCACAAACCTTTATTCTCTCCACGGGCAGAAATTTTGCGGGCCTCTTTTCTGGAAATTGTTTTTTTAAGCTTTTCTTTGTCATTATTTTTCTTATTCATAGCGTCCTCCGCTCCACTCGAAAAAACGCCGGGCCAGGTCTGCTTCAAGGCGAGCCAGAGCAGAGCGAGTACTCCGCTCTTTTTCACTAACCTCTTTAAAGTTCTCCTCGACTATCCTTTCCAGAGTTCCCAGTTCGGGACCCAGAACCGCTAACCGGGTGGAAACCAAAACCTCGTCCCCGCATTTTACCAGGATCCCATGATCTGTGGCGAGAAAAACCTCTTCACCTCCGGGGGGCGTGTAGGATAATAACCCGGGAACAAGGGAAGAGACAAAATCAACGTGACGGGGAAGCAGGACGAACGAACCATTCTCCCCTTCTGCGTTAATTTTTTCTGTTTCTTGGTCAAGAAGGACTTTCTCCGGGAGCAACACCTTCAGGCGCATTTTTCTCAGCCTCCTCGATATTACCGATCATATAAAACGCCCTTTCCCCATATTCGTTAAATTCATCATTCAAAATTCTCTCGCAACCCGCCAGAGCATCCTCCAGGTTAACCATGGAACCCTTCAAACCCGTGAAATGTTCTGTGGTATAAAAAGGCTGGGTCAAAAATCTTTCCAGGCGGCGGGCCCTTGCAACAACCTTTTTATCTTCCCGGGAAAGCTCCTCTATACCCAGCATCGCGATAATATCTTTCAATTCTTCATAAGTGGCGAGGGTGTTACGAATTTCGCGGGAAATCTGATAATGCTTGCTTCCCACAATATGAGGAACCAACATCTTGGAGCCAGATTGTAAGGGATCAATGGCGGGATAAAATCCCTGGCTGGCCCGGCGCCGGGATAGGACAATCGAAGAAGAAAGGTGCCCAAAGGTGTGAACCGCGGCAGGATCCGTAAAATCATCAGCAGGAACATAAACAGCCTGAACCGATGTGATTGCACCGGTGCGGGTATTGGTAATTCTTTCCTGCAGACGGGCAAGTTCGGTTGCCATGGTAGGCTGGTATCCCATTCGGGAGGGAAGATGGCCTAAAAGTCCTGAAACCTCTCCCCCGGCCTGAATAAAACGAAAGATATTGTCAATTAAAAGCAGGACATCCTGCCGGGAATCATCCCGAAAATATTCCGCCATGGTCAGGGCAGTATTCCCCACTCGAAAACGGGCTCCCGGGGGTTCATTCATCTGGCCAAATACTAAAACCGTACTGGGAAGAACTCCGCTTTCCTCGACTTCACGGTAGAGTTCCTCCGCTTCCCGGCTTCGTTCACCGATCCCGCAAAAAATACTTACCCCTTCGTACTGACCGGCCATATTATTAATAATCTCCATTAGCAAAACAGTTTTCCCAACTCCTGCTCCACCAAAAAGACCGGCCTTGCCTCCCCTCTCCAGGGGGGAGAGAATATCTATAGCTTTTATTCCGGTTTTAAGGATCTCGGTTTTTGTTGACTGTCTCCCCAGAGCAGGAGGTTTTTGATGGATTGAGCGGTACTCGCTGTCTTTAATTTTTTCCCCATCGTCAATTGTATTCCCGAAAACATCAAAAACCCGACCAAGAAGTTGTTTCCCTACCGGAACCATAATCGGGCTTCCCGAATCAAATACCAGGTCCCCACGGGCAAGCCCCCCGGTTGGGGTTAAGGCTATGCTCCGGATCAGGTTGTTATCCAGGTGGATGCTCACTTCAAGAGCAACATCCTCTCCTTCCCCGGCAAAAAGCAAGTTGTCAATCCCTGGAGCCCCCTGGGGAAAATAGGCATCGACAACGTTTCCTCGAACCGAAACTACCCTGCCAATATTTTTATAATGCTTTTCTTTTACCATTTAATCAACTCCACCTACCAGAAAAAGCATGGGTTTTTTTTAAATTAAGTTAAAAGCCTTTAAAATTTCTGGTAATTATTGATAACCTTTTTCCCTTATTTTTTCTCATTTTTTATTTATTAACATTTTATCATACAGGTATTCTAACCGAAAGAAAAAATTACTGCCAATTAATTTGGAGATTAACTGGGAAATGATTGCAATAAATTATTTAACACTAATAACTTCTTTTCTTTCCTCGTTAATCCTTTATTACAGGCTGAAGGATTAAAGGTTTTAAAGGATTAAGAACGAATTATTACAATGAAAGGAATTATTGAGAGGAGGTTTGCAAAAAATGAACCGACTCCTTTTTATTCCAATTCTCGTGCTCGTCTTATTAATAATTCCTGGGATTTCCCAGGCTACTGAAGAGGAACCCAGAGTTGCCCTGATTCTATCCTTCGGGGGACTGGGAGACGAAGCATTTAACGATTCCGCTTTCCGGGGATACGAAAGGGCAAAAGAAGATTACCAGTTAACCCTGGAGTATGTTGAACCCGGAGATGTTGGAGAATTTGAGGAACACCAGCGTTTTTTTGCAGAAGCTGGATTTGACTTGATTATTGCAATAGGTTTTTTCCAGGAAGCGACTTTGGAGGAGGTTGCCTCTGAATACCCCGATGTTCATTTTGCCATTATCGATGGGGTCGTTGACCCGCCCAACGTTACTTCCATAGTTTTCAGGGAACAGGAAGGCTCTTTCCTGGTGGGGGTCCTGGCTGGTATGATGACTGAAACCAACCTGGTTGGTTTTGTCGGGGGAATGGAAATTCCCCTGCTGCAAAAATTTGAACTGGGCTTTATTGAAGGAGTAAAATATGGCAATCCCAATGCAGAGGTTTTTGTAAATTATGCCGGGGATTTTGTGGACCCGGGAAGAGGAAAAGAAATTGCCGTAAGTCAATTTGAAAGGGGAATAGATATTATTTTCCATGCGGCCGGGGGAACAGGGCTGGGAGTAATTGAGGCCAGCGAAGAGTATTGTTTTTTCTCCATCGGGGTTGATTCTGATCAGGACCACCTGGCTCCGGGGAAGGTCCTCACCAGTATGGTCAAAAGGGTGGATATAGCAGTTTACGAAACAATAGGTAAATTAATTGAAGGAAATTTAGAGCCAGGAATTATCAGCCTGGGGCTTCTTGAGAATGGAGTGGGAACAACTGATTTCACCTACACCCGAGATATTATTCCTGAAGATGTATTTACTGCAATTGAAACAGCCCGGGCGAAAATAATTCAGGGAGAAATCATCATAGAGATTCCTGATTTTTAGCCCTTCTTCTTGCTTTCCAGTTCGGATTATAAAAACCCTATATTAAAACAAAATTTAACTCCCCATTCGGAAACGGGGTAAAGAAATCCACCCGGCACTGAAAGGGGAATTTTTTCGTCCAAATAAGCAAATTTAAACTCGCTTTTGAAAGTCCTTTCTTTTTCTTATTTTTGGACAGTTAAAACCAGGGAGCTTGCAGGATGCTTGAGCTGGCATATTTTGCAACTTTTTAAGGAAGATACCAACCCTTCCTACCGTCATTAAAGTCTAAAAATAACCATGCTCTGCCCGAATTATCCAGCCACATATCAACTACAGTATAAATTTC
>SL_8KL_010_SEDDRAFT_10002459_pt1 | contig 15650 bp, 16 predicted proteins | sample SodLakKL_010_SED_4_FD_11160 | JGI IMG/M metagenome (IMG submission 11160) | reverse complement strand
GAACAGCGCTGCCGCTCATCGGGGACATCTTTACTCCGTCACAAGCGCTTCACCGCCCCAAATCCCTGCTGTACGTCGAAAATACTGGATACATGCTTGATTTGCCGAGAGTCGATCATGTCCTTGATAGATGAAATCCATCAAGGCCGATTCTTTGACGGCATGCGCATTGCTTTTTGTTCGCACCTTTTCTTTCGTATTCAGCCAGATCGATATCCCCTGTCGTTTGAGGCAACCCGATAGCCACACGTCATCGACTGTCCAGAGCAGATCAGGAATGTCAAAGGTGCTTTCATCAAAAAACTCTGGACGCACCAACACTCCACCGCATCCTTCCAGTATGTCAACATAGCCCGAAGAAAGTTCTCTGGCAGGCTTCCAATAGCCAAATGAAAACGCCCTTTTGAGCCGGTAATGTAGATCCTTCTTGCGGTAGTCTGGCTTGGGGTGGCGTTCGGATTGCCAGCCATCGTCGCTGTAAGGTAGCGTTCCAATCAAGCTTCCTGCCTCGCAGATCACGCTCTCCGGTTTCTCCGCAGCGGCGTCTATAAAGCGCCGCGCCCAGAAAGGATCATAAAGTCTGTCATCGTCGCAAAACAGAATCTGCACGTCCTGTCCCATGTAATCCCGGCATGCGGGCAAAACCTTGGTTGCGGGCCCAAGGTCTTCGTCAATAAGGTGGAGTGTGACACCATCTGGCATTTCTGGCAGGTCAGCCAAGTTGTAGTCGAACCGGCGGTATTTTCTGGGAATATAGAGATTTATTGCGGCAACATCAGCGGTTTGCGCACGCAAAGCTGCGAGGTTTTCATGGATAAAGGGAAACCGGGGCGGGATTGTTGTCAGGGATATTATGAGTTTCGTCATCTGGTTTCTCGCATGCTAGATTTTCCCACCAAAGCGCTGCCAATATTCCGCCATCCAAGCGACTCGCCCATGCCCGTAGTGAGGAAAGACATCCCAGTTTCCGGCGGGCGGCTGCACCAGATCAATGGGGCGCGGCTGGCCATGGAAACACAGGATGCGCACCGATGGGTCCGGCGGATAAGGGCCGCGAAAGCGGTCGATGATCAGTGGCGGGCGCAGGTGGTTCTTGTAGCTCTTGATCCACTCCTGAGGCCAGAAGGCAAGTGGTCCGGCCTCTCCTGCGATGAAATCCTGCTCCAGGCGGTAACGCGCCATCAGCGCATCACGATTGGCCGCGAAGCGTTCAAGCATATCCGCATGGGCACCTGCATCGAAGGCGAAAACCGAAGACATGGGCCGCGGAACGCCATCATGGTGCCGCCAAGGGCCATGGTCGAGCATGACCATGCCCTTTTCCCATGTGAAAAACGAATCCAGCGCCCCCCAGATGACCATATCGAGATCAATGAACAGAACCCGCCCCTCGACCCCATAAAGATCAGGCACAAACATCGAAAGCTTCGGCCAGCCGCCGCCTTTCCAATGGTGCGGGTCCAGTCCGATATCGGGGATCGGAAAATGCTCGATCTGAGCTGACAGGCCTTCGGGATCATCGGTCAGGCAAACAAACCGGAACGACCCAGCGATGTTTGCGCGTGCTGCATTGAACAGCACGTTGACATAATCGGCACTGTATAACGTGCCCCATTTGATACATAAAACCGTGCGATCCATGCTCTTTGCCTGCATTTTCGTCATCCGCTGATAATCGCATGGGCAGAGCATGTCCACAGCGCAGTCTTGCGGGTGGGGGGACAGGGTTGTAACGTGGTTTTCCTGATCCGAGAGTTTCCATGACCCGCCACATCCTGTTCCTTACTGGCACGCGTGCCGATTTCGGCAAGCTGGAGCCATTGGCCGCTGCTGCGCGGGATGCGGGGCATCGGGTGACGTTTTTTGTCACCGGCATGCATCTGATGGACCGCTATGGTCTGACGGTGTATGAAGTGCGACGCATGCCCGGAGTGGGCGTGCATGAATTCCTCAACCAGCGCCCCGGCGATCCGCAGGATATCACGCTGGCCAAGACCGTGACCGGATTTTCGGATTATGTGACCGAACACCGCCCCGATCTGATCGTGCTGCATGGCGACCGGATTGAAGCACTGGCAGGCGCGCTGGTGGCGGCGACGAATTACATCGCCTCTGCCCATATTGAGGGGGGCGAAGTCTCGGGCACGATTGACGAGATGTTCCGCCATTGCAACACCAAGCTGGCGACGCATCATTTCGTGTCATCCGAAGGCGCGCGGCGGCGTGTTATGGCGATGGGGGAGCCTGCCGAGGTGATCCATGTCATCGGCTCGCCTGAGCTGGATTTCCACGCGGGGCCATCCGGTGTCAGCATCGCGGATGTGCGCGCGCGTTATGAGATCGCCTTTCCCGAATACGGCATCGCAATTTTCCATCCTGTCACCAGCGAACAGGCGAGTATGGCCGCACAGGCGCGCAGCCTGTTCGGTGCCTTGCAGGCCTCAAGCCGCCAGTTCGTGGTGATCGCACCCAATAATGACCCCGGATCAGAGGCGATTTTCGCAGTGCTGGACGCCTTGCCGACCGATCGCTTTCGGGTCATCCCGTCAATGCGATTCTCGCATTTCTCGGAATTGATGAAGAACGCCGCCTGCATGGTCGGCAATTCCAGCGCAGGCGTGCGCGAGGCGCCGTTTCTGGGCCTGCCGTCGCTGGATATTGGCACACGCCAGACCAATCGCGCCCTTGCGCCGACTGTCGCTGTCTGTGCCGCAGATGATACCCCTGCAATCGAGGCGTTTTTGCGCAGCCAATGGGGCCAGCGGTCGCGCTCGGACACGGCCTTTGGCGAAGGGCGCGCGGCGGATAGTTTCCGCGCGGTGCTGGCCGCCCCTGATTTCTGGGAGCGCGGCTTGCAAAAGGCGTTCAAAGACCTTGGCTGAGCGCGGAACCACCGGCCCCACTGGCCCGCTGTTGCGCGCCTATCTTCTGGCGAGCCACACTGTGCCTCTATTTGCCCCAAGCCTGCTGCGCCGTCGCTTGCGGCGGGGCAAGGAAGACGCTGATCGCTGGCAGGAAAAACTGGGCAAACCCACGCAGCCACGCCCCGACGGCCCGGTCATCTGGCTACATGCCGTGGGTTTGGGCGAGGTGCTGGCCCTGCGCGGGCTGATCGCCGAAATGGGTGCGCAGCGGCCCGATGTTACGTTCCTGGTCACATCCACTGCGCGCTCATCCGCGCAGGTGATGGGGGCCAATCTTCCGCCGCGTACCCTTCACCAATTCCTGCCACTTGATGCGCCGCGCTACCTTGCGCGGTTTCTCGATCATTGGCGGCCATCGCTGTCGGTCTGGGCAGAGCAGGAACTCTGGCCGGGTGCCGTGGTCGCGGCGCGGGCGCGGGGCATTCCGCTTGCGCTGATCAATGCGCGGCTGACGGAAGAAAGCCATGCAAAACGATCTAGGTTGCGCGGGCTATATGCAGACATGCTGTCGCGCTTTGCCCATATTTCGGCGCAGGATCAGGCGACTGCCGACCGACTGGCCAGCCTTGGCGCGCGCGGGGTTGAGTTTGGCGGGTCGCTAAAACCTGCGGCCCCCCCGCTTGGGGTGGATACGGCCGAACTGGAGCGCTTGCGTGCCTGCCTTGCGGGGCGCAAGGTCTGGGTTGCGGCCTCGACCCATCCGGCAGATGAACGCGCGGCATTGGCGGCAGCGCAAGCGTTGCCTGACCGGCTGCTGGTTCTTGTGCCACGTGATATCGGGCGGGCCGACAGCATAGCGGCGGAGCTATCCGCGACAGGGCTGGATCACCTGCGCCGCAGTGCGGGGGGCCTGCCACAGCCTCAGACGCAGGTCTGGCTTGCTGACAGTTACGGGGAACTTGGCTTGTGGTACAGGCTGGCCGACGCGGGCCTGATCGGCGGCAGTTTCGATGCGACAAACGGGCATAACCCATGGGAGGCGGCAGCGCTGGATGTGGCGATCCTGCATGGCCAGAAGGTTTCGAATTTCGCCGCAGATTACGCAGCGCTTGCACAAGCGCAGGCCGCGCGGCAGATCGCACCCGCAGAGCTTGCGCGGGCCTTACAAGACCCCGATCTTGCAGCACTTGCCCCGCGCGCGCGCAAACTGACCGAACACGCGCGCGGCAGCCTTGCACCATTGGCGCGCAAGTTGCTGTCGCTGGGTGTTTAGGCGCGCCTATTGGGGGGACCGCGCAGAACGCGCCCCACTTGGCGGTTTTGAGAGCGCGTATCGTCGACATTCCGGTGTGAACCCTGTAATCGCTGTGAAATATTTGCCAAATGGTATGTTAGCTTGCGGGCGGTCAACAAGATCGGGGGCCGCGCAGTATGAGAAGCCAGAGAATGATCCGAGCCACCAAAAGCGCTGTCCTTGTGCCGTTTCTTTTCCTCTGGTCTGCGATCTGGACGCTTGGGCTGCCGGTGTTGCTGCTGTATCTGGCCAAACGCGCGCGCAAAGATCCTGAGTATTTTGCCCATTTGTCGGAACGGTTTGGCCGCTACCGCGACCCGATGGAGGGCTGTGTGTGGATACATGCTGTCAGTTTGGGGGAATTGCGTTCTGCCGTGCCGCTTATTCGGGGGTTGCTTGGTCAGGGCGAGCGGATTGTCGTCACGCATTTCACACCGGCAGGGCGACGCGAGTCAGAGCAGGTCTTTGCGCCGGAAATCCTAGCGGGACAGCTTCGGCCAGTTTGGGTGCCGATAGAGACGGCATGGGCGTGGCGCGGGTTCTTTCAAGCATACCAGCCCAAATTCGGGCTGGTGATGGAAATAGAGATATGGCCGCGCATGGTCTTTGCGGCGCAAGCCGTTGGGGTGCCGCTGTTCATGTGCAATGCGCAATACCCAGTGAAATCCCTGACGCGCGATTCAGGGGGGCTTCGGTTGCGCCAGAAGGTGATGCAGGGCTTTGCGGGTGCGCTGGTGAAATCGCAGATGCAGGCGGACCGCTTTGCCTCGGTCGGGGTGCGCAATATCGCCATAACAGGTGAGCTGCGTTTCGATCAACCGGTGCCGCAAGCGCTGGTGAAGGCAGGACAGGCCGCGCGGCGCTGGATCGGGGCGCATGACCGCCGTGTGATCTGCATCGCAAGTGCGATCGAGGGGGAGGACACGGTCTATCTTCATGCGATTGCTGCCTTGCGCCGCGAAGCGATGGCGCGGCAACAGATCATGCCGCTGTTTGTCTATGTTCCCCGCCGCCCGGAACGGTTTGATCTTGTCGCGAGCGCCTTGCAAGACGCGGGACTGTCGCTGTTGCGCAGGTCTGCCTTCGCGGGGGAGTTCATGTCCGACAGGTGGGGGCTTGTGTCTGGCTGCCCGGATGTCTTTTTTGGCGATTCATTGGGCGAGATGTATGCCTATCTCTCGATGGCGGATGAGGTGATTGTCGGGGGTGGTTTCAACCCGAAGGGCGCGCATAATATTTCAGAAGCTCTGGTCTTGGGCCGCCCTGTCGTTACGGGTCCGCATGTCCATACAATCGAATACCCCTTTGCCGAGGCCGAGGCGGCGGGCGTCGCGCGGTCGGTGCGCGATGCAGAAGAACTGACAGCGGTGCTGCTGTCGGAGTGGCGCCCCGATAAGGGCCGGATCGAGGAATTTGTCGCAGCGCATTCCAATTCCACCACTCGAACCCTTGCCGCGCTGCCAAAGCTGCTCAGACCTTCTTGACGCCTTCGTTCAACTGCTCTTGCAGCAGGAATTCCACCAGACGAAAATCATGCGGCATATCAATGTCGTGGCAGCGTTCTGCGGGCAGTTCAACCGGAATGACCCGCCCGTCATACAGCGTTTTCGCGCGCCGCAAGTAGTCGGGGGCCACAACATAGACAAGGCCCACATGCTCGTAAACCAGTGGCGCATTCTGGCGTGCCCAGACCCCGCCGGGCAGCGATTTCGACACCTGCAAGGCGCCCTGCGCATCCAGTTCCAGCATGTTGAAATAGGGGTTCTTGCGCGCTTCACACACGCTCATCACCATATCGGGGCGTGCGCTTTGGAACAGATCGAGCGCTGCGTCGATATCTTCGGGCAGGCGCAGGGGCGAGGTGCAATCAAGATCCACAAAGGCCGAAACCGCCCGCCCTGCTGCGGCTTCGCCCGCCGCCAGCGCATGTTGCCACACGCCCCATTTGGGGGCCGCGTCCGTCGCCAGTTCTGCCGGTCGCAACCCGATATCCAGCGCGCCGCGTTTTATGGCGTGGTCATAGATCGCTGCATCATCTGTCGAGACGACGACATCTTCGATACGTGGATTGGCGAAAAGCTGGTCAAGCGACCAATCAATCAGTGGCTTGCCGCAAATGTTCCGAAAGTTCTTTCCGGGCACTCCTTTAGAGCCCTTGCGCGCGCCGATATGACCTAGGATCATTGCGGGGTGTCCTTGTTTGCCTGAAGGATACGGTAATAGTTTTCCAGTTGCATCTTGACCGGACCAAGTGCCGCCTCGGACCAGATCAGCCGTCGGCCTTTACGGTCTATGATCTCGGCCCCATCTGCAAGGGTGAGCAGCGCCTCGCCTTTCACTTCGATCCCCGGCAGCGTGACGGCAATCAAGCCATTCCAGCGCCTGCGCACCCACGGCAGCGACGCGCGCCTCAGGATCAGCCAGCGCCAAGGCAGCATGAATTCGGTTGGCAGCTTCACAGCCATGCGGCGGGGGATCGCGCGCATGTTTGGCTGGTTGGCCCAACTCATAAAGCGTTCATCCGCAATCATGGGCCGAACACCATTTGGCCCATGCTGGGCCTCCAACTCTCGAAAACGGCGTGCGATATGGGTGCATTCCGCCGGATGGAAAACCACAATCGAAGAATTGCCCCGCGCATATCGCTGCCCCAGTGTGACGCGATGCAGAAAGCGGGCGAAAGAGCTGAACGGCAGGATTGCACTTTGTAAAATCGCAACTGTTTTGCGGTTGTCCATCACCCCCAGCAGACGGGCCAGATTGCCGAAAACCACCGTGTCGATATCGACGAAGATCGCAGGCATATCCGGCGGGACCAACCCTTTTTCAAAGATGCACAGCTTTGCCTGACAGCCGCTGCCCTTGAATTCAGGGCGCAGGAAAAATTCCGGCATCTGGCGCTGTATGACATCTGGATCAAGCCCGTCGCGGATGTGATCGGTCAGCAGCACGACGCGGGCGGGTGCGGGGTTTGAATGGGCGCGGATTGTCGCAATCAGATGACTGACATCCGAAACCGGATATTTCGTCCCCCAAAGCACAAGGATCACTTGCCATTTTTGGTCGGGTGTCATGTTTGAAACTCTGTTCGGGCCATTGCCGAAATTACTTAATTGGATGCTGAAGCAAATCTTGTACCCGTAAAACACAGCGCCCCGCAAGCAAGGCATGAGGGCGCGCAGGCAAAAACCCATAGCGCGATGGATGCTCGGGCCATGAGCGGACGGGCGCGCCGGCGCGCACGGTGTCTAGTTTCGGGGAGCCCTCAACCGGGCACGGTTATGCATCCGCGCTGGCCGCAATCTTCTTTGCCTCGTCACGCAGCAGGAATTTCTGGATCTTGCCTGTAGAGGTGCGCGGAATGGACATGAAAACAAACCGCCCCGGCACCTTGTAGGGCGCAAGCTGGTCGCGGCACCATTGGCGCAATGTCTCGCCATCGGCCTGCTGACCTGCGCCAAGCTCGATAAAGGCACAGGGCGTTTCGCCCCATTTCTCGTGCGGCATGGCAACCACGGCCACAACTTCAACCGCCGGGTGCCGATAGAGCGCTTCTTCGACTTCGATCGAGGAGATATTCTCGCCGCCCGAGATGATAACATCCTTCGAGCGGTCCTTGAGCTGGATGTACCCGTCCGGGTGCCGGACCCCCAGATCGCCGGAATGAAACCATCCGCCCGCAAACGCGGCCTGCGTCGCATCAGGGTTGCGGAAATACCCTTTCATCACGACATTTCCGCGAAACATGACTTCGCCCATGGTTTCGCCATCGCGGGGCACAGGGGTCATGGTTTCAGGGTCCAGAACATCCAGCGATTCCAACGCCAGATACCGTACACCCTGACGCGATTTCAGCGCGGCCTGCGCGTCGGCGGGCAGCTCAGACCATGCTGCGTTCCAGTCATTGACGACCGCAGGGCCATAGGTTTCCGTCAGCCCGTAGAGGTGCGTGACGTCAAAACCAGCGGTCTTCATATCCGCCAGCAGTTTTTCGGGTGGTGGGGCGGCTGCGGTGAAGAATTGCACGGTTTGCGCAAGTTCGCGTTTCTCTGCCGCGGGTGCCGAAATCATCAGCGACATAACAATCGGCGCGCCGCACAAATGGGTCACACCCTCATCAGCAAGGGCATTCCAGATCGGTTCGGCGCGAACCTGACGCAAACAGACATGCGTGCCGATAATGGCGGACAAGGTCCACGGAAAGCACCAGCCGTTGCAGTGAAACATTGGCAAGGTCCACAGATAGACCGCGTGTTTCTGCATTGAGGTTGTCAGCGCATTTCCCTGCGCCAGAAGATAGGCCCCGCGATGATGCGACACCACACCTTTGGGGTCGCCCGTGGTGCCGGATGTGTAATTGATCGCAATGGCGTCCCATTCATCTTCGGGCATCAGCCACGCGAAATCGGGATCACCTGTGGACAAGAACGCCTCATAATCCGTGGCGTCCGTTGCGGTTGGCGGGCCGGTGAATTCCGGGTCGTCATACTGAATGACCAGCGGCTTGCGAGTGGCCAGCGCAAGCGCGTCTTGCATTAGCGGCATGAATTCGCGGTCCACGATCACGATGTCGGACATGGCATGGTCCAGCTGGAACGCGATGATCGCCGCGTCCAGTCGGGTGTTGACCGAATGCAGCACGCCGCCGCACATCGGCACCCCGTAATGACATTCCAGCATTGCAGGGGTGTTGGCCAACATCGCCGACACAGTATGCCCGCGCCCGATACCGGACTGCGCCAAAGCAGAGGCGAGTTGGCGCGCACGCGCGTAAAACTCGGCATAGCTGCGCCGCAACGCGCCGTGAACGATGGCGGTATGATCCGGGAAAACGCTTGCGGCGCGTTCCAGAAAACATAACGGCGTAAGGGGCTGATAATTCGCCGAGGTGCGGTCCAGCCCGGTATTGTAAGGGTTCTGGGCCATCGTGTCAGGCGTCCTGCCACTGGGGCGTGCGCTTCTCGACAAAGGCACCAATGCCCTCTTCCGCATCGCGGGCCAGCATATTGTCGACCATGACGGTCGAGGCGAAGTCATAGGCGGCAGTCAGCGACATCTCGCGTTGTGCATAAAAGGCGCGCTTGCCCGTGGACAGGGTCATGCTGGATTTTGACGCGATCTTGCGGGCCATTTCAAGCGTTGTATCTTGCAAGTCGTCGGTGGCCACTGCGCGGTTTATCAACCCGATTTCTGCGGCGCGCGCGGCCGATGTCATGTCGCCGGTCAGCAGCATTTCCATCGCATGTTTGGCCGATACATTGCGCGACAAGGCCACCATTGGTGTGGAGCAGAACAACCCGATATGCACGCCCGGTGTGCTGAATTGCGCGGTATCTGCGGCAATCGCCAGATCACAACTGGCCACCAACTGACAGCCAGCGGCGGTGGCAATGCCTGTCACCTCGGCGATGACGGGTTTGGGGCAGCCGACAATGCCCTGCATAACTCCCGAGCATTGGGCCATGACCTTGGTGAAATAGGCGCGGCCCCGATCCGGACCTGCGCGCCCGGCAGTCATTTCCTTCAGGTCATGACCTGCGCAGAATGCAGGGCCATTCGCGGCCAGAATAATGACGCGCACGTCGGGATTATCGCCCGCCTCTGTAAAGGCTGTGCCCAGTTCCGTCAGCATCGCCTCGGACAAGGCATTGCGCCGCTTGGCGTCATTCAGTGTTAGGCGCAAGATGCCGTCATCGCTCAGCTCACGCAGCAGGATATCAGTCTTTTGCACGGGGTCAGATCCTTTTCAAAGCACTCTACAGTATGTTGACTTCCACACTATCAGAAAGCGTGTTCGCAATGAAGCAATAGCGATGCGCGCGGTGCTGCATTTGTGCCAACTCGGTCGGATCAAGGGTGAACCCTGTATCAAAGCGCACCACCGGATGCAGATCAATCTGCGTCACCGCCATCTGGCCCTTGGCGTTCTTGCCCAGCTGAGCCGTTGCGTGGTCGTGGTAGCTGGCGACCGGCCAGCCCGCCTTGGCGGCCAGCGCCAGAAAGGTCATCATGTGGCAGCTGGACAGGGCAGCGGCCAAGGCCTGTTCAGGGTTGGTGTGCGCGGGATCGCCGCCCCAATCCGGGGCGGCGTCCACTTGCACATCAAAACTGCTGTTATACTGCACTGTGTGCGCGTTGGAGAATTTGCCTGTGTGCAACACAGGTCCAGCGCGCTGCCAGTGCAGATCGATCGAAAGGTCAGACATGTTCGCGGTACCTTATCTTGGCCGGTACGCTCAGGCGGCGGCAATCTTTTTGCGGGGGTCGTAAAAGGGGCGCTCTACAATAGTGGCGCGGGTCGGGCCTGAACTGGTCCAGACTTCCACCTCTGCGCCGATATTAGCGTAGTCGGCATCGACCATCGCCAGCGCGATGTTCTGGCACAGGCGCGGGGAATACACCGCAGAGGTCACTTTGCCGATATCTTCGCCATCCTTGTTGATGCCCCAAAACCGCGTGTTCGGCCCCGGAAGCGGCGCGCAATCGAGAATCAGGCCAATCTGCTTGCGGCGCGGACCTTGCTGTTGAATGCGGCGCAGCGCGGCCTTGCCGATGAAATCGGCCTCTATGTCGAGGTTCACCAGACGGTCAAGGCCCAGCTCATACGGGTTGGTGTTGATATCTGCATCCGCATGATAGGACAGCATGCCGCCTTCGATGCGGCGGATGGACGATGTGTGACCGGGCTTCAGGCCGAATGGCATACCCGCCACCATGATGCGTTCCCACAGCGCATCACCTTTTGCACCATCGCGCAGATAGATCTCGTAGCCCAGCTCGCTTGACCAGCCGGTGCGCGACACGATCAGCGGGATGCCGTCCAACTCGACCTCGCGCAGCCAGTAGTAGCGCAGGTCCATGATGCTGTCGCCGAACAATTCGCGCATGATCTCGCCCGATTTGGGGCCTTGCAATTGCAGGGGCGAGACATCTGGCTCGCAGATCGTGACATCAAGACCGGAATGCACCGCGACACCTTGCGCCCAGAGCAGGATGTCGCTGTCTGCCAGCGAAATCCAGAAGTGGTTTTCCGCCAGACGCAGCAGGATCGGATCATTCAGAACACCGCCCTCGGCATTGGTGATCAGGACGTATTTGCACTGGCCGACCGCCATCTTGGACAGATCGCGCGGGGTCAGCATCTGGACAAACTGCGCGGCATCCGGGCCAGTAATTTCGACCTGACGCTCCACCCCCACATCGCACAGGATCGCATCATTCACGAGGTTCCAGAAATTCTGTTCTGGGTCACCGAAATCGCGGGGGATATACATGTGATTGTAAACAGAAAATCCTTTGGCGCCCCAACGCACGGTGGCGTCGAAATAGGGCGATTTGCGGATCTGTGTGCCGAACCCGAAGTCATCTGCTTGTGTCATGTCTCTCTCCCTTGCTTATCGGCAGCCCTACCCGCTGCACGAAGTCTGATCGTGACGATCTTGTAGTAGAGATTGCAGGGTGTATCCGGGCTGAAGAAACACGCGACGCAGACTGAACAGACTATTTTTTCGCCCGTTCCCAGACCGTTCAGACGGGGGCGCTTATTTGGCGGTCTTGCCTGTCAGTTTTGCAAGATTGGGGGGGATTGATTTGACCCTGCGCGACGCGATGTAGGTCATGTAGCGATCAACGCCCAACTCATCTGACAGCATGGCGTCCATCACTGCCTGAAACGCGGCAAAGCTCGAGCAGACGACCCGCACAATATAGTCAATGCCACCCCCTGTAGAGATGCACTCTGTGATCTCGTCTTGCATTTTCACAAAGCTTTCAAAGCGGTCAAAATCCGCCTTGCGGTGATGGGTCAGCGAGACAGTAACGATGACTTCGGTAAAGTTGCAAACCTTGTCGAGCACAATGTCGGCGTGATAGCCGCGAATGAAGCCCGCCGCTTTGAGCCTGTCCAGTCGTGCCCAGCAGGGTGTTGGCGAAATACTGGCGATTTCGGCCAATCTGGTCTTGCTCAATTGGCCATGCTGCTGAATCGCCGTGAGAATGCGAATATCGGTTGCATCAAGGCCAAGCCTCTTCATTCGGTCGAAACTTTCATTCTGTCATTCCAGCATCACAGGCCGCGGCAAGCGGTGCCGCGCCATATGATCTGTTTCTACTGCGCATATCCAGAGATTGAGATCATTTTTGCGACCACTTTTACAACAAGCGCGTCGGCAAACCCCCATCCATGCCGGTGCCGAAGTGCAGGAGCTGGCAAACCCCGCTTAACCATTCCACAACACCTGGCCAAGGTCGGTCAGATCATATCCGCCCAAGTGTTCCGCCCGTTTGGCAAAGCTGTCGGAGCGCGCGAAACTCAGCAGCCGCTGGATATGTGGTTCAAAATAGTCGCGCCGTTTCATGGCCAGATCGAAGCTTTCATTCGTCAGCAAGGGCAGAAAGCCCAGATTTCCCGCTGCAGCTTGTAGGCCAAGACCGCATTCCGCCTCGCCGGTTTCGATCAGCATGGCCAGATCGGCATGGGTTTCGGCGGGGCGCTCGGTGGTGGTCAGGTCCGCCATTGTTAGCCCTTCGCGGGCAAGCAGCACTTCCAGCAACCGGGTCGAGCCTGCACCCTCTGCGCGTATGGCAAAGCGCAAGCGGCGCGCAACTGCATCTTGCAGGCCGGTTATCCCCAAGGGATTGCGCGCCGCAGTGATCATACCTTGCACGCGTCGCGCCCAATGGATCAGGACGTGGCTTGCGCCGGGCAAATGTGCTGCCGCCGCCGACAGGTTCCAGCGCTCGCTGTCAGGGTCTATCAGATGCAGGCCGGCCAGAATTGCGCGGCCTGCCGCCAGATCGTCCAGCCCCTGCGCCGATCCGCGCGCAAGCACCGCCAGCCCGCTGCCCGATTGGCGCAATGCCCATTCCAGCAACGGATCATTGGACCCTGCGTAAATGGGCGGGGCGGGCGCGATTCCGCTGGCGGGCAATTCGGTCTGCGCCTCCAGCCAGGCATCGACCAACCGACGCGGGAAAAGCAGTTTGCCGGTGGCGCGGCTGAACGGGATCGTTTGGCGGGCGACCATTTCGTAAATCGTACGTTCCTTCACCCGCAGGTAATCCGCAACCTCAGTCGTTGTCAGCATGGGGGAGGGTGCGCGCGGCAAATCAATGGGTGTTCCGGGCAATGCGTCCTGCGTATCCATGAATTTTCCTGCAAAATTTACATGTTTGATTTATAATTTGTTTTCTGTTTCTTTTCCACCTCTTTCTGCAAGGAATTCTCGTGCATGGACAGCCCGTTCGCAACCGCGCTTAGCCTGATTGCCAGTGGCGATGCGGCCCTGATGCAGATCATCGGCTTGTCGTTGCGGGTCACGTTAACAGCGGTGCTGATTGCCTGCGCTGTGGGTCTGCCCTTGGGTGCAGCGCTTGCGCTTGCGCGGTTTGCGGGGCGCGGGGTAGTGATCGTTGCCTTTAATGCGCTGATGGGGCTGCCGCCCGTGGTCGCGGGGTTGCTGGTGTATCTGATGTTGTCGCGCTCCGGCCCGTTTGGCGCGCTTGCGCTGTTGTTCACGCCAACGGCGATGATTATCGCCCAAACCTTGCTGATCCTGCCCATCGTGGTGTCGCTGACACGCTCGGTGGTCGAAGACCTGTGGGCCGAATATCGAGAGCAGTTGCGCTCGTTGGGGGCAGGGCGCTTGCGGGCAGTGCCGACGCTGCTTTGGGATGGGCGGGTCAGTCTGCTGACCGGCGTGCTGGCCGGTTTCGGGCGCGCAAGCGCCGAGGTGGGCGCTGTGCTGATCGTGGGCGGCAATATCGCAGGCCATACCCGCACCATGACCACCGCTATCACGCTGGAGACAGCGCGCGGGCAGCTTGGTCTTGCGGTGGCGCTGGGGATCATCCTGATGGTGCTGACCTTGACCCTGAACGCCGCCGCGTGGTGGGCGGGGCAATGGGCGCGGGAGCGGCTGGGATGACGGACACGCGCGATCCTCTGTGCAGTGCTGATGCCCCCATTCTGCCCCTGTCGCTGAAGGGTGCCGGTTACACTGTCGCGGGCCAGACGCTTTTGCAGGACATCACCTTGCGCATTGAAGCGGGGCGCAGGTTGATCGTCATGGGCGCGAATGGCGCAGGCAAAAGCCTGTTTCTGCGCCTGTGCCACGGGCTGATTGCGCCGACAGCGGGCCATTGCGACTGGGCCAATGGCGCGGCGCGACCGCAAGCGCAGGCGATGGTGTTCCAGCGGCCCGTCCTGTTGCGCCGGTCTGTTGCGGCCAATCTGGAATATCCGCTAACGCTGATGGGGCTGGCGCGTGCCGCCCGCCGTGAAACGGTAGAGCAGACATTGGAGCGATTCGGGCTGAGTGCACTGGCCAATCGCCCCGCGCGGCTTTTGTCGGGCGGCGAGCAGCAGCGACTGGCCTTGGCACGCGCATGGGCCATGCGCCCGCAGGTGTTGTTTCTGGACGAGCCATGCTCAGCACTCGACCCGTCGGCCACGCGGATCATTGAGGCGATGGTCGCGCAATTCTCGGAAGAAGGCATCACCATCGTCATGACCACCCACAATCTGGGTCAGGCCCGTCGTCTGGCCGAGCAGGTGGCTTTTCTTCATCGTGGTCGTCTGATCGAACACTGTTCCGCCGCCAAATTCTTCGCGGTGCCCGAAACCCCCGAAGCCCGCGCATTCCTCGCGGGCGATCTGATCTGGTAACCAAAGGGAGAGCCCCATGATTCAGAGCCGTCGCTTTATCCTGTCCGCCACATCCGGGCTGGCGCTTCTTGCAGTCCTGCCCGCGAGTGCGCAGGAGTTTATCACTGTAGCCTCAACCACCTCGACCGAGAATTCGGGGCTGTTCGGGCATATCCTGCCGATGTTTCAGCAGGAAACCGGCATCGAGGTGCGTGTCGTCTCGCAAGGCACGGGCCAAGCGCTGGAAACCGGGCGGCGCGGGGATGCCGACGTCGTTTTTGTCCATGCCCGCGCGCAGGAAGAGCAGTTCGTGGCCGAGGGTTACGGTGTGCAGCGTTTTGAGGTGATGTATAATGATTTTATTGTCGTCGGCCCGAGTGACGACCCGGCAGGGTTGCACATGCGGCTGATGCGACAGCCGCCATGGCTGCCATTGCAGAGGCAGAAGCGTCCTTTGCCTCGCGCGGGGATGACAGCGGCACGCATGTCGCTGAAAAGAACCTATGGGCAGCTGCCGGGGTGGAGCCTGCGGGTCGCTGGTATCTCTCCACTGGCTCTGGCATGGGGGTGACACTCAACACCGCAGCGCAGGTTCCCGCCTATGCGCTGACCGACCGTAGCACCTGGCTGAGCTTCGAGAACCGCGGTGATCTGGAAATTGTCTTTGAGGGTGATGAAATGCTGTTCAACCCCTATGGCATCATCCTCGTGAACCCAGATCGCCACGCCCATGTGAAGGCCGAACAGGGGCAGGCATTCATCGACTGGATCGTGTCGGAGGCAGGCCAGAACGCCGTCGCCAGCTTCACCATCGAGGGAGAGCAACTGTTCTTCCCGAATGCCGATT
>SL_8KL_010_SEDDRAFT_10002458_pt1 | contig 15658 bp, 11 predicted proteins | sample SodLakKL_010_SED_4_FD_11160 | JGI IMG/M metagenome (IMG submission 11160) | reverse complement strand
CCTTCATTTAGCAATTGCCCGTTTTCCCCTAAATATTTATCATGCGCTGATTCAAACATAAAGGCCTGCACATGTCTTTCACCGCTTTTTATAATATCCGATCCTAAATCGGCGCCGTAGAGGTTATCCAGTTTCCGCTGCAGGGTCAGCTTATCAGGATAAAGCCGGCATCCCTGCTCCAGCACAGCAGGCAGAAGAGAATTTAAAGCCGCTAAATCCCCTCGCAATTCCTGGTGCAGGAAAAAACCCATCGAAATGGTTTTGAACTTATCAGTCGGTATAAAAAGCAACCTGATACCATTCGGCAAATAGTGCTCTGTATAAATTGCTTGCAAGACTAAACTCCTCCAATTCTAAAAAATCATCCATTTTAAATCCGCTTTTAATAAACTAGCATGACCAGGCAAGTTTTTCAAACAATAATTAGATATTAAGTCAACGCTTGTTGTCAATCGCTATAACCGCAGGCTTTCCTACAATTCGAGCAATTCTTTTAGATCTTCTTCACTCATCGCTGACAGGAAACTTTCACCCGGTTGGATTACCCGATCTATCAACTCTTTTTTCTTATGCTGCAAATCGTAAATTTTCTCTTCAATAGTGTCCCTGGCTAATAACCGGATCACCTGGACTACTTTCTCCTGGCCAAAACGATGGGCTCTTCCTGCTGCCTGTTCTTCCACTGCAGGATTCCACCAGAGATCGTATTGAATAACTACATCAGCGCCAGTCAGGTTTAGGCCGGTTCCTCCGGCCCGGAGAGAAATCAAAAACACCGGGGCCCGGCCATTATTAAACTCATCTACCAACTGCAGGCGCTCACCCGTTTTTACTGAACCATCCAGATATACATAGCGGTGACCTTCCCGCTCAAGCATATCTTTTATCAACTGCAGCATCTCTGTAAACTGAGAAAATAAAAGAACCCGGTGCCCACCGCTGACAACTTCCCGCAGCAAATCCTGCAGCTGCAGTAGCTTAGCACTTTCACCGTTATAGTCATCCAAAAACAGGGAAGGGTGACAACAAATCTGCCGCAAACGGGTTAACCCGGCCAGTATTTTAATCCGGTTTTTTTCAAAGCCCTCCTCCTTTAAGCTCCGCTTTGCTTCTCCGCGCAGCTGTTCAAGATAAGCCAGGTATAGTTTTTTCTGTTCCCGGGTCAACTCTGAAATATAACGGTGCTCGATTTTCGGAGGCAGCTCCTCTAAGACATCTTTTTTAACCCGGCGCAGGATGAAGGGACGCACTTTCGTTGCCAGGGCATGAGCTGTTTTCTCACGAACATTAGGATCATCAGCCATAGAGCCTCCGTATTTTTGAATAAACTTTTTATGTGACTGCAGGTAACCTGGCATAAGAGTCTGGAAGATAGACCACAACTCAGTCAACGAATTCTCCATGGGGGTTCCTGTCAGGGCAAAACGATGCTTTGCCTGCATTTTACGCGCCCATTGCGCCGTCTGGGATTGTGGATTTTTTATATTTTGAGCTTCATCGAAAATGCAGTTGTGAAATTTAAAATCACTTAGTGCGGCGCCATCCCTGCGCAAAAGTGGATAAGAGGTAATAACTACATCTGCTTCCCCGATCCGGGACAGCATTTCCCGGCGTTCTGAGCGGGTTCCCCCCAAAACCAATGCTTTAAGCCCTGCAGCAAACTTGTCGATTTCAGCGGCCCAGTTATAAATTAATGAAGCCGGCGCCACTATCAGGGTCGGGAGGAGCGGCTCCACGCTCTCTTCCTGTTGCGATATTATCAGGGCAATCGCCTGCAGAGTTTTACCAAGCCCCATATCATCAGCCAGAATCCCTCCAAATCCACAGCGAGCTAAATTCTTCATCCAGCGAACCCCGGTCTTCTGGTAATCCCGCAATACATCATCCAGTGAGGAGGGCAGGGGGTAATCAGTTTTTTCGGGGTGACGCACCATTTCTAGCAGTTCTTCCACGTCTTGATCTTGGACCAAGCCCTCCATATTTTCATCCCGGGCAAGCTGATCCAACTGAAAAGCTTGCTGCCTGGGCATCTGGATAGCTCCATTTTCCAATTCTGCAGGCTGCAAATCAAAGGCCTCAGCAAGGGAAGCCATCTGCTGCACTCCGCCTTCTTCCAGAAAAAGCAGGGAACCATCCCGCAGGCGCTGGTATTTTCGCTTTTCCTGAAGGGATTGCCAGATAGATACCAATTCTTCCTGTTCTACCCCTTCAAGTTCAAAATTCATTTCAAGCAGGTCTAGATGCCAATTAATACCGACCCGTCCAGTAAAAAGAGGTTTCTTACGAACTCCGGACTGTTTAAAGCGATCACTGTAATAGACCGCGGCATGTTTCTGTAGTTCTGGAAGTATTTCACAATTAAAGCTGAAGATTTTTTCTTCATCGTCTTGATAGATGTGTGACTCCTTAACCTTAAATTCAGCCTGCTCAAAAAACTGTAAAATTTTCTGTTCCTTTTCAAGATCCCGAATTAGAATTTGTTCGGCCGGTTCGGGAGGTTCGGCGGTGGAAAATGGATTAATAATCAGTCGACCATACATAAATTCAAGCTTAGCTGTAACTGCACCATCTTCAAAGTCAAGGTAAACAATTGCTTCCAGCGATGATCGGTTAAGACGTAATTCCAGGGAAGGATCTATCCTTAGCACCGCTGCTCTTTCAAGGGTCGGCAATATTTCAGAGATAAACTGCCCCACCCTGGACCCCCTGATCTGCAGAGCCCGATCATCTTTTCCTGCCAGGGCGGGAACCAGGGAAAGCAGATCGGCCTGTTCTGTATAAGCAGGATAATACAATTGATCACCTAACAGGAAAAAATCACTGTCTGAGGTCAAAGGAACCAACTGTTCTTCATTATCCAGAGTCAGCAATAATTTATCCCGGTGATCTTTTAGAGAAAACTGGAGGGGAGCAGCAGACTCGTGAATAATAAGATCATTGTAAATTAGCTTTTTCCAATGATACCTGGCCGAGCTTAACTGCAAATTAAATGTATTCCCCCGAAGGCACAGCAAGAGCTGCCTGGCTAAATGATCAGTCAACTCAAGTTCCTTTCCGTGAAGACTGCCCTGGTTATTATAGCGTGATGCATAGTTTTGACCCGGCTCTTCAAATTGATACCATTGTTTGAAAAAATCAATAACCCTTTGATCCTGGGGAGAAAAAACATGCAGTTCAGGATCATATGTAAAGTTCTTGCCAAAAAAAAATGATTCATTGCGCAATATAGCCTGGATGAATTTGCCGACATTCTTAACGATATAGCTTCTGGATACACCAATTTTCAGAGATACAAACTTTTTCATTTCGCTTTCAGCGTGATAAGGCGAAACTATCAAAAGTGTGGTTTCCAAAGAGACCGCATTTTTATAATTATTTTGAAGCGATGCTCTGCTGGAAAATGAATGAAGCAGATCTTCCACCAGCTGATCATCTCTTGATTTTATAGCCGGTTGCTCAAGATAGGCCAGGGCCAATAAGGTCGCAGCTATGTGCTTACAACAACCATAGTAATTTTGAAAGGCAAGGCAGTTACAGATTTCACTGCTTATATTATTGTGCTCATCTAAAAAGATATTGACCACATAATGCTTGGTGCCTCCCACAACAGCATGGTAATAGTGACCGGTATCATCGTAGAGTAATTCTTTGACCGCTCCCTCACGGTAATAATGCTGCCCCCTGATAAAAACGTTAAAGTTGCTGCATTTACTGGCAATAATCTGTTTTGATAACCCGGTCAAATCGGCACACTCCCCAGAAATTCTTACTATCAATTCTAACACATATAAGTCCTTTGTTTGTTTTTTACCTTCCTCTCGCTGCAACCTGCCAGGAATCGATCACCTGGCCCTGCCTGGTCATAACGAGGTGTTCGGTGAGATTTACCGTGACACAGGCATGGTTTGGAATTATTTCTACCTGGTCACCGATGGCTGGTTCTTGATCCCTGTCAGCTGAGCTTTGGATTATTCCATGTTCCTCTGATAATTTAGGAATAGTTAATCCGGGGTTATTAATTAACATCCCGTATCCGGCAACCACTTCAGTCCCATGGGCTCCCTGGTCGAGTGCCATTGTTTTACTGCCGGCATCGATTATGATTCTGCCCTCAGCAGGCTTACTAATCACCCCAGCCCGGACCCTGAGAGCACATTTTTCAAGTGAAACCACTCCTAATCCAACCTGGATGGCATCGTAAAAAACATAATTACCCGGGCGAATCTCGGTTATACCTTCCACCTGACCGGCAATTTTAGCCGTGGGTGTCGAACCCACAGAAACAACTTCCAAAGGGAAACCTTCCCGTTTCAATAGTTGAGCCGTATCAACAGTGGCCTGCCCTTCATGCCTGCCTATTTCGGCAACCTCTGCCTCAGAAGCTGCTCCATAAACCTGGCCGGCATGAGTAAAAATACCCTTTAAATAAAGATCAGGAAACTCTGACACACTACGGGCAAGCTGCAGCGCCTGAGCACCGGGAAGCACCCCACAACGATTAAGCCCGGTGTTAATCTCCAATAATACGGGAAGCACTTTTCCGGCTTCCCGGGCAGCGGAAGCTAAAAACCAGGCGCCCTCAAGACTGTCTACAGCTGCAGAAAGATCAGCTTCAGTAATCAGTTTTTTCAACCGGTTCAGCTTATCCTGACCGGTTACCTGGTAGGCGATAAAAATATCCCTGATACCGGCATCCAACATCACTTCCGCTTCTTTTAGTGTGGCTACAGTAATCCCTGATGCTCCCGACTCCAACTGCTTCAGAGCAATTTCCGGTGTTTTATGAGCCTTTATGTGAGGCCGCAGGGCTATTCCCTGTTTGCTGCTAAAGCTAGCCATATCGTTCAGGTTTATTTCCAGTTTATCTAAATCTACCAGCACGGCAGGGGTTTCTATTTGCAGCAATGCAGACAGCTCCTTTCAGGTAGGATCATTATTTATATTCATTCTATCGTAAATTCTAAAGAGGGACAATAAAGCCATCAACGACTCACTAAAAACTTTATATATCAACCGTGCGTGTGTGTCTCAGATAAATAGAAATTATGTTATAATCAAAACTGCGCAATAAATACGCAGGTCTATAAATAGCAGAGGAGGGCAATAATGCTGGTCGTAAAAAATGGTAACGTTTTAACCATGAAGGACAGTGCAGTGCATGAAGGAACTGATCTGATCATAGAAGACGGTATCATCAAAGATATCGGTCCAAATCTTTCTTATCCGGCTGACGCAGAAATTATTGATGCCACCGGTAAAAATGTTATGCCAGGCTTAATTGATGCGCATACTCACCTCGGAATTTTCGAAGAAGGTGTTATGTCAGAAGGCGATGATACAAATGAGCTGACCGGGCCAATTACACCTGAACTGCGAGTCTTAGATGGCATTAATCCTTATGATGAAGGGTTGAGAGATGCCCGTTTAAACGGGATTACCTCCATAGTTACCGGACCGGGGAGTGGAAATGTAATTGGCGGCCAGGCCCTGGCTATGAAAACCTTTGGTCAAGTCATAGATGATATGGTCATTAAAGAACCAACCGGTATGAAAGCCGCTTTTGGTGAAAACCCCAAGCGCGTCTATAGCGGCCAAAATAAAACCCCTTCGACCAGGATGGCAACTGCAGCCTTGTTCAGAAAAGCTTTCTTTGACGCTAATCAATACAAAAATAATATGGCCTTAGCAGCAGAAAAAAGTAAACAGGAAGATAACGAGAAAAATGAAACACCACAGAGAGATTTCCAAAAAGAGATCCTAGTCAAAGTGCTTAATAAAGAGATGCCGATCAGGGCTCATGCCCACCGGGCCGATGATATTTTGACTGCAATCAGGATTGCCCGGGAATATGATTTAGATATTTCCATAGAACACTGCACCGAAGGCCATAAAATAGCGAGGCAGTTAAATCTTTATAACATACCGGTCATCGTAGGGCCCACCATGAGCGCCCGCACCAAAGTGGAATTAAGGGGACTCTCTTTCAAAACCCCGCTTGTCCTTTATAACGAGGGAGTCAGGTTCGCCATCATGACCGATCATCCGGTCATCCCGATCTATGCCCTGCCTCTCTGTGCCGGTATGGCTGTGAAGGCCGGCCTGCCCCGCTATGAAGCATTAAAAGCAATCACCATATCTGCAGCTGAGATTGCCGGAATTGCTGACCGGGTGGGCAGCCTTGAGAAAGGAAAAGATGCTGATTTAATAATCTGCAGTGGAGATGTTTTAAGCATAGATCCTGAATTGGAACATGTTTTAATTGCCGGAAAAGAGATGCTCAATACTTAGACTTAGCCTTAACCTTACCCTTAAGAGTGCGGTCCATAAGCGATGCGCCCTCCATCATGGGTCTGGGGGAATATCATCTATCTATTAATTTCGAGCTTTATTGACAGCGAAATAGGTGTTTAGTATTATTAAGCAACCGAAGCAATTACAAATCTAGAAATGAAATTCTAAATTTGTCGAAGCTTAAACTCGGCCGCTGGCTCAGAACAGTATAAAATATCCTTTAAACTATAAGTGGAGGTTTTGAAAGATGAATTTACTACCTTTAATTATCATGGGCGCATTATTTGTAGTTCTTGTCTTAGGACTGAGGTATTATACTTATAAAACCATGACTGAAAGAGTGTGCGCTAAAGATCCTGACAGCGAATACTGTAAAGCCCATTATCAAAAAAATCTTGATAAAAGTGATAACCAGTATAAAAACTGTGAAATATTGTTTGGTGAAACTCCCAATGGGGGCGTCAAAACTGCAATTTGTTACATAGACGATAAAAACAGAAAAGTTCAAAAAAGCAATGCCAAAAAAGTGCTGGTCAGAGAATTAGATGCAAAAAACCGCCCTGTCTATGAAACCTGGACAACCCTGGATGAATAAATAACCAGTTTTTGCTAATAAGCAATCACCTTAATCTTCGCTTTAATTGACCTGTACTCTGTTTTTAGCAAACAAGCCGGGGCAGGGGTGTACTGCATATGCAAAAAGATAAACTTATTCACAAACAGTTTAACTGGTTTGACTTGTTTTTTGCATGGTGGTATCATGTAACCAATAGAATATAGGGTCAAGCGCCCGTGGTGAAAGGGATATCACGCAGGCCTCCGGAGCCTGAAGTCGGGGTTCGAATCCCTGCGGGCGCACCATTATAGGGAGCAACCTGTAAAAAGTGGGTTGCTTTTATTTTTCCAGATTATAAAAAGGAGAGATGAGGCTATGCCAAAAATTACATTTGTCCCCCAAAATAAAGAGATAAAGGTTAAAGAGGGAACCAACCTGTTGAAAGCTGCTGATCAAGCTGGTCTTTACGTGGAAGGTGATTGCGCCGGAAAAGGCACCTGCGGCAAATGTCGTGTTAAATTTGTTGAAGGAGATACCGGCGAACCGACCAAGGCTGAGAAAATGCATCTGTCAGATAAAGAATTGAAAGAGGGGTGGGTCCTTTCCTGCCAGAGAAAAATTAAGCAGGATAGCACTATTGAAGTACCGGTTCAAAAAGAGGCACACCTTCGCAAAACAACCCTGGCCGGTGGAGTCGAAAACCTGGATGCAGAACCAATGGTTGAAAAAGTAACAGTCAAACTGAACCGGCCTACCGTTCAAGATCAGTCAGCTGACTTAGAACGCCTGCTTAATCACCTGGAACGCCCGGATCTTTCAATTAAACGGCGTGAACTCTCGGACTTTCCGGGCATGCTGCGCAGCAACAACTACACCGTCACAACCGCTATTACCGAAAACAGGATTATCTCTATTGAACCTGGCGATACAACCGAGCAGTTCTATGGAGTGGCTTTTGATATTGGAACCACTACAATAATGGGCTCCCTGCTTGATTTAAAAAAAGCTGAGGTTATAGCTGTAGCTGCCACAACCAATCCGCAGAACATTTACGGTGCTGATGTTATTTCCCGGATCAATCACGCTTCCCAGGGTGATGATGAACTAAAACAGCTTCAGGATAAAGTGATTGATGCAGCTAACGATATAGTTAAAGACCTTCTTAAACAAACCAAGATAGCCCGGGACCGAATATATGAGATAGTCGCTGTTGGCAACACAACTATGAGCCACTTGTTCATGGGAATTGATCCCACTTATCTTGCTCCGGCTCCTTTTATTCCGGCATATCGCCGTGCCCTGGAGGTGGAAGCTTCCGAGTTGGGTTTGATGATCAACCCCTCTGGCCGGGTCACCTTTCTGCCAAATATTGCCGGCTATGTCGGTTCCGATACGGTAGGAGTGATCCTGGCTACCAACATGGACCAGCGTAAAGATAACTGTGTAGCTATTGATATCGGCACAAACGGTGAACTGGCCCTTGTTTCAAATGGCAAAGTGATGGCTTGTTCAACCGCAGCAGGCCCGGCTTTTGAGGGAGCTCAGATCAAACAGGGTATGCGAGCAGCAGCCGGAGCTGTTGAAGCAGTCAGTTACAAAAACGGGAAAATCGAAATCAGCACCATTGATGATGTTCCCGCAATTGGTATTTGCGGTTCTGGTCTGATTGACTCTGCCGCTGCCTTGCTCAATGCAGGTTTAATTGAGCCAAGCGGTCGATTCGTTAATCCGGAAGAAAACCCCGAAAAAATTCCCGAGCAGTTTATAGACAGACTGCGAAAAGGTGAAGGCGGTTATGAATTCATCCTTGTCCCTGCTGAGGAAACTGAAATCAATGAAGACATTGTCCTCAGCCAGGGCGATCTGCGTGAACTGCAGTTGGCCAAGGGGGCCATCTACGCCGGGCTGAAAATCCTCCTTAAAGAAGCGCAGATCAGTGAAGAAGACCTTGATGAAGTCCTTTTAGCAGGGGCTTTTGGAAACTATGTCCGGAAAGAAAGCGCCTTAATCATTGGGCTGCTGCCGCAGATCCCACCGGAAAAAATCACTGCTGTTGGCAATGCCGCCGGTGATGGGGCAAGAATGGCCCTGGCTTCGTCAACAATACGGAAAAGAGCACTGGCCCTTCCCGATATTGTCAATCATCTTGAACTGTCTACAAGGCCTGATTTTCAGGATATATTTGTTGATGCCCTGGCTTACAGTTAAGGATTTCTATAAATATAAGAGAAACTTAATTAGCCTGATGCAGGAAAACTCTGGCATATTATAGAAGAAGTAAATAATTGCAGAGTAATATAGCAATACTATTTTGCTAATGAATCAATCAATGTAGCCGCAAATATATCGTTGGGAGGGCAAGTAATGTATACAGCTAAAGATATTATGAATTCACCGGTAGTCAGCATCGGCGGGGGCAGAACCCTGCAGGAAACTATAGAACTATTGGCTGAACATCGCATCAGCGGCATGCCTGTAACCGATGCTGAGGACAAAGTGNTAGGTATTATATCAGATACTGATATCATTCGCTACTCACAAACAATCAACATCGTGCCTAAAACCAATCTCTCCGGATGGATATCTCCCTATGCAGATGTTTCNGAGCTGACATCTATGCAAAAAGGCATGGATAATTTAAGACACACGACGGTTGGTGAAGTAATGACAAAGAAAGTCTACACCGTAACAGAAGATGCAAACGTCAATGATGTAGCCCAACTAATGAGCCGCCGAAAAATAAACCGTGTCCCGGTGGTGGACAGATCAGGCAAACTGGTCGGGATCATAACCAGGGCCGACATGGTACACTGCCTGGCTAAAATGTAAGAAGTGAGATGTGAAGAATTGAAGACGGATAAAGTAACGGGGGCAAGAACTCAAAACGAAGCTTTGAACAAGCGTCTATTTATCCTTAAAGCGCTTTGTGGTGTTTGGATCGGCAAAACTTTAATTTTTCTGACCAGGATGCTGGGACGGGGCGGAACTACTCTACCCGGAAGAATTGCCCTTCTGATTGCACCGGATATTTCAACCTACCTGTCCGGCCAACTGACTGAAGGCAGCCTGATCATCACCGGTACCAATGGTAAAACTACGACTGCTTCCCTGATCAAAGATATTTTAAATGAAGCTGGTTTTAAATGTATCCATAATCAAGCCGGATCTAATATGTCCTGGGGGGTAGCCTCAACCCTGGTTGAAGCTGCGTCAATAACAGCCCATCTGCGGGGAGAGGTTGCAGTATTGGAGGTTGACGAGGGGTCATTTCCGGGAATAGCTCGCAAAATCAACCCCAGGGCAGTAGTCGCAACTAATATCTTTCGTGATCAACTGGACCGTTTCGGAGAAATCGATCATATCCGGGATTCGATTCAACGCGGGCTGGAAGCATTATCTCCCGGTGGGTTCCAGGTAATCAATGCTGACGATCCGTCCCTGGTCAGCCTCCAAAACAGCAGCAATAGTGTAAGATGGTACTATGGCCTCGAACTGGATCTCCCCCCTTACGTATTTCAAAATACAGGCCGGGACGTCAAGACATGTCCCCGGTGCTTAACAGACCTCGCTTACAATAATATTTACTTTGCTCATCTCGGGCACTTCTATTGCCCGAACTGCAAATATAAACGTCCTGAACCGGATTTTAAGCTGATCGGTTGTGAAACAAATGCCGAAGGTCTAAATAAATTGCAGATTAAAACCCCTGAGAAAGAAATAGAAGTGACTTATCCACTGTTAGGCACTTACAATCTATATAATGTCCTTGCTGCGGTAGCCTGCGCCCATGGATTAAATATCCAAGAGGATATTATCGAAAAGGCCCTGGAAAAAGCGGTCCCGCCATTTGGCAGGATGGAGCCTTTTAAAAAAGACGGGAAAGAGGTCATTATGGCCCTGATTAAAAACCCGGTCGGTGCAAACGAAGTCCTGAGGACTATATTAGACCAAACCGGAGACCTTAACATTTTGATAGCAATTAATGATAATATCGCTGATGGCAGGGATATCTCGTGGCTGTGGGATGTTGATTTTGAACAATTGATTACAGTAATTAACAATTTGTCTAATGTGATCGTAACAGGGCAGCGTTCCTGGGATATGGCCGTTCGCTTAAAATATGCTGGACTTGATCCTGATCAAATCCAGGTAGAAGAAGATAGTGCTAAAGCTGTTAAAGCTGCAATCGCTAAAACGAAAATAGACAATAAGCTCTTTATCCTACCAACATATACGGCCTTGCTGAAAATACGGCGCAGTCTGAATCAAATGGGCCTGGGCAAACCTTACTGGAACGGAGAGAATTAACCGATGCGTGAAATAAAGGTCTATCATCTTTATCCAGGCCATTTAAACCTTTACGGTGATCGAGGCAACATGCTGGCACTTTGCCGCAGGGCTGAGTGGCATGGGATCAACCTAAAAATTATTCCTGTGGAACCTGGTAATAAAATAAACTTTAGCGACTGCGACTTATTATTCATGGGAGGAGGACAGGACAGCGACCAAAAATTGGTTGCGGAAGATTTAAAAGGCCGGAGCAGAGATATGAAAAAAGCGGTTGAAGAAGGCATGGTTGTTTTCGCTGTCTGTGGCTCTTACCAATTACTCGGACACTACTATACAACCGGTCAGGGCGTTAAAATCAACGGCCTGGAGGTAATTGATCTTTACACCAAGGCAGGGCAGGGCAGGTTAATTGGCAACGCCGTAATTGAATGCTCTTTATGGGATCCTCCCCACACCCTGGTTGGCTTTGAAAATCACGCCGGTAAAACATTTCTGGGCCCTGATCTCCAACCCCTGGGACAGGTCCTCAGCGGTTTCGGTAATAACGGTATTGATAAAACAGAAGGTGCAGTTTACAAAAATGTAATCGGCACCTATCTTCATGGTGCACTTTTACCTAAAAATCCCCGGTTAACAGATTGTCTGCTCCAAAACGCCCTCACTTACAAAAATCAGGACGACACGCTGCAGGAACTGGATGATTCACTGGAACAACAGGCCCACAGCGCAGCGATCAAACTGGCCGGCTTACACAGGTCAAAATAACTGTCATCCTGAACCTTAATATTTCTAAACCTATCACCATTTTACTCCGGCATATACTGCACATAAAACCTATTCACTTTTAAAATCAGAGCAAAAATTCAATTTCGGCTTGTTCATAAAGTGTCTCAATCAGTTCATTGATTATAACCGGCAGCTGTTCCTCAATCATCAGCTCCATAACTTGATCCCCGATCTGATCATATTGAGGCTTTGTTTTTTCCTGATAGTCGAGAACTTCAATGATATGATAACCAAAATCGGTTGCTACCGGATCACTGATTTCCCCTATATCAAGTGTAAAAGCAACTTCTTCAAATTCTGCAACCATTGCTCCCCGTCCAAAATAGCCCAGATTTCCTGCATCATCTTTGTTGGAAGCATCAGTTGAATATTCTGCGGCTAAATCAGCAAAATCTTCACCTTCATCTAACAAGCTGACCACTTCTGCTGCTTCATCCTCAGATTCAACCAGTATATGCCTGGCTTCCACTTCTTCGGGTTGATCAAAAAGATAACTGTGTTCTTCGTAAAATAATAACGCCTCTTCTTCCGAGAAATCGGTCTGGCCCATGGCAATTTCCCGGGCAAGTAAGTTTAAGTGNATATCATCACGAAAAGTTTCTTCACTGATCCCGTATTGTTCAAGGGTCATATTAAATAATTCTTCCGAGCCCTGAAAGTTATCAAAAATTACAGTTTCAATTTCTTCAGCCAGCTGCTCCTCACTGATCGTAATGTCATTATTCTTAGCCTCTTCCACTATTAATTGCCTGGTTATTAACTGGTCCAGCATTTCCTGGCCACCCTGGGCGTACATTGCTTCAAAGAGCTCTTCTTCGGTGATCGGATTGCCATTGGCTGTTGCTACTACCCGGCCTTCCTGCGAAGCATGGGGTTGCATTGACTGCTGGATTAAAATAACGCCCATCACAACAACTACAATCACCAGGATGGCAACAGCACCGATTAACAGTTGCGGCGTGATTGATCCGCTTAAACGCTCAAAAGTGGTTGGTTTTTCATTTTCCATTCATACTCCTCTTTTCTCTTAATCCACTATGGAATTATTTTGTTCATCGGAAATTCGAGGATGCCTTCAGCGCCGGCATCCTGCAATTCACAGATCAAAGTGCGAACTTTCTTTTCATCTACGACACTTTCAACAGCTACCCACTCATCAGCACACAGATTTGAGATAGTCGGCTGTCGTAGAGCCGGGAGCAAATCAATGACCCTGGATAGATTAGTGCTATGCACATTCATCTTCAACATTACTTTCTGCTCGGCCAGGAGAGCACCCTGCAAGAGAGTTACCATCCGGTCGACTTTTTTCCGTTTCCAAGGATCATTCCAACTGGTATGGTTCATAATTAATCTGGGGGTAGAAACTAAGATAGTTTCTATAATCCGTAGTTGATTTGCTTTAAGAGAACGTCCGGTTTCGGTCAGTTCTGCTATCGCGTCAGCCAGCAATGGAGGTTTAACCTCTGTTGCTCCCCAGGAAAAAAATACCGAAGCGTTGACTCCTTTTCCCTGCAGGTAACGCCTGGTTGATTCNACTAATTCAGTAGCAATGCGTTTTCCTTCCAGATCTTCAGCCTTAGTAATGTCAGAGTCATTGGGAACTGCCAAAACCAACCGCACCGGGCGCAGCCCGCTTTTTGAATAATTTAAATCGGTAACCTCTTTAACTTCAGCAGCGGTTTCTGTAATCCAGTCTTTCCCGGTCAAACCAACATCCAAAACCTGATCTTCCACATACTTTGGTATTTCCTGGGCCCGCATTAACACGCACTCGATTTCCTCATCATCAATATAAGGATAATAGGAGCGCTCCCCTATTTGAATATTGAAGCCGGCTTTTTTAAAAATTTCCAACGTCGTATTCTGCAGGCTGCCTGCGGGCAGACCCATCTTTATCTTGTTCATTATGATCACTCCTTTTCAGACAAGTAATAATAAATTAGCATGTCCATCGCAGACTGTCAACGCAAAAAAATAATCCGCGTGATAAAAAGGCCCTGACTCTGGTGTATTGATCTTTTTATGAGCAGGATTAAGAAACAATAAAGCGAAATAAGCAACTGGATAAGACAAACTACAGTGAGCTTTCTCTAGGAGGTTCCAGCGATGTCCCAAAATGAAATGAGCCGGGCTAAACGCCATCTGGAAACAACACAGAAAATGAAAGAGATGCTGCCCCGGTTCTTTATGCGAATGATGGAACGTAAATTCAGCAATGAGCCTGTAGCCTGGTGCATGGTAGGCATACCCCCTGAACTGCTTAAAGCGTTCGATTTACTCTTTGAATGGCCGGAAAATTTCGGTACGATGTGTGCCAGCCGGCAGGTGGCCCCTCACTTTATTCAGGCTGCAGAAAACGACGGCTATTCACCGGAACTTTGCACATATGTGACCAATACCATGGGCTACTGCAGGTTACTTAAAGATAGCGGAGAAGTCCCGGAGGAGTCCCCGCTTCCGGGCGGTATGGGCACTCCTTCCATGCTGCTTGGATCAGGTTTTATATGTGAGCCACGCTGGAAATGGTTTCAGTCCATCGCAACCCGTTTCTTTGATGTACCTGTATACAGCAGTGATCCGCTGGCGCCTCCCTGGGATATTGATCCTCACGATCCGTGTATTGCCGAACATTACCTGACTTTATTGCGTGCAGATCTGGCGGGACAAATCGAATTTCTTGAAAAACAAACCGGTAAAAAACTTGACATCGATCATTTAAGGGAAATCATGACCCTCTCGCACAGAGCGCTAAGCTATTGGCGGGACACCCTGGCTTTGCGCAAGGCTGTCCCTTCGCCAATGGGCTCGACAGATTATTTCCATGCTATAATTCCTCAAATGTACCTGGTTGGGGACCAGGAAGCAGTTGATTTCTACCGGGAGATGTATGAAGAAGTTAAAGACCGGGTTGACCGGAAGGTGGGCATTGTGAAAGAAGAAAAATTCCGCCTGATCTGGTTCGGATTACCTCCCTGGTTTAATATGGGAATCTTCAATTACCTGGAATCACTGGGCGCAGTTTTTGCCTATGAATCAACCTATAATGTTGGAGATTACTTTGAAGTTGATTTAACAGATCCCTTAGAAGCGCTTGTTCAGCGCAACTGGCAAAGAGCATTAAAAATGCATGATTACGGAGCGGAAACCATGCCTGAACTCTGCAACCCTGCTGTTTTCGGCGGATTTTCGGGAAGCAGCCTACTGGATGAATTGGTTGAACAGTACAGCCTGGACGGAGCGCTCATGCACCTGACCCGATCCTGCCGGGCGGTTTCTTTTGGGGAAGTACATACTAAAAACAGGCTTGCAAAACTCGGTGTCCCCTCCCTGATCTTCGAAAGTGATATGGCTGATCCCCGGCTCTGGTCAGATGCCCAGATTAAAAACAGGCTGCACGCTTTTCTGGAAACAATGGAAAAAGCAAAGCAAGGAGGAAAAATTGATGACCTCTAACCTGAAGACAGTTCGGAATGAAAAACTTATCCGCCGGATAAAAAATGAAACCGACCGTCCGGTAATCGGTTATTTATGTTGTTTTGCTCCACCGGAGATAATCAGTGCCGCAGGTGCAATCCCTTATCGGATCACCGGCCATCCCGGAAATGATACTTCAGCAGCAGATGCCTGTATCGAACCATATGGCTGCACCTACGTGCGCAATATCCTAACCCGGGCTTTAGAAGAAAAACTGGATTTTTTAGACGGCCTGGTCATCTCTCACAGCTGTGACAT
>SL_8KL_010_SEDDRAFT_10002455_pt1 | contig 15660 bp, 16 predicted proteins | sample SodLakKL_010_SED_4_FD_11160 | JGI IMG/M metagenome (IMG submission 11160) | reverse complement strand
CCCTCCGCCAGCCGCATCGCGCGCAACTCGCCGACGGCGGTCTTCAGCCCCTCGAGAACCGGCTCGCGCAGCGCTTCGGTGTCGGTGAGTTCATCACGCTGCATGATGCCGGGCCAGGTCAGCACATCCAGCGCCGATACCCGCGCCCCATTCACCATCATCTGGTCGATCTGGCGCAAGGTCTTGATCAGGACCTTGGCGCGTTCATGGTCGAAGCGGATCTCGTCGCCCTCCGGATCGGTCTCCACCCGCAGCACGGCGTCCACCCGGCCCCGGCCAAGCATCTGCTGCAGCAGCGCGCGGGCGTCGGTCTCGAGCGCCCTGAGGTCGTCCGGCATCTGAATCCGCAAATCCAGGTGACGATGGTTCACGCTCCTGAGCTCCCACACCATGGACTGGCCATCGGCCTCGGTGGCGTGGCGGGCAAATCCGGTCATGCTGGCTGTCATCGGGGTATCCTTGCGCTCTGGTATGTTGCCTGCGCCCCCATTGTAGACGCGCGCGCCGGCCGGCTCCCGTATACTGCGCCGCTCATTTCAGCCTCGAGGACCATCCATGCGACCCAGCGGCCGCCAGCCGGACCAGATGCGCCCCGTGCGCTTCACACGCCGTTTCACCCGTCACGCCGAGGGTTCCGTCCTCGTGGAATTCGGCGATACGCGGGTGCTCTGCACCGCGACCGTCGAAACGCGCGTCCCACCCTTTCTCAAGGGCAAGGGACGCGGCTGGGTCACCGCGGAGTACGCGATGCTGCCGCGTGCCACCCACGACCGGATGGTGCGCGAATCCGCGCGCGGCAAACAGGGTGGGCGCACCCTCGAGATCCAGCGGCTGGTCGGCAGGGCCCTGCGCGCGGTGGTGGATCTCGAGGCCATGGGCGAGCGGCAGATCATCGTCGACTGCGACGTGCTCCAGGCTGACGGCGGGACCCGGACGGCCGCCATCAGTGGCGGGTATGTTGCGCTCTGCGACGCGGTAACCCAGTGCCTGAAGACCGGCGTGCTCAAGCGGAACCCGATGCACGGCCAGCTTGCGGCCGTCTCGGTCGGGATCTTCCAGGGCGTCCCGGTGCTCGACCTCGACTACACTGAGGACTCCCAGGCCGAGACCGACATGAACCTGGTAATGAACGAGGCCGGCGGCGTGATCGAGATCCAGGGCACCGCCGAGGGCCACGCCTTCCGCCGCGATGAACTCGACGCGATGCTCGAACTCGGGGAGAAGGGCATCCGGGAAATCATCCTGCAGCAGCAGGAAGCGCTCGCAGACTGAACAATCAAGGGAGCCCACCGCCAGTTCTGATGCCTGCGGGGAAGGGCACCCGATGAATGAAACCGGACCACGGAAGAAAACGGACCAAACCGGAAATGGACTGAATGGAAGAAATATCCTGAATGGTCAGTCACGTCACGTTCATCCGCGCATGTCGGTGTCCGTCCGTGGCTGAATCTTCACGCCAAGGTACTGAACGACCATGAAGCGCATCGTGCTGGCCTCCGGCAACGCCGGAAAGATCCGGGAACTGACCGACCTCCTGCGGCCGATGGGTGCCGAGGTGGTGCCGCAGTCCCTCTGGCAGGTCGAGGAATGCGAGGAGACCGGCCTGACTTTCGTCGAGAACGCGATCCTGAAAGCGCGCAACGCGGCCAGGCAGACCGGGATGCCGGCGCTCGCCGATGACTCGGGAATCGAGGTCGATTTCCTCCGCGGGCAACCGGGCATCTACTCCGCCCGCTATTCCGGGCCCGACGGCGACGACCGCAAGAATAACGAGAAGCTGCTCGCGTCCATGCAGGGGGTGCCACCGGAGGCGCGCGGCGCGCGCTTTCGCTGCGTGATGGCCTTCCTGGAGCACGCGGATGATCCGTCCCCGATCATCACGGAGGGCAGCTGGGAAGGCCGGGTCGCCGACGCCGTCGCCGGCACCCGGGGCTTCGGCTACGACCCGATTTTCTTCCTGCCCGGACACGGCTGCACCTCCGCCGAGCTCCCCGAGGCCGATAAGAACCGCTTCAGCCACCGGGGTCAGGCCGTGCGGGCGATGGTGGAACGACTGGCCCGGCGGCTGGAGCAGGTCTGACGCGGTGACAGCCGTGCGCATTTCGGGGACCGGACCAGGGGCGGACCGGGTCCCGCCCCTGGCGCTGTACGTCCATTTGCCCTGGTGCCTGCGGAAGTGTCCCTACTGCGACTTCAACTCTCACGAGCAGCGCGGTGAACTGCCGGAACGCCGCTACGTGGCCGCGCTACTGCAGGACCTCGAAGCCCAGCTGCCCGGGGTCTGGGGTCGCCGGCTCGAGAGCGTCTTCATCGGCGGCGGCACCCCCAGCCTGTTCTCACCCGAGTCCGTCGACGAACTGCTGTCGGGGCTGCGCGCGCTGCTGCCCTGGCGGCCGGATCTCGAGGTCACGCTCGAGGCCAACCCCGGCACCGCGGAGCGGGGCCACTTTCGCGGTTACCGCGAGGCGGGCATCAATCGCCTGTCACTGGGCATACAGAGCTTCGATCCGGCGCTGCTCGAGCGGTTGGGCCGGGTGCACGACGGTACCGATGCCCGGGCCGCGATTGAACAGGCGCAGCACGCCGGATTCGCGCGCATGAATCTGGACCTGATGTTCGGTCTGCCGGGGCAGACGGTACGGCAGGGCCTGGATGACCTGCGCACGGCCCTCGACTTCGCGCCTGGCCACCTCTCCTGGTACCAGCTGACGCTGGAGCCGAACACGCTGTTCGCGGTGCGTCCTCCGAGACTGCCCCCGGAGGACAGGATCGACGACCTTTTCGAGCGCGGGCAGGCCCTGCTGCAGCGATCGGGCTATACTCGGTACGAGGTCTCGGCCTACGCGTTGGCGGGGAACGAATGCCGACACAACCGCAACTACTGGGAGTTCGGGGACTACCTCGGCATCGGGGCGGGAGCCCATGGCAAGCTCACCGATCCCGCCACCGGCACCGTCACACGACTGCTCAAGCCACGGCAGCCGGAGGCGTATCTGCGCGATCCGCAGGCCGTGTCCGGCAGCCCCGTCACACCACGCTCGCTCCCCTTCGAATTCATGCTGAATGCGTTGCGCCTGACCGCGGGCGTTCCCGCATCCCTGTTCGCGAAGCGCACCGGGCTCGCCACCGATACGGTCGAACCGCTGCTGCGCGAAGCGCGGGAGCGCGGCCTGCTCGACCCCGACCCGGGGATTCTTCGACCGACGGAACACGGGCTGCGTTTTCTCAACGACCTGTTGGAGATGTTTCTGGAAGACCATGACCCAGCCGATTGAATTCGTGAACTACCCGTGCCCCTGGTGCGGGGCCCCTGGCGAGACCAGCATCGATATGGTCAGCGGGGACCGGGAATGGGTCGAGGACTGTGGCGTCTGCTGTGCGCCGATCGTCTTTCGCCGCGTGGATTCCGGGGAAAGCGAGGAGCCGGAGATCGCCGTATGGCGGGAAGGCGAATGAGCCCGGTTCCGGACTACTCGCCGATGGACTGCGCGCAGTATTCCCGGCTCGAGCTCGCCATCCTGAAGAAGCGTGCGTTGCATCTGCGCTGGACCGGGCGGGGCATCACCCACATCGAGGTGGTGCGTCCGGTCGATCTCAGGACCCGGCGGCATGCCGAATACCTGATCCTTTGCGACGCACTGAAGCGGCGGCGCATCCTGCGGCTGGACCGGATCCTCCGCTTCGAGGTGCTCGAAAGAGGCTGAGTTCCGCGTCAGGTGCGACGCATCATGTCGAAGAAGTCGGCGTTCGTCTTCGAGGACTGCATGCGTCCGAGCAGGAATTCCATCGCCTCGAGATCGTCCATCCCGTGCAGGAACTTGCGCAGGATCCACAGCTTCTGCAGCTCGTCCGGCTCGGTGAGGAGTTCCTCGCGGCGGGTTCCCGAGCGGTTCACATTGATCGCGGGGTAGACGCGCTTCTCGGCAATACGGCGATCGAGATGGATTTCCATGTTGCCGGTGCCCTTGAACTCCTCGTAGATCACCTCGTCCATCTTCGAACCGGTGTCCACCAGCGCAGTCGCGAGAATGGACAGGCTGCCGCCCTCCTCGATGTTGCGCGCCGCGCCGAAGAAGCGTTTCGGGCGGTGCAGCGCGTTGGCGTCGACACCCCCCGTCAGCACCTTGCCCGAACTCGGCACCACGGTGTTGTATGCGCGGGCCAGACGCGTGATCGAGTCGAGCAGGATCACCACATCGCGCTTGTGTTCGACCAGACGCTTGGCTTTCTCGATGACCATCTCGGCGACCTGCACATGCCGCGTGGCCGGTTCGTCGAAGGTGCTTGAGACCACCTCGCCCTGCACCATCCGGGTCATCTCCGTGACTTCCTCGGGGCGCTCGTCGATCAGTAACACGATCAGGTAGCAGTCCGGATAGTTGGTCGCGATGCTCTGGGCGATGTTCTGCAGCATCAGCGTCTTGCCGGCCTTCGGCGGCGATACGATCAACCCGCGCTGACCCTTCCCGAACGGCGCCACCATGTCGATCACGCGCGCGGTGATGTCCTCGGTGGAGCCATTGCCGCGCTCCATGCGCATGCGCTGGTTCGGGTGCAGGGGCGTGAGATTCTCGAACAGCACCTTGTGCCGCGCATTCTCCGGCGGCTCGAAGTTGATCTGCGAGACCTTGAGCAGCGCGAAGTAGCGTTCGTTGTCCTTCGGAGGCCGGATCTTGCCGGAGATCGTATCGCCGGTGCGCAGACCGAAGCGCCGTATCTGGCTGGGCGAAACGTAGACGTCGTCCGGACCCGCCTGGTAGGAGCTGTCGGCGGCGCGCAGGAAACCGAACCCGTCGGAGAGGATCTCCAGGACGCCGTCGCCGTAGATGGGCTCGCCGGTTTTCGCGTGCGCCTTCAGCAGCGCAAAGATGATGTCCTGCTTGCGGGCGCGGGACATGTTCTCGATGCCCTGGGCCTCGGCAAAGGAAACGAGGTCGGCAGCGGTCTTCTGCTTCAGTTCGGTGAGATTCATCGGGTGTTGTTCAGGCGTTATTTGAGGCGGGATCGCCACGCGACCGGATCGGTGACCGGGGCATCTGGGGAGGAGGTGGGAAGCGCCGTGGAGCGGGCGCTTCGGGAGACTATAGGCGACGCCGTGACTTCAGGCAAGTGTCGAAGCCGCGGCCGGGTGTCCCGCGGGGTCACCGCCTGATGGCGGCACGCGCCCGGGGCACGGTCGGCGATGCTCGCGGTCAGAGATGCTGATCGAGGAAGGCGGTGAGCTGGGACTTGCTCAGGGCGCCGACCTTGGTGGCCTCGACGTCTCCGTCCTTGAACAGCATCAGGGTCGGGATACCCCGGATGCCGTATTTCGGCGGCGTCGCCGGGTTTTCGTCGATGTTCAGTTTGGCAACCCTCAGTTTGCCGTCGTATTCTTGAGCGATCTCGTCGAGAATCGGGGCGATCATCTTGCAGGGACCGCACCATTCCGCCCAGTAGTCCACCAGTACCGGCCGGTCGGACTTCAGGACATCGTCCTCGAAACTGGCATCCGAGGTATAATGAATATTTTCGCTCACACCGGTTCCTCGTCGATTGGCTGCGGGGCGCGGGAAGCGTGCCCTCCGTCACCTGCTACTATCGGTCAATTTCGCGGGTGAATTCAAGTTGACCGGGCGTTTCCGCCCATGGGAGTCCCATGACCGAGGCTGACAACTCCGTCATCCGCTTCGAAGATTTCGACCTTCCCGAACCGGTGCTGCAGGGTATCCGCGACGCGGGATTCGAGATTTGCACCCCGATCCAGGCCCTGACGCTGCCGATCGCGCTGACCGGACGCGATGTCGCCGGTCAGGCGCAGACCGGCACCGGCAAGACCGCGGCCTTCCTGCTGGCGGCCTTCAATCGTCTCCTGCGCAATCCGCCGGCCGAAGGCCGGCGCCCGACCGACGTGCGGATGATGGTGCTTGCGCCGACCCGCGAGCTGGCGATCCAGATTCACAGGGACGCACTGCTGCTCGGCCGTCACACCGGCCTGAGATTCGCGCTTGCCTACGGCGGCACCGGCTATGAACAGCAGCGCGAGCAGCTCCAGGCGGGGGCCGACGTGCTGATCGGCACCCCGGGCCGCATCATCGATTATCACAAGCAGCACGTGTTCGGCCTGAAGCGGGTCGAGGTGGTGGTCCTCGACGAGGCCGACCGCATGTTCGACCTCGGCTTCATCAAGGACATCCGCTTCCTGCTGCGCCGTTGTGCCCCGCCGGCGCAGCGCCAGTCGATGCTGTTCTCGGCCACTCTGTCCTGGCGGGTGATGGAGCTGGCCTACGAGCACATGAACAACCCGGAAAAGGTTCAGGCGGAGGCCGAGACCGTCACGGCGGACAATATCCGCCAGGTGATCTACTACCCGGCGAATGATCAGAAGATACCGCTGCTGATCGGCCTCGCACGCAGGATCCAGCCGGAACGCGCGATCGTATTCGTGAACACCAAGCACTGGGCCGAACGCGTCTGCGACTGGCTGAATGCGAATGGCCTGAAGGCCGCCCTGCTCTCGGGCGATGTGCCGCAGCAAAAACGCACGCGGCTGCTGGCCCAGTTTGCCGACGGCAAGTACACCTTCCTGGTGGCCACCGATGTGGCGGCGCGTGGCCTGCACATCCCCGATGTAACCCACGTCTTCAACTTCGACCTGCCGCAGTCGGGCGAGGACTACGTGCACCGCATCGGCCGCACCGGCCGCGTCGGGGCCGAGGGCGACGCGATCAGCTTCGGCTGCGAGGATTCCGCCTTCTATCTGCCCGATATCGAGACCTACCTCGGGCAGCGAATTCCCACCGACATGCTCTACCCCGAGAACCTGCCCGGAGACCTCAAGCGCCCGCCTCCACGCGCGCGGCGCAAGCCCGACGACCGCCCGCGCGGGCCACGGGGTGGGGAACGCCCATCCGGTGGGGGGCGCGGGCGGCGACGCCCCCCGCGCAAACCAGCCCCGAACAACACTTGAGTCCCTGACAGCGAGGGGCCGGCCCGGGCGCTCCGTTACATCGCCTGGCCCCAGATCGCGTAGACGGGGTCGGAGGTCGCAAGGCGGTCGGCATACGGGTCTTGCGGAGGCCGCGGCAGCCCGCGCAGGGGACCAGGTATTCAGCGCCCCGAAGCCTCCGGCCTCGAGAAAGAACTCCAGCACCAGCCCCACGCGTTCGAACTCGTGGAGTTCCCCCCACAGCGCGATCGCCTTCGGGGGAAACCAGCGGTTCGAAAACGTGATCACGAAACGGCCACCGGGTCGCAGGACGCGCCGCACTTCGCGGAAGACCTCGACCGGCCGGACCAGATATTCAACCGATACGGTACAGATCACTGCATCGAAGTGAGCGTCGGGCCATGGCAGACGCGGATCGCTGTTCAGGTCGTGCACCACGCGTTCCTGCAGGCCGGGATTGGCGTCCAGTTCCTCCGCGTTCATTCCCAGACCCGCGACCCGAAGCGCGGACGCCTCCGGGCCGAGATGCGAGGTCCAGCTGCTCATCAGATCCAGCACGGCGCCGGTCTCGGGCAGCAGTGCGCTGTAAAGGCGGACGATCCGGTCTCGCGCGGTGTCGTCGATATGCTGCACGAGCCTCGGGGTCGCGTAAAACTCCGCATCCGGCCCGGCATCGCCCCGGGCGAAGGGATCGCCGCTGTAAAAATCCGTTGGCTGACCGCGCCAGCGCGCCTGCATGCCGGGGCCGTTGGTCACGGCCGCCCGGCCCACATTGGCCGGCGCTTCGACCGGCGGCACGAGATCGAGCAGGCGCAGTTCCAGATCCACCGGAAGACCTGCGAGCGGATGGTTGAAGTCCACCGTAATCTCGCCGTCGCCGGCAATCGCGGTAACCCGGAACGCGGTGGGCGCTTCCGGTGGCAGTCCCGGCGCGCCCTTGAGAAAGAGGCCCGGGTAGAAGCGGCCGACGCGGGGCTCCACCCGGCTGCGCGCCTGCGTGCGCCGAAAGAAGCCGCCGGGCACTGTCACCATCCGGGCTTCCTGCCAGTCCGGGAGGAGTTCGCCGGGGTCGAACGCCCGGGTCAACGCCCCCGGCCCGTCGCCATCGAACAGGCCGCGCAGGGCCGGCGGCAGTGCGTCGGGGGGCGGGCAGGCCAGTACCCGGCTGTCGAGGTGGGCGGCCTCGACACTGTGCCAGCGCAGACCGATCCCGAGCCCGGCGGCGGTACCGCCGCCGGGGGCCCGGGACACGTCCCCGGCCAGGTCGTCGAACGGGTCGAATGGCTGCATAACACCTCCTCGCTTCGGCTGATGCGACAGCGGGCCGGTCGGACGGCCGCCTGCAGCTGCGTCCCTTGACAACGTGTCCATCGGACCGCTGACGGCGCTTCGTTGCACACCGGATTGTTGCATGCACGCACCGCAAAAACACCCGCCGCAGCGGCAGTGCATCAGTGTTTGCTTATTAAAATCCCCGGCCCGTTTTGCCGCATCTTGTGCTACGTTACCGCCGCCTGTGCCTTTGAAACCCGCCCGGTCGAGGACGACCCGGGCACGACAAACGCAGCGGCGATGCCGCTGAAACAGCCCCGATCAACTTCAACATTCGGCAGGAGATAGAGTCCATGATCAAACCACACGGTGCGGACACCCTCAAACCCCTCTTTGTCTACGATACCGAAAAACATCACGCCCTGATGGAAGAGGCCGAGACCCTTCCCTCCGTGCTGATCAGCTCTGCCGCTGCCGGCAATGCCGTGATGATGGGTGGCGGCTATTTCACTCCCCTCACCGGTTTCATGAACATCGCTGACGCCATGGGCTGCGCGAAGGAGATGCGCACCAGCAAGGGGCTCTTCTTCCCGGTCCCGGTGGTCAACCTGCTCGAGAACGTCGATGCGATCAAGGGCGCCAGCCGAATCGCCCTGCGCGACCCCAACATGGAGGGCAATCCGGTCCTCGCCATCCAGGACGTCGAGGCAATCGAGGAGTTCACCCCCGAGCAAATGGAGTTCATGACCCAGCAGGTCTATCGCACCACCGACCCTGAACATCCCGGAGTCGCGGCCTTCAACAGCGCTGGCCGCATCTGCGTCTCCGGACCCATTCAGGTCCTGCACTTCTCCTACTTTCAGGATGACTTCCCCGATACCTTCCGGACCGCCGTCGAGATCCGCAACGAGATCACCGAGCGTGGGTGGAACAAGGTGGTCGCGTTCCAGACCCGCAACCCGATGCACCGAGCCCACGAGGAGCTGTGCCGCATGGCGCTGGACCAGCTTGAGGCGGACGGCGTGGTGATCCATATGCTGCTCGGCAAGCTCAAGCCCGGCGACATCCCGGCGCCGGTTCGTGACGCCGCCATTCGCAAGATGGCCGAGCTTTATTTCCCTCCGAACACCGTGATGATCACCGGCTATGGCTTCGACATGCTGTACGCCGGCCCTCGCGAGGCCGTTCTCCACGCGCTGTTCCGCCAGAACATGGGCGCGACCCACTTCATCATCGGTCGCGATCACGCCGGGGTAGGCGACTACTACGGGGCCTTCGACGCCCAGACCATCTTCGACACCGAAGTGCCCCCGGACGCGCTGGAGATCGAGATCTTCCGCGCGGACCATACCGCGTACTCGAAGAAGCTGAACCGCGTCGTGATGATGCGGGACGTACCCGACCACACAAAGGAGGATTTCGTTCTGCTCTCAGGAACGAAGGTGCGGGAGATGCTGGGTCGCGGCGAACCGCCCCCGCCCGAGTTCTCCCGGATCGAGGTCGCCGAGATCCTGATGGATTACTACCGGAGCATCAACCCGAAATAAGGGACGTCAAGACCCGCCCTCCCCCGCCAGCGGGGGAGGGCCGGGGTGGGGCCGGGGCCCGCCAGTCAATACGCCTTGGACAGCGCGGACTGGATGTCGGCGAAGGTTCTGGCGACATCGAAGGTCTGCACCTGCAGCCCGAGCTGGCGGCCGATCTGGGTCGCCGAGAACATGCCGCGGATGCGATGCGCGCCGGTTGCCGGATCCATCTCGCCGACCAGCGCGTGCTGGCGACCCCAGTTCTTCAGGGTTGCGACAATGTCGCCTACCTCGGCACGCATGACCCGCGACATCTCCAGCAGATCAATGGTGTCCACCGGCGCCATCAGATCGCGCACCTGCAGGTCGCCGTAGCGGCCGCCGTGCTCGTGGATCATCTGTATCGGCCGCTCGCCCTGCGTGTCACGGGCGGTGATCAGGCCGATCACATTCTCCTGGTCATCGACCACCAGCAGCAGACGAACACCCCGCTTGATCATCGCCTCGGTCGCTTCGGTGAGCGTCGCCGTCGGCCCGATGGTCGCGACCGGTACCTTGCGGAAATCGGTCATCACGCACAGCGCCGAGGAGGAAAGGGTGACCAGCGGCGGCGCTTCGGTAGGCTGCTGCAGCCGGGCCCCTGGCCGGGCCTTGTGCGACGACAGGGGCTTGTGCGTGCTTTCACTCCTCATCTCGACTCCTTTTTGTTATTTCCGGCTCACCCTTCAATTTAGGCCCGGACAGCGCGTCCGTCCAGAGTCCGGAAGATGCGTGCGCGCGGCGCGCCGGAAACCGTGCGTCGACGCCGGGAATCCCGGGCCGCCGCCACCTCAGGTGTCGGTCTGCTCCATTTCCGGCGTCAGCCGGATCTCGAAGCTCATCGTGGCCAGATCGCCCAGCGCCCAGGTGGCCTCCGGAGCGCCCAGGCCTGCCACGGTACCGGGATTCACGACCCAGGCGGAGCCATTTTTCACATGGGGCTGCTGCCGGATCTCGGGCTCGTGACTGTGGCCGCAGCAGACCAGGTCGTAGTCGCCGGTACAGGCCATCGCATGGGCATAGTGCGGGTAGTGGGTCACGAAGATACGCCGCCCCCCCAGGTTAATCACCCCGTCGTGCCCGTAGTAGGTAAGCAGGCCATCGGATTGATGCGCAATGCGCGAGATCGCCACCGGGTCCCCGAGGTTGTTGCCGTGCACCGCGTGGATCGGCAGGCCGAGCTTCAGCGAGGCCTTGAGGGTGTTCCCGCCGATCAGATCGCCGCAATGGATCACCGCCTCGGCACCCTCCGCGGCGCCCGCCTCGATCGCCCGCGCCAGCATCGGTCCGCGGTCGTGGCTGTCTGAAACGATGCAGACCTTCATGCCCGCACGCCCCGGTGACCATCCGCCGCGGCCGAGCCGGACACGCCGGCACGCGAGCACCCGGCCCGATGCCACGGAGCGCGGACGACGTGGTGCCGCTCGTCTTCGCTGAACTTGGGAAGGGGCTCGGCCATGTCGTGATTCCTCGGGTCCTTATGGATGGATAAAAATTTTNGCCTTGTGGGTNCAGCCTGCGGGCTGCATACTAGNCGGAGTATATCGTAATTTACTTATTAATCAAGGCGGTATTCACGATGACACAGAGCCCGACGCAGGAAGTCAAAAATACCACTTGTTACATGTGTGCGTGCCGCTGCGGCATCCGCGTTCATGTCCGCGACGGCGAGGTCCGGTACATCGACGGCAACCCGGACCACCCGATCAACAAGGGGGTGATCTGCGCCAAGGGCTCCTCGGGAATCATGAAGCAGTACTCCCCGGCACGTCTTACCAAGCCGCTCCGGCGCAAGCAGGGTGCCGAACGCGGCGCCGGCGATTTCGAGCCCATTTCCTGGGACGAAGCCTTTTCCATGCTGGGGGAGCGCCTTGCGCATCTGCGCGAAACCGACCCCAGGAAGTTTGCGCTGTTTACAGGGCGCGACCAGATGCAGGCGCTGACCGGGCTGTTCGCGAAGCAGTTCGGGACACCGAACTATGCGGCTCACGGCGGTTTCTGCTCGGTGAACATGGCCGCCGGCATGATCTACACCATCGGTGGCTCCTTCTGGGAGTTCGGCGGCCCGGACCTCGAGCGCTCCAAGCTCTTCGTGATGATCGGCACCGCCGAGGATCACCACTCGAACCCGCTGAAGATCGCGATCTCGAAGTTCAAGCGCGAGGGCGGCCGCTTCATCTCCATCAACCCGGTGCGCACCGGCTATTCGGCGATCGCCGACGAATGGGTGCCGATCCGCCCGGGCACCGACAGCGCGCTGCTGCTGGCGCTGATCCACGAGATCATCGCCAAGGGCCTGTACGACCGCGACTTCCTGGTGCGCTACAGCAACGGCGGCCAACTGGTGAACGTCGACGAGGCGAACGACGAGTTCGGCATGTTCCTCCGGGACGAGGCCCCGGCTTCCGAGGGTTGCTACGATCCGCAGGACAAGCTCTGGTGGGACCGCCGCACCGACCGCGCCGTGCGCACGCACAGCGCCGACGCCGACCCGTACCTGCTCGGAGAATTCCGGCTCGAGGACGGCACGCTCGCCAAGCCCGCCTTCCAGCTGCTGAAGGAGCGGGTGGAGGAATACACCCCGGAATGGGCCTCGAGGATCACCGGCATCCCGGCCGAAACCATCCGGCGCCTGGCTCACGAGATGGGTGTCACGGCGCGCGACCAGCGTATCGAACTGCCAATCGCGTGGACCGACTCCTGGGGCGTGGAGCACGAGAGCGTGACCGGCAACCCGGTCTCCTTCCACGCGATGCGTGGCCTCGCCGCGCACTCGAACGGCTTCCACAGCATTCGGGCGCTGGCGATCCTGATGTCGTTGCTCGGCACCATCGATCGTCCGGGCGGCTTCCGCCACAAGGCACCGTTTCCGCGCCCGATACCGCCCTGCGCGCGCACGCCGAAGGGCCCCGAGGGCGTGCAGCCCGGCAAGCCGCTGGACGGCATGGTTCTCGGCTGGCCGGCTGAACCCGACGATCTCTTCGTCGACGATCAGGGCGAGCCGGTGCGCATCGACAAGGCCTTCTCGTGGGAATACCCGCTGGCCGTGCACGGCATGATGCACAACGTGATCACCAATGCCTGGCGCGGCGACCCTTACCCGATCGACACCCTGCTGATCTTCATGGCCAACATGGCCTGGAACTCGACCATGAACACGGTCGAGGTCCGGAAGATGCTGAACGACAAGGACGAGAACGGCGAGTACAAGATCCCGTTCCTGGTCGTGGCCGACGCCTTCCAGTCGGAGATGACCGCCTTCGCGGATCTGGTGCTTCCGGATACGACTACCTCGAGCGGCATGACGCGATGTCGATGCTCGACCGTCCGATCTCCGAATTCGACGGGCCGGCGGACTCGGTGCGGATCCCGGTGGTGCCGCCGACGGGCGAGTGCAAGCCCTTCCAGGAGGTGCTGATCGAGCTCGGGTCGCGGCTGAAGCTGCCCGCCTTCACGACTCCCGAGGGCAAGCGGAAGTACCGCGACTATCCGGACTTCGTGGTGAACTACGAGACCGAGCCCGGTTCCGGCATCGGCTTTCTCGCCGGCTGGCGCGGCAAGGGGGGCGAGAAGTCCCTGCGCGGCGAGCCCAATCCCAACCAGTGGGAGATGTACGCGAAGAACAACTGCGTCTACCACCACGAGCTGCCCAAGAGCTACCAGTACATGCGCAACTGGAACAGGGGCTACCTCGAGTGGTCCCAGCGCAACCGCATCACCCGCTACGCGGAACCGATCCTGATCCACCTGTACTCCGAGGTGCTGATGAAGTTCCGCGCAGCGGCGCAGGGCAAGGGGACATCACGACGTCCGCCCGCGCATCTGGCCGAACGCGTCGCGACCTATTTCGACCCGCTGCCGTTCCACTACGACCCGCTGGAGTGCCAGGCGACGGACAAGCACACCTACCCGCTTGCCGCAATCACGCAGCGACCGATGGCGATGTACCACTCGTGGGACTCCCAGAACGCATGGCTGCGGCAGATCCACTCGCACAACGTGCTGTTTGTGAGCCCGATCACCGCCAGGAACGCGGGTATCGAAGACGACGACTGGATCTGGGTCGAGAGCCAGTGGGGCAAAGTCCGCTGCATGGCCAAGTACTCCGAGGCTGTCGAGCCCGGCACCGTCTGGACCTGGAACGCGATCGGCAAGGCGGCCGGCGCATGGAACCTGTCGCCGAAGTCCAACGAGGCACGCAAGGGATTCCTGCTCAACCATCTGATTTCCGAGGAACTGCCGGGTGACAAGGGGCGCATCTCGAACTCCGACCCGGTGACCGGCCAGGCTTCCTGGTACGACGTCCGGGTCCGCATCTACAAGGCCGAGGCCGGAGAGCCGGAGGTGACGTCGCCGCAGTTCGATGCCGTGAAACCCTTCCCGGGCCAGCCGAAGCGTTCCCGGATCCTGAACTTCTTCGCCGCCAAAGGAGGCAAGTGATGACTCAGCTCGCTTTGGTCATCGACCTGAACGTCTGCGTCGGCTGCCAGGCCTGCGTAACCAGCTGCAAGGAGTGGAACACGTCCGGCGAGGCCGGCCCGCTGGTCGACTTGCGCCCCTACGACGCCGATCCCACCGGAACCTTCTTCAACCGGGTGCAGACTTTCGAGGTCGGGGAATACCCGAATACCGAGACCGTGCACTTCCCGAAGTCCTGTCTCCATTGCGAGGAGCCGCCCTGTGTACCGGTCTGCCCAACCGGGGCGTCGTACAAGCGCGAGGAAGACGGCATCGTGCTGGTCGACTACGACAAGTGCATCGGCTGCAAGTATTGCTCCTGGGCCTGTCCCTACGGCGTTCGCGAGGTCGACGCCAAGCGCAAGGTGATGACCAAGTGCACCCTCTGCGTGGACCGAATCTACGACGAGACGCTACCGGAATGGGACCGCAAGCCCGCCTGTGTGCGCGCCTGCCCGACGAACGCCCGACTGTTCGGAGACGTTCACGATCCCGACTCCGAGGTGTCGACGGCGATCCGCGAAAACGGCGGCTATCAGCTGATGCCGGAGTGGGGTACCAAGCCGGCCAACCACTACCTGCCGCGGCACAAGACGCGCATCACCGTGCGCGAGGATGAGCTCGAGCGCAGCGACAACCCGCTCAGAATCGACAGCAAGCTACCCAAGCCCGACCGCGACGAGCCCTCGCTCGACGACGTCACGAGCTGGTAACGGAGGAAGAATTCATCATGCATCCCGCGTTTTCCGTGATCTTCCTCACCACGCTGATTGGCGCCGGCCAGGGCCTTTTCATCGCGCTGTTCCTCGTCGAGTCCCTGGGGCTCCTTGGCATGGCACCGATGCAGAACGGGACCTTCTTTGCGCTCGGCATCCTGGCCTCGCTGATCCTGCTCGGCCTCGGCCTGTTCGCGTCGTTCTTCCACCTCGGCCGGCCGGAGCGCGCGTGGCGCACCGCCACCAAGTGGCGCACCTCGTGGCTCTCGCGCGAAGTCATCGTGCTGCCCGCCTTCATGGGCGTGGTTTTCCTTTACGGCCTGGCACACTGGCTGAACTTCAATCCAACGCTGTTCACGCTGCCCGGCGACCGCGCGGTACTGGCGACCGTGGCTCTCGGCGCCGCGGGCACACTGCTTGCGGTCGCGCTCTACGTGAGCACCGCGATGATCTATGCGGCCGTGAAGTTCCTGCAGGAGTGGCACTCGCCGCTGACCGTGGTGAACTATACGGTGCTTGGCGCGGCCTCCGGCTTCACCCTTGCAACCGCCTATGCCGCGTGGTCCGGAGCGCAACTGGTTCCGGTGCTCGCATCGATCGCGATCGTGCTGACCCTGCTCGGACTGGGCACCCGGATCGCCTCGCTCATCCGCAACGCGAGGATCAAGCCGAAATCCACGCTGCAGACCGCGATCGGGATCAAGCACCCCCGCATCGTGCA
>SL_8KL_010_SEDDRAFT_10002454_pt1 | contig 15663 bp, 10 predicted proteins | sample SodLakKL_010_SED_4_FD_11160 | JGI IMG/M metagenome (IMG submission 11160) | reverse complement strand
AGCCCTAGAAAGCTTTTTTCTCTTTTCTTCAAGTCTTTTAGTTCTTTATATTCCTCTGGGAATATGTCTTTTAGGTCTTCTTTTGTTACTTTTCCTTCTCTAATGGTGTACAGGACTCTGCCCATGTCTCCTTTTTTTACTTTATCCTTTCCTGCCATGGCTATGTTCATGAATTGGTTTCGTTCTTCTCTGGACAGTACTTTACCAAACATTTGAGTCAACTCGTTTAGATGTTTTGGATTGGGTGTTTTTGACTTTAGTTATTTAATGAACGCGTTATTTAATAGGTTTGATAGTGATTGTGTCCTGGTTTTTGAGAGGTGAAGTAAATTGGATGAAGAGCTTGAGGATAGAGGAATAGAGAAGATAGTTATCACAGGGTGTCCAGGCACTGGTAAGACGACTTTAGCGGAAGAACTAGGAAAAGAATTAAGTGTGAAAGTAATTCATGTGGATAGAGACTTTATTGAAGAGAATGATTTGGATTTAGGTGTTGATGAGTACCGAGATTCAGTTGAGGCGGATTTAGAAAAACTCAAAGATGTTTTGAAAGGAGAAAAGGCAATAATTGAAAGTCATCTGCTATGTGAGATTGAATTGAAGGATGCTTTAGTAATTGTTTTGAGGTGTAATCCCGGTGAACTTAGAAAAAGATTGAAAAAGAGAGGGTACAATAAAGAAAAGATTAAGGAGAATGTTGAAGCTGAAATTGTTGATTACTGTGCGGAAAAAGCTCGTGAGAATTACAGCGAGGTTCAAGAAATCGAAACTACGGATAAGAATGTAGAGGAAACAAAGCAAAGGCTCTTGAAGATAATATCAGAGATATAACGGAATTATTTTCCTCTTTTTAGTTTTGTTGGCTCTTGCTCTTCTTCTTTATCATTTGATGGTTTTTTCAGCACGTAGATCACTGTTCCCATGATTGTTACTGCTCCTGCCAGGTGTTTATAGGGGAATTGGGCCCTACCATTGGTTGTTTTTTCCACTGTCCTCCTGGAAGCGAGGATTGAGTTCAAGTACTCTCCTTCCGCGTGATAGTCTTTGGCTTTTTCGAGGTATTTCAGAGCTTCTTGGTTCTGTGTTTCTCCGTACTGGTTCTTTGCCCTTTGCAATCTTTCCACTGAAGATTTCTCTATCTGTGAGAGCAATTCTCTAGAGTCTTCCAGAAGTTGTTTTTCCTTTTCCATTCTGTTCTCAATTTGATTTGAGTTATGGTTTTCCATTAAGTATTCGAGGTTTGTTCTTATTAGCTGAGATTCTTGATTCTCCTTTAAATCTTCTTCTCTATCCTTTAGAGCCTCTAGGTCTTTTTGTGTGTATGGTAGATATCTTTCGTTAACTTCGAAGTCCACTGTTCTTTCAAATGCTTTTTCAAGAAGCTGGAATGTTCTTTCTAATTCTTGGGTTCTGTTATTCAGGCTGGATTCCGCTCCTTGCTTGATAGAGTTTACCTGTTGTTTCAGTTCTTGTAACTGGTCTTCTTCAAGATCTTTAGTATTTTCTAAATTCTCTATTTTTTGTTTTACGTCTTCGCAGTCTTCTAAGATACACAAAAAGGCTAAATCATTTCTGATGCTTTCTATTTCTTGGTCCAAAGAGGTTTTAGTTTCCTCAATGGACTTATTTTGAGTTTCTTTACTTTCTTCGGATCCATTTTTTAGTTCCTGATCTTCCTCTGCTTGAATTTGTTTTGTTGGTTGCCTTTTCAGTTGGTTTATGATTTCTGGAGCTTTTTTCATGGTTTCTTCAAATCTTCCTTGGTTGAATAGTTGTTTGAATTGGTTTATTCTTGTTTCTAGTTCTTGTGTTATCTCTCTAGTTTGTTTGAAGAAGTTTATTTTCTGCATTGCTTCTTGTGATTCTTTTTTAGGTTCCTGTGCTCTGTAGATAATCTCTATTTCTTCTCGATGTTTTAATTCTGGTAATGTGATCTCCAACGAATCTCGATACGGAGCTATAGTTTCGAGTGTTTGAGGTAACTTATCTTGTTCTAAATTATAGGTTTCCGGTGCTGTGGGGGTGTTTGTCGGGTGGGTGCTGTGTATCACGTCTTCTGGATCAATGTCTCTGGTTAGGGTGAAATTCTTGATTGTTTGTTCGTGGTTGATTATTTCTATTTTGTGTTCTATTTTGTTTTCTTGGATCTGGTTTTTCCGTTCTATTACTTCGATTTTGGATGGACGTGTGTAGGTTAATTTGATGGTTTGTTCTTTCTCCTTGGTTTTTACTTTTACTTCACCGTTTTTTACCTCTGTATTGGGTGGTTTGTGTATTATATCTGTGTTCGGAGGCAGATTTAGATCCAGGAGTACTTCTGGGTTTTCCACGTTTCTCCGTATCCTTATTTCTTTCTGTTCTGTAGTTCTTTGTTCTTTTATTGCTAGTGTTTCTTCGCTATCTAGGGTGCAGGTGTAGGGTGTGAATCTGGCTTTTTTCGTTAGTCGTTTTGTTTCGTGTGGGTGTATGGTGTGTATATCAAGGTGTAGTTTGTCTTTTTCCGGTTGTTGTTTCAGTTTTATGTTTCCAGGTACTTCTTTTTCTATATTAACGTTGTGCAGTGGGATTGAAAGGGGATTGTGTATTTCTATTTGTATTTTGGTGGTGATTTCTTCGTTACATGTAGGTGTTTTCTGTTTCGGTGTTATTATTTCTGTGTGTCTGGATATTAGTGTTGGTTTGAATCTTTTTATTATGGGAGAGGTTTCTCTTATTATGTCTTGATAGGTTTCCAGTTTTTTGATCGGGTGGTCCAATGGATTAAGTGTTTTTACTCTGTTGTAACTGTTCTCCAGGTCCCTTAATCTTTTTTGGTCTATTTGTATGGTTTTTTCCCCGTACGGTGTGTTTTTGATTTGCTGCACTGATCTTAGATGGTTGCTGGCTCTTTTTTCTTCTTTATTTATTCTCTGTTTTAAAGGAGTTATTCTTATTTCAATAGTGTTTTTTAACTCGGTCAGGGTTTTTTGTGTTTCTGGAAGTAGTTCCGGGTCCTGTATCCCTGTTAGTTCTTCAAGTTTTTCCTTTTTATCCTGTAAGGGGTATCCTAGCTCTATGTATTTCTCCACTCTGTCTATAGTGTTTTTTATTCTTTGCTTTATTGGTGCTAGGTCCTTTTCCTCCAGTTCTTTAACTGTTTTTATGTATTGCAGGGTTTGTTTTAGTTGCTTGATTCTTTCTCCTTCTGTTCCCTGGTTTTTTGCTTGTTCTTCTTTTTGTTTTATCTCCTCTCTGTATCTGGTTAGGAGCGATTCCTCGAGCTCTCCTTTATTTTCATCTATTCTCTCTTCATAGTGTTTTTCTATCTGGTTCAGTCTTTCTTCGAGCTCTTTAATCTCCTGTAAAGTTGATTCCAGCTGATTCGTGGTCTTTCTGTATATCTGAATTGATCTGGCTAGGTAGTTGCGTTCTCTGTTTTGGTGTATTCTTTCTGCTTTTCTTGCTTGTTCTTCTATGTTTCTTTTTATTGATCTTGTTTGCCTGTATTGGCTTCTCGGTGTTCCTGCTATGTCGGTGTGGGTGATTTCTCCTTTTTCCGTTCTTCCTGGATCGGTGGTTACTAGTTGTATGTTCTGTTTTTCCAGTTCATTCAATTGGTTTTCGAGTCTTTGCGTGAGTCTTCTGTGGCTTTCTCTTTTTTCTCGGTGTGTTTTGTTCATTCTTTGTATGTTTCTTCGTGTTTCTTTTCTGAATTCGCTGTATTGGGTGGCTAGTGATGTCTGGGGACTGGTTATGAGGTTGAATATTTCTGGTGTTATTTTTTCAGCTGTTTTTATTTCTTGTGAGAGTTTTGTCATGACGGTTGCTATGTCTTCACCTTGTTCTGGGTATCTTTGTTCTTCGATTTTAGTTTTGTTGAGTCGGTTGAGCAGTTCTTTGGTTTTTTTGTGTGAGTGTTGTGCTGGGCCCGTGTAGTTGTCGGCTCCTATATTTTTTAATTGGTGTTTTTGTCGGTGTAGGTCCGTTATTATTTCTCTGTATAGTTGTCTTGATGACCAGAGCGCGGTTAAGTAGTGTTCTCTTGTTTCTCGGTGTAGTTTTTCCACTTCGTCCACCTTCGTGTTGAGTATTCCCAGGCTTGATATTTCTTTGAAGTATTCCCAGCCTTTTTCCAGCCAGTTGTTGTATACTCTGTTGGAGGATTTGGCTTTTTCTCGGGCTTTTTGTGCGTTTTTCCAGGATTTTTCGAGGTAGTGTTCTGCTTCTTTGTTCAGTGAGCTCTGTTTTAGTTGTCCTGTTATGGAGGTTGGCGTTTCGAGTCTTGTTGATTTTTCAAGGGCTTCTTGTATTGGCACTTGGTGTGGGATGCCGGCTGGGTCATGGGTTAGTGGTGATATGTAGCCTGCTTGCATTGCGGAGAATATGAATAGGATTGAGAAGCTTACTGTGCGTGTTTTTAATAGTATGTTTTGTAGGTGTTGTGTTTTCAGCATGTTTGGTTTTGTTTCGGTGTGTTTGAAGTTGATTTCCCGAGTTTTTTGGGTTAATGAGAGTTAATTGGAGTTGGTTTGATAGAAATGAAGATTTTATGTTTATAAGGAAGGATAGAAGATGAAAAGGAAAAGGTTTTTAAAGGTACATTCACTTATTATTATCGAACTGAATTAAAATAATGTGAACTTAGAATAGGAGGATTTAAAATGGCTTCAAAGAAATACGTTATAGCAAAGCAGCTTGGAGGCAAGAAAGTCATAACCAATAAAGGCGAGAAAATAGGCCGTCTTAGTGATGTTGTTATTGATAGGAAGAGCGGTGATCTTAAATCAATGGTCATCGAGGCTGATGATAATTCAAAGATAGCTAGGGACTTAGTTGGATCGGATAACATGGCTAGAGTGCCTTTTAAAGCAGTGTTCTCTGTTTCAGACGTGATTGTGGTTGATGAAACCATGCTGGTCTAGAGTGGTTTAGTCTTCTAGATTCAACTTTATTTTTCCGTCTTTTACTTTAATACCTAGTTCTTCGAGTTCTTCTTTTTTCCCTTGTTTGAATAGCTCCACTGCCTTTGCTACTTTGTCGTATTTCTTGTAGATAAGATCTCCTTTTTCCTTGTTTTCCTTTATTTTTTCCTTGAATCTTTTTATTGCTTGTTTCTGGTGTTCCAACCGGCTTTCGAGCTCTTTTAGTTTGCCGCTCTTTGTTGTTTCTTCTTCTTTCTTTGTGTAGTTTTCGTCTATTGCTTGGTTTAGTGTGTCGTATTCCTGGTCCGTGTTTTCTTGTAGTGGGAATGGGTTTATCTGGTTCCCTTGTTTTACTGGTTTTGTTTCTTTTTCCAGTGTTTGCTGGATTTGATCATGGATTTTCTTTGTTTCTTCTTCGGTTAGTTTCGTCTTCTCTTTGTCTATCTCTGCTTGTTTGCATATGTATTCGGCTAGTTTTCCTCCCAGCCCGAGGTCTACTGCTAGGTTCACAACGACTTTTTTATCTTCACCGGATTCCAGGAGTTCTTTGAATTCTTTCAGGGTTATTTCTTGCGGGTTTTGTGTTTCTGATGGTGGGTATTTGTATTCTTCGTTTTTTATTATTTTTCTGTGTTTCCATTCTCCTCTTCTGTGTGCGTATATTATTTTTTTGCCCGAATCTGTTAGTATTAGGTTTCCTTCGCTGAATAGCTCTGCTATGAGTTTTTTTCCGTTTGTGAAGGTCATTTCCACTACTCTGTCGAATCCTTTTTGCTCGATTTGTTGGAGCTTGGTGTTCTCAAGGTGTTTTCTCAGCACCATTGAAGCTTGTGTTGCTTCTTGAGGTGCTTTTAATCTGTATTTAGTTATGTTCAATCTCTCTCCCGGCTCTATCAATAGGTCTTTGGATCCTGGGCTGAATCTTATTCTGTATAGGTTGTTCTCTAGTTGCTGTATTTTGCTGAGGTACTTGTCCTCTATCTCTGGCTTTATTTCTTCTATTAGTTTTTTTATTGTGAGACTTGAGATGGCAGATCCCATATTATGTCCCTCCTGAATAGTGCTAGGTAGGCTATCCCTGTCATAGCTCCCACCAGGTGCACTAATGTGCTTGTTCTTGCTCCTTCTTCCCTTTCAACCCCGTGTTCTACTACTTCTTTCTCTTCTATCATTTCAAGTAGTTTTTCTATTGTTTGATTTCTCCGTTGTTCCAGCTCCTCTTTTTCTTCTTTTTTCTGTTCTATTTCTTGTTCTTTTTCTTCGAGTTCTTCACAGGCTTCTGTTATGTTCTGTACGTGGCATTGGTGCTCCAGGGTCTCTTTTTCTTTGGTGTAGTTCTGTATTTCCAGCTCAGTTTGATTGAGTTCTTCTTCTGTTTGGTTGAATTCCTGTTCAACTTGTACTACTTCTCGTTGTATTCCTCCTAGCTTCGTTTCCACGTGTTGTTGTACTAGTGGTGTTGCTAGGTGTATGAATACTCCGAATATTAGAACTGCTATTAGGGCTTTTTTGATGTCTATGAATATTGCGGTTGCCATTATGCCTGCGACTGCTGATGATGCTCCTACTAGAACGATTGGTTCGGGTGTGAGTAGGTGGAATGCTATACCTGATGTTATTGCTGATGCGAAGAATACCGATAGATAGTCATGAGTTTTTAGTTTCTTCTCCGCTATTATCCCAACGGGTAATAGTAGGGCTATGTTGGCTATTAGGTGCTGTGGGCTCAGGTGCATGAATGAATAGGAGAATACTGTTAGTATTTGATCTGGGGAAGATCCGTATATGGTTAGTAGTTCGCTGGGTATGTATAGGTAGCTGTAGGCGAGGTGTAGGTAAGCTATCACCATTATCAGGAGGAAGGTGATGGTTATGGAGCTCTTTGGGAGATCGTTTAGTCTTTCTTTTATTTCCCGGAGTTTTTGTTTGTTCATTGTGTTGGTTTATAGGAACCGATTTTTTATATAAGTGATAGGAGTAGCTGCTTTACTGGATAGGTAATGATAAACAGATTTAGAAGGATGAATGTTTTTATTTTAGGTGTTTTGCTGCTTTCATCGCTATCTTTGGGCTTCCTTTGAATATTTTTAGGAATTTCTTTAGATTGCTTGCTTCTATTAGTTCTAGTACTCCTTCTTGGTCTATTATTTCTCTTAGTTTGTTCAGTTCTTTGTCGGTTAATGATTCTGCGAAGTTTCTGACTTTTTGTATGTCTTTTAGTTGGTTTCCTCTTTTTTCCCACCATTTTTCCGCGAACTCCGATAGCTGTTCCGCGGAGTAGTCCTCTTTCTTTATTGCTTTTTCCGCTGTTTCCGCTGCGATTCTTGCGGCTTCCATTGCTTGTCCCATTCCTCCTCCATGTATTGGGTTGACCATGTGTGCTGCGTCCCCTATAACCATTAACCCGTTTGTGTAGGGTTCTTCTATTGGTTCTCCTAGGGGTATGCCTCCTCCTTTTTTCTCGGTTATTGCTGCATCTTTGAAGTATTCTGGGTGGTTGTTGATCCATTCGTCGAGGTATTGTTTTGCTGATTTTTCCGCTTTGGTTGGGTTTACCCCTATTCCCACGTTGGCTACATCTTCATCTTTGAAGAATGCCCAGATGTATCCTCCTGGTGATATCTCGTCACCTAGCCATATGTGTATGTGTCTTGTTTGATCTTCCGGGAATTTGAGGTTTGTCATTTCGTATTCGTAGCCTGCATCCATGTCTTTTATCGGGTTTTTTGTGTTTATGCCTGCTGTTCTCGCTATTTTGGATTCCACTCCGTCCGCGGCTATGACTATTTTGGATCTGTATTCTTTGGTTTCTCCTTGGTCGTTTTCCACTATTACTCCTTTTACCTGTGTTTCTCCGTCTTTGTTTTCTTCTTTTATTACTTTTTTTGCCCGAGTTTTTAGCATGTAGTCTGCTCCTTTTCTTCCCGCTTGTTCTGCGAGTTTTTTCTCGAATATTTTTCTCTCTATGACGTATCCGTGGTTCTCTGGATCGATCTTTAGTGATTTTTCGTTGGGCGGGTATACTATCGCGCCTCGTGTTTCTCTTTTGCACCAGTCGGGATCGTATTCCAGGTCGGCTATCTCCATCCATGCTTTTCCTAGTCCTTCTCCGCATCTTACTGGTGTTCCTAGTTCAGGTCTTTTCTCTATCACCAGAGTGTCCAGGCCTTTTTCCGCGCAGTCCCTTGCTGCTATTGATCCTCCTGGCCCCCCTCCTACTATTATGACATCGTATTCTTTTTTGAAGTTGAGTGGTTGGTTTTCAGTCATTTTGTTCACCTTTTTGTTGGTCTTTTTTTATTTCAAGTGCTTTTACTGGGCAGAATTTCACGCAGTTTCCGCATTCCACGCATTTTTCGTGGTCTATGGTTAGTTCTTTGTTTTTTAGTTCAAGTGCGTCCGCCGGGCAGAGCGATACACATCCTCCGCATGCCATGCATTTTTCTCTGTCTATTTCAAGTGCCATTCGATCCACTTCCTTCCATCTTTAGGGATATTTTAAGGATATTGTAGTGACTACTGATTGCGTACTGATTGTAGTATCTTTATCTCACTTATGGGTTTTATATTCTTTGTTGCCGTAACAACAAAAAACTCAAGCCATAGATGAAGTTGTAATTTCTAGCTGATGCTTTCTTTTTCTAAAATTTCAAGGAATTGATGTGGTTTCAGAATCTTTATCTGATCATGTTCTCCAATTTTAGTTAAATGAGAGTCCCCGGTGATGATGTAATCTGCTTCTCCGTCAACTGCGCATTCAATTATTTTGTCATCATCGGGATCGTCCTTTACCACTTTCAAATTGGTTTCCACATCTATTACTTCGGAATATGTCATCAATATATTGATTAGGAGATCCACTTTTGATTTGGGAACATCGAATTTGTTTCTGAGCTTCTTTTTGGTTTCTTTAAGAATTGGTAAGGATAATATTATCCTATATTCTTGGTTTAGTCCTTTCTTAATTATTTTGTAGGGCTTTCCTTTCCAGAATATAGATGAGATTAATATATTGGTATCTAGCACGGCTCTGATCATTGGATTAATCTCCTTCTAGCACATCTTCTTTTTTTATTCCTTTCTTTTCCGCGTATTCTCTACCCCATTCCGCAAGTTCCTCGAACTCTTCTTTTGTAGGTAGTTCAAGTTTTTTCATTATTATAGTGTCTCCTTCTCTGTATAATGCGAACTTGGTTCCTTTTTTTATATTCATCTCTTCTCTTAGATCCTTTTGTATGGTTATTTGTCCTTTTTGGCTCGCAGTAGCTACTCTAACCTCTTCTTCCAGTTCTCTTTCTCTTCGTTTCCTCTCTTTTTTTTCTTTCTTTTTTTGAAGTTGCGTCATGAAACCACCATAAGTAAGATTATCTTACTAATATATAAATGTATTCCTGAATCTCTCCTAAATTCCCAATTTTGAAACAACTAGTTTTTGAAAAAATCATTCTTCAAATGTCCTGTATTCTCTATCGTTATACATATAGTTAAATTTTCTTATACCTTCTCCTTGGTACTGGAACTGTTGTTCGAGCTCTTCCATTGTTCCGTAGTACTTTCTGAATGGGTGTTGTTTTTTCGGGTTTATCAATAGGTGTTTTTCGTTTATCTTTATCCTTACGAGTGGTATTCTTTCGTTGTTTTCGAGTGTGGCTGTTATTACGTGTGCTTGTGCTCCGAAGTGTCGGAATGCCGAGCATAGTAGTATTGCTCTGTCCTTGCAGTCGGTTATTTTTCGATCTAGCATTGATTTTATGGTCATCCAGTGTTCCACTGGTGGTGCTTTGCATGCTTTTATCTCTTCCATTATTTTTTTGTAGGCTTGTTCGCTCGCTTCTATTTCGTCTTCTGCTTCTTCTTCTATTCCTGATAGGTATTCTCTTAGGTTTATGTTGTTTGGTTGGATCATTCCTTTCATTTCTCGTATTGTCTTTTTTTCTTTTTCTTCTATGTGTTCTCTGTGTTTTTCCAGCACTCCTTCGAGTAGATCTATTTTTGTCTGTAGTCTTTCCAGTTGTTCTTGGGTGGGTTTTGATTCTTTTTCCGTTCCTCCCTCGTCTTCTTTTTTACCTTCTTGTTCTTCTTCTATGATTTCTTGTTTTTGTTTGAGCTGCATCTCTCTGTCCTTTAGTTCTTCCTGCATCTCGTTTATCTTCTTTGCTAGCTCTCTTTTTTCTTGTTTGAGCTGTTCTTTTTCTTCTTCGATGTTTTCCAGTTTTTGCTGTAGTTTTTCCTTTTCTTTTTTGTGTTTTTTTACCTCGGCTTTTAGTCTGGTTAGTGTGATCTTTTTTTCTTTGGCTTCTTCTCCGAGCTCTTTCATTGCCTCTTCGTACTCCAGAGAAGCCAGTTCATCGTATTTTTCCTTTATCTGTTTGTCTATTTCTCTTATCTGTTCCTGTATCTCTTCAGGTTCTCTTCCCATGTCTTTGAGTTCTTTTTCTTCAGCTTTGAGCCTGGCTTTCTCCTTGTTGAGTTCCTTTATCTCTTTCTCTATCTCTCTCTTCTTCCCGGGTTTTTTCCCGAGTTCCTTGAGTTTCTTCAACTTCTCAATAAAAAATCCGCTCATGTTCTTATTTTGGTCTATCGTTCAATAATAAATAACGTGAATTTAGCGATTCAACGTTTTTATAACAGAAGATTTTTATAGGGTAATCGCCTTTAGATACCTGGTTGAGTAACCCTTCAGGTGATAACCTGTTTAGATAAATGTGAGTAAGTGGATTTCCCCTTGACGCGTTGCCCCCTGTATGGACGAATCTTAGGATAATCAAGAAAAATCTCCAAGGAACACAGCACAAGATAAGTTTCCCACTTAAATTCTCCATGTAAAGAGCCAGTGCATCAAAAGGCGAAGAAGCTGAAAACGCCGCTCAAAAACCGAAAAAACGAAATTGAGAAATCTAAAATAGAGGCAATGGCCCAGAATGAATTTGAAAACAAAGATCTTCACCACAGCTCTCCTCCTAACCCTACTCACAGGAATAGGAATGCTATCCAATGGCTATAACTATTATGAATCCGAAAACATCAGAGGAGAATTATTTGAGACTCATGAAGGAACAGAAGGAGCAAACATAGAGATTGATCAAGACGAACAGATAAAGATAGAAGGAATGGACAACCCAACAACACAGACAACAACGGAAACAAAAACCACTGAAAAAACCACAGAAACTACCACAGATACAAATACAGACATAGAAATTACAGAAAGAACAGTACTAACGGAAGAAGACACAACAGAAATACAGACCACAAGCACGGAAATCGCAGAAACAGAGGAAATCAATCCAAATATAATAGCCTCTAATGACATATCCCCTCTATTTACTTCTACGAACGTAGACTTTGAGTCACAAAAAGGAGGAAATTACACTGTAATAGGTCAGAACGATACTGTAGATTTCTTCGTTCCTGAAGAAGAGATAATTGAAGAAGAAATTGATATGGAGTATACATATAACCTATCTGCAACTGCAAAACCCGGTTACCAGTTCAAAAAATGGGACTGCCCCGGAGAAGCAGACTCCAATGACGCCTTTGAAGACCCATACTCCAAAGAAACAACATTCCAATATGTACAAGACATGGGCGATGGTGACCCTGACACAGGAGATGTAATAGCAACCTGGGAAGAGCCCTGGGAAGTGGGCGAGACCCGAAACTACACATTCCAAGGACCGTCAGAGGCTGACTCTAAATACGATGTCACCCTAGACGCTGGAGAATACGAGGTAGAAGTTCACGGTGCTGATGGTGCGAACGACCATCCTGACGACCCAAATCATTATGGGGGTGATGGGGGGTATATAAAAGGAGAGTTCAGTTCTGGTGATGAAGAAATAGAAATATGGGTAGGTGAAAACCCTGAAATGCCTGAATGGGATGCAGGTGAGGGGGGATGGGGGAAACATGAAGGAGGAGATGGTAATATTGCTCCATCGACAGGATCTGATTCTGGCGGAGGCGGAGGTTCGACAGAAATTTTAAATGAAAATGAAGAAATAATAGCCGTTGCAGACGCAGGAGGAGGTGCAGGAGGAGAACACCAGCCTGGAAGAGGTGGTGGAGCAAGAGGCGGTAAAGGAGGACTAGATTGGAATGATGATGATTACGAAGATGGCTATGGCGGAGAAGACGCTGAAGGTGATGGCTTTGGCGGAGATGGTGGAGATTATGGTGAAGGCGGTGAAGACGGAGGACAGGAAGCGGGAGACGATTTATATGATACAACAGAAACAAAAGGCGGTAGCGAACCAGACCCAGACGGAAACAACCACGGATGGGTACAACTAACCTACCTCACCGAGGAGATAAAGGTAGGAGTAGAAACCCAGTTCCCGGAAGACATAAACACTGATTCAGCCGTAATGAAAGGAGAACTACAGGAGATGGATGAGCAAGCGGATCTATACATATACTGGAGGGAGAAAGGAGAGGAAGAATGGAACGAGCAATCCGTAGAAACCCATGACGGAGAAACACCCTACGAATACAGCCATGAAGAAACAGGTTTAGAACCAGACACCTCGTACGAATACAAAGCAATAGCAGAGGAAGAAGAAAATATCGCAGAAGGAAAGGAACACGAATTCTACACGGGGACAGAGTTAACCTGGGAAACAGAGCAGGACTGGGAAGAAGCGGAAGAGGAAACAAACATAGAGATAGATGAAGACAAAATAAAGATAGCAGGAATGGAAAACCCCACAACACAGACAAACACAGAGACAGAAAACACGATCACGACTGTAGACACATCCACAGATACAGAGGACACAAGGACCACAGCAGGAACCACAGGAACCACCACAGACACAGAAACAGGAACCGGAGACAGCGAAACATACGAACTATCCGAGAACCCGACGGTAGACGGAGGAGAAGATGGATACATATTCACGACATGCGGAGTCGAGAAGGGCCCCGAGGGACCTACTCAGTCTGAATGCGATTCTGAGTACGAGGGAACGGAACTCGAAGATGAAGTAGATATTATCGGACCATATGACGGAATACAAGAATGGGAAGTTCCTCAAAGCGGAACCTATTGGATTACTGCAAAAGGTGCAGGCTATACAGGTGCAGACAAGCTAGATTATATGGATGGAGCTGTGATGAGAGGAGAATTTGAGCTGGAAGAAGGCGAGGTTTTACGTATTGCTACAGGTCAAGAAGGAGGAGAGGTCGACGGGGGAAGGAGAGATCAAGCAGGTGGAGGAACATTCGTTACAGTAGTTGACCCTGACCATCAAGCTGTGAGCCCGAACAATGACGACAACGAGATGTTCGATGGAACTAAAATAAGACCATTAGTTGTCGCAGGCGGGTACGGTGGTGCCGACCCAAGGGGCTCGAACCCAGATAATGTTGAGGAGCTTAGAGGATCAACAGGAACAATGAGCCCAGAGCTTGACACACAGGAAGATGGGCCAACCGAAGCAGGGAAGCTCGACTCACCGAGCTTCTCCGGACCCGGTTCAAGCATATATGAAGGCACAACCGATCATAGATCAAGTAGCGATGGCTACGCATTCACCCAAGGAGCTAAAGGAGATACAGAAGGCAGCGCACTAGGAGGATTTGGCGGAGGAGGAGGAGACAGAAGCCCTACGGACGACCGTGTTGGTGGAGGAGGAGGTTACACCGGTGGAACAGTAGATGATTACTACACCGGAGCGGATGGCTCTATAGGAGCAGGAGGCGGATCGTTTATCGGAGCTCCCGCATTAAGTGCTGCTACCTCCGACGGCAGTTTTGAAATCACGGGCGGAGAGCCAGAGGACCCGTATGAAGGCGATGTGGAAAATCTTGAAGAATGGAACGAAGGACCTGGAATGGTAGTGATAGAAACTCCTTTTGCCGTAAGTACGCTGCCAGCAGAAAATGTAACCGTGGACTCAGCAGTAATAAAAGGAGAACTACGAGAATTTGAAGAACAAGCAGATCTCTACCTGTACTGGAGGGAAGGAGGAGAGGAAACGTGGAACGAAGAGCTAATAGAAGAGGGCTACGACGGAGAGACACCACACGAATACCAACACCAACTCACAAATCTAGAAAGAGGAAAATATGAATACAAAGCAGTAGCAAAAGAAGAAGAGGAAATAGCAGAAGGAGCTATCAAGACCTTTACAACTATAGGGCACTGGGAGGTAGACACACAGGAAGAGTGGGAACAGTCCACACTAACCCGAGATCAAACCAAGATAGAGGACAACAGAATGAAGCTGAGCGAAGGAACTGAGGTAGGGAGCTGGACCTCCGTTCTCTGGGACGGTGATTTCGAAGATGACAGCTTCATAGACAGCTTTGAAACCGAGGTCCCTGAACTGCCTGCAGACAGCGAAGCGGAGCTAAGAATAGGAACCTACCAGGAAGAGCCCGAAGTTACAATAATAGACAAAACCTTCGAGGCCACGTCAACAGGAAGAGACGGAGACATACAAACATGGACAGCACCAGGAGACGGAACCTACACCATAACAGCCAAAGGAGCAGAAGGAGGGGACGGAGGCGCTAGTTACGATACTGGAAAAGGAGCAGTAATGGAAGGAGAAATCGGACTTAATGAAGGTGACGAATTAAAGATCCTTGTGGGACAGCAGGGGATAGGAACCACTTCGAGCGATGGTAATGCTGGAGGAGGAGGAACTTTCGTAGTTAAAGTAGTGGAAGAGGGAGAAAGCGATTACAAGATGCAAGACGGTCCTTATGTCCAGCCTTTAATAGTAGCAGGTGGAGGTTCAGGAGATTGGAATAATAATCCGCCTGATTATATAGATGCTCGGACATGGCACCATGGTATCTGTGGAGGAGTTGATTCTGGCGACGGTGGTTCGGGTGAAGGCGCAGGTGGAGGCTTTGCTGGAACAGGAGACGGAGACGGAACTGGAGATGTGAACGGAGGAAGTTTCCTTTATGGTTTCCAAGGTGCAGGCGAGTGCGAAGTATCAGGAGATGGAAACCACGGAATAGGAGGATACGGAGACGACGGATCTGGACACGGAGGATACGGAGGCGGAGGAGGATACGGAAGCTATAACTACGGTTCCCCAGGAGGTGGAATGGACGGAGGAGACTTCACACCTTACGAGCACAGTAACGATCCCCACAACCCCGATGACTACCAGCCAGGTGGAGGAAGCTTTGTATTAGGAGATTTTTCAGGAGTAGGAACTTCCGACGGATATTTCAGTTCCAATTTAGACATTGGTTACGATGGTGAAGTTAGTGATTTAAACGAATGGAACGAAGGACACGGCCTGGTTAAAATCGAGGGGGAAGAGTGGGAGGAGCCCGATGACTGGAGCGAATGGAAAGACCTAGAGGACGGGGAGAACACCTTTGACGCAGGGGATTTCGACCTGCCAGGAGCCAGCCACTACATCGTAAGATACAACCTCACAGCAGGAACCGAAGGAGAAATACCGGAAATAGAGAGCTACTCAATGTCAGTGAGCATGAGAGCCCAGCTACTCACCAAGGCAAAATCAATGATAGAATCAGAGCCAGATCTAACAGATATGGACTACGATCTGAACGACGGGGAGATAACCCTAGATGTGATAGCTAGCCCAGGAATGGAGGAAGAAGAGAAGAAAGAAGATATAGAGCTAACAGGGCAACAGAGCAAGGGACTGGACTGGGAACAGAACCACACCACCTTCCAGATAGACATCACAATGGAACCAAGCGAAGATGATAAAACACCGGTAATAAATAGCCTCACACTAGGAACCCTATTAGGAGTAGAGACACAACC
>SL_8KL_010_SEDDRAFT_10002451_pt1 | contig 15672 bp, 11 predicted proteins | sample SodLakKL_010_SED_4_FD_11160 | JGI IMG/M metagenome (IMG submission 11160) | reverse complement strand
GGAAAGTGAGGAGTAGGCACATGTTAAAAAACTGGGAAAAAATTGAGGGAAACAAGATCAAGATGGAGATAGAAGTGGACTCCGCTGAAGTGGATTCAGCCNTNGACAAAGCCTACCGCAAGGTAGTTAAGAAAGTTAACCTGCCTGGTTTTCGCAAGGGTAAAGTGCCGCGCCAGGTGCTGGAAGCTCGCTTCGGTCCTGAAGTGCTGCACGAGGAGGCGCTTGAGGAACTGGTTCCCCCGGCTTATGAAAAAGCCTTGGAGGAGGCCGATATTGACCCGATCAATCAGCCTGAATTTAATTTGGTGCAGGTTGAAGAAGGCAAGCCGCTTCTTTTCAATGCCATTGTGGAAGTTTTGCCGGAGGTCGAGCTAGGCGAATACAAGGGCCTGGATGCCGAGCAGGAAGAAGTGGCAGTCGACGATCTGCAGGTTGATCATCACCTTTACATGTTGCGGGAACAAAATGCCCGCCTGGTTCCGGTTGAAGANAGGCCGGCTCAGCACGGNGATCTGTTGCTGCTTGATTTCAAGGGCTATGTTGAGGGCGAACCCTTTGAGGGTGGTGAAGCGGAAGATTATTCGCTTGAGCTTGGCTCACAGTCCTTTGTTCCCGGTTTTGAAGAGCAACTGGTTGGGGTAAACTTGGATGAAGAAACGGAAGTAAAAGTTACTTTTCCCGAGGATTACCGCAATGAAGAACTGGCTGGTAAAGAAGCTACTTTTAATGTTAAGATTAAACAGATTAAAGAAAAACAGTTGCCCGAGCTTGATGATGAATTTGTTAAAGAGGTAAGTGAATTTGAAACCCTTGATGAAATGAAAGCCGATCTTAAGGAAAAGATGCTTAAGAATGCCGAGGAACAGTCGAAAACTAAGCTTGAGGAGTCTTTAATTGAACAGGTTGCTGAAGCATCTGAGGTTGAGTTGCCAGAAGTGCTGGTGGATCGCCAAATCGACCGCATGATGGGCGACATGGAAAACTACCTTCGCCAGCAGGGGCTGGGCATGGATCAGTTTTTGGAGCTCTCAGGTAAAACCAGGCAAGAGATGCGGGAAGAAAACCGACCGGAAGCAGAAAGAAGAACTAAGGCCAATCTTGTGCTTGATGGCATAGCGAAAAAAGAAGGAATTACTGTAGATGATAGCGAAGTAGATGATAGGATTGCAGAAATTGCCGAAAGTTACAATGACCAGCCTGAAAGAATCAAGGATATCCTGGATAAACAGGGGCGTTTGCCGGCAATTAAAGAAGAAATGCGTATTCGCAAGGCTGTTGATTTAATCGTGGAAAATGCTAACATTACCATGGTTAAAAAAGAACAAGAGCCTTCGCAAGAAGGGGAACAAGACAAAGAACCGGAAGAAAAAGAAGAGCCGAAAGAAGCTCCGCAGCCTGAAAAAGAAGTCAAAAAGGAAGGCAACAACGGGGAAGACGATGAAGAAAAAGAAAGCAAAGATGAATAAGTTATGTTACTATAAAATGTAGAAAAAATGCAGCTGAAATAGAAACAAACAAGTTGGGAGGATAATAAAATGAGTGTTTTAGTGCCGATGGTAGTTGAACAAACCAGCCGCGGCGAAAGGGCGTATGATATTTATTCGCGTCTGCTCAAAGACAGGATCATTTTCTTGGGCAGTGCCATTGACGATAATGTGGCCAATTTGGTAGTAGCGCAAATGCTTTTTTTAGAATCGGAAGATCCGAAAAAAGATATCAACCTTTATATCAATACCCCCGGCGGTGCAGTTTATCCCGGTATGGCCATATATGATACAATGCGTTACGTAAAACCCAATGTTTCAACCATCTGTGTCGGCCTGGCCGCCAGTTTTGGTGCTGTTTTGCTTGCAGCGGGAAGTAAAGGTAAGCGCTATGCCCTGCCCCATTCAAGGATAATGCTACACCAACCGGCCGGTGGTGCCCAGGGGCAAGCGGCCGATATAGATATTCATGCTCGTGAGATCTTGAAAGTAAGGGAAACTTTGAATGAGATCCTTTCTGAGCATACCGGACAGCCGGTGGAAACCATCGCTAAAGATACCGATCGTGACTTTTTTATGTCGGCTGAGGATTCAATGAATTACGGAATTGTTGACGAGCTTTTAGTCAATAGATCATAATAGCGGAGATGAGGTGATTTCTCCCGATGTTTAAATTTAATGAAGAAAAGGGTCAGCTTAAGTGCTCTTTTTGTGGGAAAACCCAGGAGCAGGTCCGGAAACTGGTTGCCGGCCCCGGGGTTTATATCTGCGATGAGTGCATTGAGCTGTGCAACGAAATTATCGAAGAGGAAATTGGTGAGGATTCGGATTTTAGCTATGTCGATCTTCCCAAGCCGCAGGACATAAACGATGTCCTGGATCAATATGTGATTGGGCAGGAAGACGCAAAGAGAAGCCTCTCGGTTGCAGTTTACAACCATTACAAGAGGGTTAATGCCGGGCAGAAGGTAGAAGATGTGGAACTGCAGAAAAGCAACATTGTTCTGATTGGGCCTACCGGGGTCGGTAAGACCTTGCTTGCCCAGACCCTAGCCCGAATCTTAAATGTTCCCTTTGCTATTGCCGATGCTACCTCGTTAACCGAGGCAGGTTATGTCGGTGAGGATGTGGAAAACATTCTCTTGAAGCTGATTCAGGCTGCCGATTATGACCTTGAAAAAGCGGAAAAAGGGATAGTCTATATTGATGAAATTGACAAAGTAGCCCGGAAAACAGACAATCCTTCGATTACTCGAGATGTTTCCGGGGAAGGGGTTCAGCAGGCCCTGCTTAAGATTTTAGAAGGGACTGTGGCTAGCGTTCCTCCGCAGGGAGGGCGCAAACATCCTCACCAGGAATTTATGCAGATTGATACCACCGATATTCTCTTTATCTGCGGTGGCGCTTTTGATGGCCTGGAAAAAATCGTGCAGAACCGCGTTGGAAACAAGGGAATTGGCTTTGGAGCAGAAGTTTTAGAACAGGATGATAAAAACTTAAGTGCTTTGTTGAAACAAATTCTGCCCCAGGACCTGCTTAAATACGGATTGATTCCTGAGTTTGTCGGCAGGATCCCGGTGATTGCTACTCTCGATCCGCTTGACATTGACGCTTTTGTGCGTATCTTAAGAGAGCCGCGCAACGCTCTGGTCAAGCAGTATGAAAAGATTTTTGAAATTGACGGGGTAACTTTAGAGTTCAAAGAGAATAGTTTGCGGGCGATAGCCGAAGAAGCGATGAACCGTAATACCGGCGCCAGAGGGTTACGGGCGATTATGGAAGAGTCTCTGCTTAATGTGATGTATGAGCTACCTTCCAGGGAAGACATCGACCGTTGTATTATTACCAAGGAAGTAATTCAAAACGGTGATGCTCCAATGTTGGTTACCAAAGACAAGCGTAAGAAAAAAGAAGAATCTGCTTAAATTTCGCAGGTTGGCAGGTTGCCTGCCTAAAAAGCATAAATAGATTGCAAAGCGGGAAGCGAAAACCGGTTAGCCCTTAAGCTTCTCGCTTTGACTTTTATCGAGAAGGTGATTTAAGTTATGCCTGAAAAAGAAAAATTACCGGTACTTCCACTCAGGGGAGTCCTGGTATTTCCTCATATGGTTCTTCACCTCGATGTGGGCAGAGAGCGCTCTATTGCCGCTTTAGAGCACTCGATGGTGGAAGACAACCGGATAATGTTGATTGCCCAGAAAGAGGCAAAAGTTGCCGATCCCGGCGAAGAGGATCTCTACAGCATGGGTACTGAGGCCCGGGTGAAGCAGATGATTAAGCTTCCCGGTGGGACTATCAGGGTTTTGGTAGAAGGCTTGAACAGGGCAAACGTCTTCCAGCTTTATCATGGTGACAATTTTATGGAAGCAGACGTGGAGATTTTAGAAGATGACCAGGTGATAACACCTGAAGTAGAGGCCCAGATGCGCAGCCTGCTGAACCAGTTTGAACAATATATCAAGATCAACCAAAAAATTCCACCGGAAACTCTATCTACTGTTTCAGATATCGATGAACCAGGGCGGTTTACCGATGTGATTGCTTCTCACCTGAGTATGAAGATTGAACAGAAACAGGAAGTACTTGAAGCAGTCGATGTCAAGGAGCGTCTGGAAAAGTTGAACGAGATCCTGGGTCGAGAGATGGAAATCCAGGAAATCGAAAAAAAGATCAATATGCGGGTCCGCAAGCAGATGGAAAAAACCCAGAAAGAATATTACCTGAGGGAACAGATGAAGGCGATCCAGAAGGAACTGGGTGAGAAAGACGAGAGGACCGCCGAAGCTGAAGAATACCGTGAAAAAATTGCCGAAGCCGATCTCCCGGAGCAGGTGGAAGAAAAAGCCCTTAAAGAGGTGGATCGTCTCGAAAAAATGCCTCCGGCGGCAGCGGAAGGCATAGTGATCAGAACTTACCTGGACTGGCTTTTGGAGTTGCCCTGGAATTATGAGACCACTGACCGACTGGATTTAGATGTAGCCGAGCAGATTTTAGAAGAAGATCACTACGGTTTGCAAAATGTAAAAGAACGGATCATTGAATACCTGGCTGTGCGCCAGCTTGCCGATAACTTAAAAGGGCCAATTCTTTGCCTGGTGGGGCCACCGGGTGTGGGAAAAACTTCGCTGGCCCGCTCGGTAGCCCGGGCCCTTGAACGAAATTTTGTGCGGATTTCACTTGGTGGGATCCGTGACGAGGCAGAAGTTAGGGGACACAGGCGCACGTATATCGGCGCCCTGCCCGGCAGGATTATTCAGGGAATGCGAGAAGCCAAGTCTAAAAACCCGGTCTTTTTAATGGACGAAATTGATAAAATGTCCACTGATTTTAGGGGTGATCCTTCTTCCGCTTTACTGGAAGTACTTGATCCGGAGCAGAATAAAGTGTTCAGTGATCACTATATTGAGGTTCCATTTGATCTATCCCAGGTTATGTTTATTACTACCGGCAATACCTACTTCAATATTCCACAGGCCCTGATGGACCGGATGGAGGTAATCCACATTCCCGGGTATACCGAAGAAGATAAGGTGGAAATCGCCCGTCAGTACCTGATGCCAAAGCAGCTTGAGGAAAACGGGCTTAATGCTAAAAATCTGGAAATTTCTGAAGGAGCGGTGCGCCGGATTATCCGCGAATATACCAGGGAAGCCGGTGTGCGCAACCTGGAAAGAAGCATTTCCGCGATCTGTCGCAAAGTAGCCCGGGAAGTGGTCAAAGAGCGGAAGAAAAAAGTGCGGGTTACCAGGCAGAACCTGCAAAAATACCTGGGAGTGCCGCGTTACCGCTACGGTGCGGCAGAAAAGCATGATCAAATAGGGGTCGCTACCGGCCTGGCCTGGACAGAAAGCGGCGGAGACCTGCTTTCAATAGAGGTTACCCTGATGAAAGGCAAGGGAAAAATGACGTTGACCGGGCAGTTAGGCGAAGTTATGCAGGAATCGGCCAAGGCAGCGATGAGCTATATTCGCTCTCGGGCGGAAGAACTAAACTTAGATGAGAACTTTTATGAAGATGTGGATATCCATATTCACGTGCCCCAGGGAGCGATCCCAAAAGACGGACCATCGGCGGGTATCGCTATGGCTACCGCCCTGGCTTCCGCTTTTACCGGTATCCCGGTCAGGCGAGATGTAACCATGACCGGTGAAATTACCCTGCGTGGCCGGGTTTTACCTGTAGGTGGGGTTAAGGAAAAGATACTGGCTGCTCACCGGGCAGGAATAAAATACATGCTTATGCCTTCAGAAAACCGCCGCGATTTGACCGATATCCCTCAGAATGTCCGGCGCAAAGTAAATGTTGAGCTGGTGGACCATATGGATGAAGTGATTGAAATGGCCTTGACCGAATTGCCCAAGGAGAAGGCGCGGGGTCGCCCATCGCGGGAAACGGAGCATGACAAGCTCGAGGAAATGCCCGGCAGCAACCGGGATTCTTCAATACGCCATTAAAAATGATCAGGTGAAACAAAGTGAAGATCAAACAAGTGGAACTAAAAGCCGGGGCTTATCACGCCAGGGATTTTCCCGGTTGGGATCTGCCCGAGATTTCTTTTCTCGGGCGTTCAAATGTTGGTAAGTCTTCATTAATCAACAAGCTGATCGGCCGGAAAAATTTTGCCCGCACCAGCGGAACCCCGGGTAAAACAAGGGGTCTGTTTTTTTACCTGGTTAATAACCGGATATGTTTTGTCGATCTTCCCGGTTACGGGTATGCTAAAGTGTCTAAGAAAGAGCAGGAACGGTGGGCTCCGATTATTGAAGAATACTTAATCAGCAGAAGCAATCTGTATGGCTGTGTCCACTTAATTGATTGCCGCCATGAACCAACGGATGATGATAAGTTGATGAGCGAGTGGCTGCGTGTGCACAGTGTGCCCAGGGTGATTGTGGCTACAAAAGCGGACAAACTATCGCGCAGCGCGATGCTGCGCCAGCTGAAAGTGATTCGCATGAATTTGGGGTTGTTCGATGAAGAAACTTTAATTCCTTTTTCCGCTCGCACCGGGCATGGAAAAGAGCAGCTGTGGCAAACGATTACTACGCTGTTGCCGGGAAAAGGAGAAATCACATGACAGGCAAGTGTAGCTTGTTAAACTTTACTATTTGCAAGCTGTCAAAAAGAAAGCCTGGTACGCTAACAGACAAAAGTATAAAAATGTTAAATTGTGCTGTGTTTTAGAGGGGTATTGCTGATAAAGCGGTTGTAATATTTGACTACGCAAAGGTTTAAGCTGTCCGGCTTGCATTGAGGCTGGATGCTTAGGGCTAAGCCTAAGCCATAGTTGGTAAATACTAAAAGATAACCAAAGCGAAAACCTGCAGTTTAAGTCACCACCGGTGTTCGCGAAGAACCGCACCAGCCTAAAATACAGTACGGCTGAACAAACACAAAATTTATTAATTCAGGGGAGGTTGTGTATATGCCGGTAGCCGGAATAGATGTTGGTTCATTAACTGCGGAAGTTGTGTTGCTGGAAGAAGATGAAATTCTTACGTCCGTAATCCTTTCCACCGGGGCCAATAGTAAAAAGGCGGCGGAAAAAGCGATGACGGAGGCACTTGAAGCTGTCGGAATTGAGCGTTCCGAGCTGGAATACGTGGTTGCCACCGGGTATGGGCGGGTAAGCATAGATTTTGCCGATAAGAGAATCACCGAGATTACCTGTCATGGCCGCGGCGCCCATTACTTAAACCCCTATGTGCGTACAGTTATCGATATTGGGGGGCAGGACAGCAAAGTAATTGCGCTTAATGAAAAGGGAAGAGCTCTTGATTTCACCATGAATGATAAATGTGCAGCCGGCACGGGCCGTTTTTTGGAAGTAATGGCCCAGGCACTTGAGGTAAAACTGGGTGAAATGGCCGAAATCAGTGACAAGGCTAAAAATCCCGTTTCCATCAGTAGCATGTGTACGGTTTTTGCTGAATCCGAAGTTGTTTCCCTGATTGCTCAAGGTCTGCCCAGGGAAGATATCGCCCGGGGTTTGCACCAGGCAATTGCCGAACGAACAGCCGGTATGGTTCACCGGGTCGGGCTTCAGGAACCTGTAATGATCACAGGCGGAGTAGCCAAAAACAGTGCCGTGGTTAAAGCCCTGGAAGAAAAGTTAAAAGTTAAGATAATTGTCCCTGAAGAACCACAAATAGCCGGTGCTTTGGGAGCGGCCTTGCTTGCTAAAGAAGAGCTAGCCGGTAAGAAATAGTAAGGGGTAACAAAGGCAGTCTTTTAAGTTGATTATGCCTAATCATGGGCTTTTATGGCGTGGATTATCAAATCATAAATGGCCCCGATTTTTGAACAAACGCTTAATTTCTCGTTCTTGATTATTACATTTTCTAAGAGAATTTGATCAAAGGTTCCGAAAAACATATCGCGCACTCTTTTTAGATCGGCGTCTTCACGGAACTCTCCGGTCTTGACCCCTGCTTCTAGTATGTTCATAAGTTCTCGGCTGTAACTGCGGAACAGCTCATAAGCCTTCGTTTGGTAAAAATTTTGGTTGCATCTTATTTCTTTCAATAAAACCTTGTAGTAATTGGGGTAGTTGTCGAAACTGGCAGCCTGGTTCCACAGATAAAGTTTAAATAAGCTATCTGGAGAGCTGGTGTTGGCAATATATCCCTTTAATTCATCTAAAAAGTTTTCTACGGCTAATTCGGGTATACTCATTAGAATATCTTCTTTGTTTTTAAAATATTCATAAATTGTAGGCCCCGTTACATTTGCCCTGGATGAAATATCAGCTACGGTGGTATCTTTATAGCCTTTTTCACTAAATATCTCGAGAGCAGCTTGCAAAATAACTCCCTTTTTATTGAGATTAACCCACAACATCGTCTCTTTTTTGGGCCTACTTTTAATTGCGGCAAAGAACAGATCTTCTAGTGATTCACCTTTATCTACCAGGTTAAAAGGCTTTTTTAAAACAATTAAGGATAAAATCAAATGGTTCATAGTCCCTAGAATCATTGAACAGCACGTAGAAATGTCAAAACTATTGCGAAAGACACCTTCTTCTATGCCATTACCAATAATATTGTGTAAAACTTGGAAATAATTCACCAGGGGCATATTTTTTTCACTGTAATAGTACTTTTGGTTACTCCATATTTCCGACATAAATAAGCTGGCAAATTCTTTTCTTTCTTCCATGAAAGATAAGTAGTGCCAAATTAGTTTCCTAAATTGGTTATCTGCTCCTTTTATACCTAGAAGATGGCTGTTGAGACTGTTTAGCATATCAGAAAAAGTGTTTTCTGGTATTGAGAATAGTAAATCATCTTTGTTTTTAAAATGTTCATAAATAGAGGCTTCTGATATACCGGCAGCTTTGGCGATATCTTGTATGGTAGTGTTTTGAAAACCTTTAGAAGAAAAAAGTTTTGCTGACTTAGCCATGATCAAATCTTTTCGAGTTATATCCTTCATTTTAAGGTGCCCTTTCATGGAATAATACTCATAAAAAGCCCAATCAACCAATTTTAACTGTTATTTTCGATATACAGCAAGCTTTATAGCAATTAGGTTTTTCCATAAGTAATGTTTAGATGTATACCTTATAATTATACTAACCCGCTATATTTGTCAAGCCCCCTGAATACAATTAAAATAAATAATATATTTTAAAGGTGTTAATTAGGCCAATATTGAGGGTTGAAGCGCAATATATGCAAGAATTTTACATATTAAGTAGATTATTGGCACTAATAATCATGGTGAAGAGCGGAATTTCAAATAAATTTTGCATTTAATTTTAAAAAAACACTTGACTTTGTGATAAATCTGTATTATAAGTATAATAACATTAAGAAATATAATATAACTTATATGCCATTTGGAAGGAGTTTATTAATTTTAGGATCAACCTGTTTAAACAAGTATGATCATTCAAAGAAAAATTGGTACTTAATACCAAATATCCATTAGGGGAGGGGAGGTAGGATGGCTAAGGAATTAGTATCAATCGCTTACAATGAAAATCCTGGCTTAGCTTTAAGAGAGGCAGTTGAGTTATGTGAGGGATTTAAGCATTTTTCGCATGATGAACGTATTTTGATTAAACCGAATTTGGTGGGATGGGATTTTGACTATCCGGTTCCACCTTACGGCATGCTTGTGACAACTGCTTTGATTTATGAGCTAGTCCATCTGCTTAATGAGCAAGGATTTAACCGAATTACAATTGGTGAGGGGCCACTCATGGTTCCCAAAACTATGGGGATGGCTATGTTTCAATTGCTTGGATATGAACCTCTTCGTGAAAAGTACGGACTGCGCCTGGTAGATTTTAACGAAGGTAATTTTGAAAAAGTTGATTTCGGAGAATTTGAATTATCTATTGCTGAAGAAGTGCTTTCTGCAGACAAAATCATTAATGTTCCAGTCCTTAAAACTCATAATCAAACGAAGGTTTCTTTAGGCTTAAAAAACCTTAAAGGTTGTTTGAATAAACAATCTAAAATGTTCTGTCACGGAACTAAGAAAGAAGATCTTGACTGGTATTTTCCCCATTTGATTAAAAAACTACCCTTAGCTTTAACAGTTATTGATGCTACATATGGGTTACAGCGAGGGCCGAGTTATACCGGTGAGGCTGTGCCTAAGAATCTAGTCATTGCTTCAACAGACCCAATGGCCTGCGACCTGGTTGGCGCTGAACTCATGGATTACCGCATTGATGATATAGCACATTTAAAAAATGCTAAAGAGTTTGCAGGCCGAGATCTTTCTATTGATAATATAGAAATAGTGGGTGAGGATATTAACAAACATCGGCAATTCCTTGACTATGACTTCGAATGGACTGCTGAAAATACTGGACCACTTGGTTTTGAGAAAAAGGGGATTACCGGTCTGGCAATTCGAAAGTATGACAATACCCTATGTACAGGTTGCTCAATCACTTTTACTCCGATAGTTGTTTTGGCCATGTCAGCATTCACAGGAGAACCATTTCCCGGAATAGAGTTAGTGACCGGGAGTATTCAAAAAGCCTCCCCCTGGTTTGAAAAAACTGTACTTTACGGGAAATGTGCCTGCCAGGCGAATAAAAATAATCCAAACATAAAAGAAAAGATTGAGATTAAAGGGTGCCCTCCAGATCTGGAGGAGTATATAGCAAAAATGAATGAGGTTGGGATTGATTGCAATAAGAAAGCTTATGCTGGTTACCGGCAATACTTAGTTGATCGCTACAAGAAAGAAGATGGCTTTGTACCTGATTTTTATAAGGAACAGCCATTAGAAGAAGGGTAAAATTTTATTAATCATAAGGGAGGATAATATCGTGGATGTTTCTTATCTATCATTAGAAGGAAAGGTGGCCTTGATTACCGGCGGATGCCGAGGTATCGGGAAAGCGATTGCTATGGCTTTTGCCGATGCCGGTGCTGATATAGCAATTAGCTGCCGGAACCAACCACACCTGGACGAAGTTGCTGGAGAAATTGGGCAAACGGGACGGCAGGCTTTACCGGTAGAAGCACACAGTCGCAAAGTTGAAGAATTACAAAATCTCTATGATCGGGTGATTGAGCAATACGGGAAAATTGATATTTTAGTTAATAATGCTGCAGCTAATCCAGCTATGGGGCCACTGGTGGATATGGAAGAAAAGGTCTATGACCTGATTATGCTGACTAACTTAAAGTCATATACTTATTTAAGTCAGCTTGTAGGGAAACAAATGGCTACCCAGGGCGGGGGTAACATAGTTAATATTGCTTCTGTTGGAGGAATCAGCCCGGATAAAGGACTGGGGATATATTGCATGAGTAAGGCAGGTATTATTATGCTTACTAAATCCATGGCTGCAGAAATGGGAGAACATAAAATCAGAGTTAACTGCATAGCTCCCGGGGTAGTTAAAACAAAATTCAGTGAAGCTTTGTGGAGCAACGAAGATTTAATGAAAGGTGAAATGAAGCAAATGGCTTTGAAGCGTATTGCAGAGCCAGAAGAGGTTGCCCGGGTGGCTTTGTTTTTTGCTTCTGAAGCAACACCTTATATTACCGGTCAAACCTTGGTAATGGATGGAGGAAGTTCGCTTTAATACAACAGGACAGGCTGTTTAATTGATTTATAGCCTGGTTGTTTTTATTAAAAAGGAGGTAAAAAATGGGTTCCAACTATGATGTTGTTGTTGTCGGTTCGGGTGCTGGGGGATTGGGTGCTGCTGCGCTGCTGGCTAAAGATTTTGGCAAAAAAGTTCTGGTTGTTGAAAAAAACCCCTTCATTGGAGGGCGTTTGGCTTCATTTGTTGGCAAAGGAGATAAAGTAACTGTTGATGGTATGGAAATGGGTCTAGACGGTTTTAAACAGGTTCTTGGCCAATCAAAAGCATGGCTTGGCAATTGTGAGCCTGATATTGAAACAATCTTTAAAGAAAAAATTCTTGACGGATATACTATCGATAACGGCGGGCATGGCTTATTTTGGGGAAATAAAGGCAGAGTGGGTTTTCTCCTGAATTACCTGGAAAGCCCTGTAGATATTCCTGTTAATACCGGTCTTGGCTATGTCGACTATGATAAAGGCAACAAGTTTCATATGGTAGAAAAGGGAAAGCCATATGGCTGGATGAGTGAAGAGGGTTTTATGGCTACTTATAAAATTCTTAGGGAAATGGGGCGTGCTGACTATCATTATGCCAAGGCAAACATGCATCTTTCCCTCAAAGAATGGATGGACCAGCAGGGGATGCACCCTGAAGGGTATGACTATTTAAAGCATCTTGCTGCAGCTCAAACAGCAATGGCTGAGCCGGACATGACCCCTGCCGGGGATTATATCGGCATTATGGCTATGGCTGGTGATATTAAAATGAATCTGGTAACCGGTTCGGTTGGAACAGTGTCAAATCCCGGTATTATCGCTATTGCTCAAGCTATGGAAGATGTAATTGTCCAAAATGGTGGAAAGGTAATGCGGGACACCCCGGCTGAACATATTATAGTATCCGATGGAAAAGCGAAGGCGGTCGTGATGCGAAGTAAGGATGGGGTGGAAGTGGTGGATGCGGATGTTATTATATGCAACCTACCACCAAAAGAAATTTTTAACCTCATACATCCGAGGCACCTGCCGGCAGAATTTGTATCCCTGGTCCAAAAGGAATTTTGGTCACCCGGTTTGCTTACGGCTACCTGCGGTATGAGTGGCAATGTCTGGGAAGATACCCCGATTAATGAAGAAAGTTTTACATTCATGCCTGGAATTTTAAGAGGTGAGGGGTATATCGGTGATTGGGTGGATATGACTATTTGTAGTTTGGCNTCATGGGCTAAGGATAGTGTTGCTCGCCCCGGGATGACAGCTAAGGGGCGTACACCAGAAGGAAAGACAAGCTTTGAATTTTCGACAGCACTTACCGATGTGGAAATGAGAGATCCGAAAAAAGTGACCAGGTTGACTGATTGGTGCGAAGAATGGTGCCGACAGACTTTTCCTAAATGGGATGAATATGTGGAATATATTATTTGGACACCTTCTGATGAAGCTTACGGACACTGGCGCCCGGTTGGAGAAGATCGGCCTGATGTTAAATGTCCTTGGATTGAGGGACTTTTCTTTACAGGTGACCAGTATGGAGAGCGTAACTGGAGTGGAGGTGTAGAAGGAGCATCGCTATCGGCGGTTCTCTGCGTAGATAGCGTCATGGGATCTAACTTAGAAGAGAAAGTAATGCCTTTCTATCATCGAGGATTGCCGACGCTCCCCGGTAATTGGTAGGAATAATGTGCCCCCGGCTCTCACTTTGAGCCGGGGGCTTTTAACAAAATGAGATGCAGAAGCTGTGGGCGTTAACCTGGTCAAAATTAGTATTGTTATACTGGTTACTTCTTTTTAAGCAATGAATAATTTATCAGCATAATAGGAGGTTATAAAACCTATGGGATTAATGAGCCCGGAACAATTTAAAGCAAGTCTCAATGACGGTAGACAACTTTATTATAAAGGAGAAAAAATTGAAGATGTAGCAAACCATCCTGAACTCAGTGTTTGTGTGGACAGCATGGCTGTTGATTATCATATGGCTCACGATCCGGCTCATAAAGATTTGGCCGTAGTTTATGATGAAAAACTTGGCGAAGATATCAGTCGTTACTTCCATGTCCCCGAAGATAAAGAGGACCTGTTAAAAATGCTCGACTTAATCATTGAGGGCACCAGGCAGGGTGATGGTTATATACCTCTGGCTCATGATATCGGGGCGGATGCTTTAAATGCAATCAGCATTACCGCACATGCTATGGGCAACCAGGATTATATAGATAGAATTGAAAATTATCGTACCTACTTAAAAAAAGAGGACTTAGCAGTAGTGGCAGCGGTTACTTGCGTTAAGGGGGATAGAGTGCTTCGTCCCTCCGATCCCGAACAGGATAACCCTGATATGTATGTTAGGGTTGTTGATAAAAACGAGAAGGGTATAACAGTCCGGGGTGCCAAGGCGCATATATCAGGAGCAGCCTACAGCAACGAATTTTTTGTGATGCCTTGCCGGGCTATGACCGAAGACGACGCAGACTATGCGGTTGCTTTTGCAATTCAGGCGAATGCCAAAGGACTTAAACAGGTAGCGCGGCCGGTAAAAACAAAAATCAGCCCCTTAGAATTTCCAGTGAAACGACCTGTCAGAGTTATAACAGATTCCCTGATAGTGTTTGATGATGTTTTTGTACCCTGGGAAAGGGTTTTCCTTTGCGGGGAATGGCAACATGCTGCCATGATGGTCTATAATTTTGCGCTAATGCATCGCCGCACCGGTAGTGCTTACAGGATTCCGCTTACGGAACAGTTTGTTGGAGTTGCCCAGGCGATAGCTGAATATAACGGGGTAGCCAAGGTGCCTCATGTAAAAGAAAAAATTACCGATCTGGTTATTTACTTGGAAACCCTGAAAGCCTTAGCCCGTTCAGCCTGTCAAGAGCCGATTAAATACGGGGGAATTTATGTTCCTAATCCGGTTACTACCAATATTGCTAAATATCATTTTGCGGACAAGTATCATGATGCTGTAAAAATAATCCAAGATTTAGCCGGTGGATTGCTGGTTACGGCTCCAACTTATCAAGATTATTCACACCCTGATTTACAAGAAGATATAAAGAAATACCTGGTTGGGAAAAGCGGCATTCCTACAGAGCACAGGCTGAGGATGTTTGATTTGATTCGTAGAATCACACGTTCTGAACTGGAAACTATTGTTCTTCACGGTGAAGGATCGATGCAGGCGGAAAGAATGACAATCTACGCTGAGGCTAAGAAAGTGCTCAAAGAATGTAAGCAAATAGCCGAAGAACTTGCCGAGATAGGTTAAAGCTAAAAAGTGAGTTATCTAATCAAATGAAATAAAAAGGAGGAAAACCATGAGCCTAAAAGGTAAGGCAGCCATAATTGGCATAGGTGAAGTTCCTTCCGGTAAATTTCCAGAGCGGGCTTGTATTGTGTCTGCCGTGCAATCATCAGTTTCGGCCATAAAAGATGCCGGGATAAAACGTGAAGAAATCGATACGATTATTCCAACAGGGACTGTTTACAACGCGCAGTACAACAGTGAGATGCTTACCGGAAGATTGGTGGAAGAGCTTGGTTTGACAGGAACAGTTAAAACAAATATGCAGGTTTTCTCCGGTGGCTCCAGTAGTTCTACTATGTTAAAAGTAGCTGCCGGTTTGTTAGACACCGGTGCTGCTGAATGTATTTTATGCGTTCATTCCGAAAAACTGGCTTCCGGAGTTTCGGGTCAGCAGGGGATCGATCTGTTTTCAATGGCTGGCGTATCCAAAGAATGGGAAGTTCCTTACGGGCAACATTATTCCGGGGTAGCCGCCCTTGCTACGCAGCGTTACCAGTACGAAACCGGCACCACTGATGAAGAGCTTGCTGCGGTTTGTGTTTCCAACCGCAAATGGGCTGAACTAAATCCCCATGCCATGTTCCGCAAACCGTTGACCATTGAAGAAGTCTTATCTTCTAAGATATTGTCGACCCCCTTGCATGCCAAACAATCAAATATGCTTGCTGATGGGGGAGCAGCATTTATAGTAACCACTCCAGAAAGAGCAAAAAAATATACTGATAAACCGGTTTATTATTTAGGTTCGGGATCTAAAGTTTCTCATTTTGTTTATTCCCAGGAACCTGATCTAACTCGCTTTGCTTATGCGGATGCAGCCAA
>SL_8KL_010_SEDDRAFT_10002447_pt1 | contig 15679 bp, 15 predicted proteins | sample SodLakKL_010_SED_4_FD_11160 | JGI IMG/M metagenome (IMG submission 11160) | reverse complement strand
AACCTGGGAGAAGAGGGCTGTGTGGCCTGGATGTTCGAACGAAAAGGACAGCTCATCCTCGATAATGCAGATGGTGATCATGATATAGATGAAGTCATTCTCGATGCTCTGGAAGCAGGAGCTGAGGATGTGAGGGAAGAAGATGATCTGATCAGAATACTCACCGAACCGGGAGATTATATGGATGTCAAACAGGAGCTCAACGAATCATATGATTTCAGCGATTCGGGTCTGGTCAGGCTTCCCAGCAATGAAGTCGATCTCAATCTGCAGGAAGCAAAGAAGGTGCTAAGCTTAATGGAAGAGCTGGACGATCACGATGATATTCAGGAAGTATACACCAATTTCAATATACCCGAATCCGTGATGGTTAAACTGGAAGAAGAGGGTGTAGCCTGAATTCAGATCCCGTCTGTTTAAATCCATCAGACACTGATTTTTTCAGTGTCTTTTAATTTTTAGAGATGAGGTGATCCGGTGATAATTTTGGGAGTGGACCCGGGCCTGGCTGAGGCGGGTTATGCAGTCGTGGAAAAAGAGGGCAACTCATTTTCTGCTCTCCATTATGATGTTATTACCACCTCAAGTGAGCTTACAGATGTTGAACGCCTGGGCCTTCTATATGATGATATAGTTGAGGTGATCAGCGGTTTTCAGCCAGAACATATGGCTGTAGAAAAATTGTTTTTCAATAAAAATGTGAAAACAGCCATAAGGGTCGGCCAGGCCAGAGGAGTTTTGATGCTGGCCGGTTCCAGAGCCGATCTCAGTGTTCATGAATACACTCCTCTGGAGGTAAAGCAGGCTGTGGTGGGATATGGACGGGCCAGCAAACATCAGGTACAGGAGATGACCAGAACTCTTCTCAACCTCGATGCGGTGCCGGCTTCTGATGATGCAGCCGATGCTCTGGCTGTTTCCATCTGCCACGGTCATAACCATGCTGTCAATGATAAATGGAGTGAGCAGCTATGATCGGCTATGTCAGGGGTATTTTGATAGGAAGACAGCAGGAAAAACTTCTGCTGGAGGTAAATGGCATAGGCTACGATATAACCGTACCGGATAATTTTCCCCTGGGCGAGAAGGGCAAAGAGATGGAAGTCTATACCTATACCTATGTGCGGGAAGATGTTCTGGATCTTTACGGATTTAACTCCCGTGAAGAAAAAAATCTCTTCCGCGAGCTTCTGCAGGTATCCGGTATAGGCCCCAGTGTGGCCATGAATATCATCTCCACACTTTCACCCCAGAGGCTGGTTTCTGCCGTTCTCAACGAGGAGATTTCAACACTGAAAGAGGTCAGCGGCATAGGCCCTAAAAGCGGTCAGCGCTTAATTTTAGAGCTGGAGAGCAGGATCGACAATCTTGTTGACAGCGAGGAGCTGGCGATAGTTTCCCGGTCCGATCAGGCCAGGGAGAAGGAGCTCTTTTCGGCCCTGAACAATCTGGGTTATAGTGATAAAGAGATAAATTCCGCCCTGGATAATATCTCGTTTGAGTCAGATCAGGATCTGGAAGAAAAAATACGCCAGGTTCTGAATTTCCTGGGAAAGGAGTAATCACACCATGGATGGCAGGGAAGAAGACAGGATAATCTCTCCTGAACCCCGGCCTGAGGACAGTGAGCTCGATAGCACCTTAAGACCTCACCGGCTTGAATATTATATCGGCCAGGAGAAGATCAAGAAAAAGCTGAAGATCTTTGTCCAGGCCGCCCGTGAGCGTGATGAGGCCTTAGACCATGTTCTTCTCTACGGTCCTCCGGGTCTGGGTAAGACCACTCTGGCCCATATAATTGCCAATGAGATGAACGTCAATATACACACCACCAGCGGTCCTGCTATCGAGAGACCGGGAGATCTGGCTTCCATTCTGACCAACCTCTCCGCGAGCGATATACTCTTCATCGATGAGATTCACCGTCTCAACAGGGTGGTAGAGGAAGTTTTATATCCGGCGATGGAGGATTTTGGTCTGGACCTGATGATCGGCAAGGGACCTTCGGCCAGATCGGTACGGCTCGATCTCTCTCCGTTTACACTTGTGGGGGCTACCACTAAAATCGGCAGGCTGAGTTCGCCTCTGCGGGATAGATTTGGTGTTATAAACCGCCTTGGTTTTTACTCCAGGGAGGAGCTGGGAGATATAGTAAAGAGATCTGCCCGGATTCTCGATATTGAAATCTCCCGGGAGGGCTCAAGGGAGATTGCCAGGCGTTCACGGGGAACTCCCCGGGTTGCCAACAGGCTTTTGCGGAGAATCAGGGATTTTGCCCAGGTCGAGGCCGATGGAGTTATCACACCTGATGTGGTAGATGAAGCATTGAAGCTGCTGGAGATAGATGAGAAGGGCCTGGATAGAATCGATCACAGATTGCTGGAAACTATAATCACAAAATTTGCCGGTGGTCCTGTGGGATTGAAGACCATTGCTGCAGCTATAAGTGAGGAATGTTCGACCATTGAAGAAGTTTATGAACCCTATCTGCTGCAGCTGGGCTTTCTGGAGAGAACCTCACAGGGTAGGAAGGCCACACCGGCCGCCTACAGACATCTGGGTATGGAGATGCCCCATTCACTGGAAAAAGCGGATGCGGAACAGAGATCGCTGTTTGAGGAGGATTAAATGATCTGGAGGTTATATAGATAATGGATGTAGATGACTTCGTCTTTGATCTGCCCGATGATCTTATCGCTCAAAAGCCAGCTGAACGCCGGGATGAATCCCGGCTTCTTGTTATGAAAAAATCTGGCGGTGTTATCGATCATACGCTTTTCAAAAATTTAAAGGAGCATCTTTCCCCCGGTGACAGGCTGGTGCTGAATGACAGCAAAGTAATACCGGCCCGCCTCTACGGAGAGAAGAAGAGCTCTGGAATAGAGATTGAAATTCTGCTTCTGAACGAAAATGAGGATGATTTCTGGGAGGTTCTGGTAAATCCCGGGCGCCGGGTAAAAACGGGCACTGTTATCGATTTTGACGGTGAGATAGAGGCCGAATGTCAGGGCAGCACCGACTTTGGGGGAAGGAAAATGAGATTCAGTCCTGCCGGTAAACTCAGGGAGAAACTGGATGAATTCGGTGAGATGCCCCTGCCGCCGTATATCGAGAGAAAACCGGAAGATCCCCGGCGCTATCAGACCATATATGCCAGTGAGGAAGGATCTGTAGCTGCTCCCACCGCCGGCCTTCATTTTACTGAAAGGCTGATGGATGAGCTGAGAGATTATGGCATCGATATTAGCTTCATCACACTCCATGTGGGTCTGGGAACGTTCAGGCCCGTGCGTACCGAGGAAGTAGAAGATCATGATATGCATTCTGAATATTACGAGCTGCCCCGATCCACAGCAAAAGCTATTAAAGAGACCAGGGAGAACGGCAACAGAATTGTGGCAGTGGGTACTACCGTGACCAGAACACTTGAGGGAGCAGCCGGGGCTGTAAAAGCAGGTGCAGCAGATCAGGGCTGGACCGACCTCTTCATATATCCCGGTTATGAGTTTAAGATAATCGACTCATTGATCACAAATTTCCACCTTCCCCGTTCGACACTTCTCATGCTGGTCTCTGCACTGGCCGGCCGGGAAAATATTCTATCAGCCTACAGGGAAGCTATCGAGAGGGAATACAGATTTTACAGTTTTGGAGATGCTATGCTTATATTATGAGGGATAGGAGCTAAAATAATGAGTCTGGAATTCAACATTAAGAATAAATCCGACCGGTTCGCAGCCCGCCGGGGGAAGCTGCATCTGAAGAGAGGCACGATAGATACTCCCATATTCATGCCTGTGGGCACACAGGCTACAGTCAAATCTCTCTCTCCTGAGGAGCTGAAAAGAGCCGGAGCGAGCATTGTCCTTGCCAATACCTATCATCTATATCTTCGCCCGGGAGCTGATATAGTCGAACATGCAGGTGGACTGCATGAATTCATGAACTGGAATCGACCGATTTTAACTGACAGCGGGGGATTTCAGGTCTTCAGCCTCTCCGATATGAATGAGGTAGAGGAGGATGGTGTACATTTTCAATCTCATCTCGATGGCTCCCATCACTTTATCTCCCCGGAAAAATCCATCGATATACAGAACAAACTGGGGGCTGATATCATCATGGCCTTTGATGAATGTGTGTCCTATCCTGCTGAGGAGGAGTATGTAGAGGAGGCCATGAACAGAACACTGCGCTGGGCGGAGCGCAGCCTGAAGGCCCTTGAAGAAGCTGATAGTGACCAGAATCTTTTCGGGATAGTGCAGGGGGGCACATATCCTGAAATGCGCAGGCTCAGCGCCAGGGAAACGGTGAAATTCGATTTTCCGGGCTATGCAATCGGTGGTTTGAGCGTGGGTGAGGAGAATGAGCTCATGTATGAGATGCTGGAGGAAACAATTCCCGTGCTGCCCCGGGATAAACCCCGATATCTCATGGGGGTGGGAACACCTGCCGATCTGATAGAGGGTGTCAAAAGAGGTGTGGATATGTTTGATTGTGTTCTGCCGACCAGACTGGCCCGCCACGGCAGCCTCTATACCTCAAGGGGAAGGATAAATATCACCAATGCCAAGTATAAGGAGGATTTTACGCCTCCTGATCATGATTGTGATTGTTATGTATGCAGCAATTACACGCGGGCCTATCTCAGGCATCTGACCAAAAGGAACGAGTTATTCGGTCTGCGGCTTTCCTCATACCATAATATTTATTTTTTTCTGGAATTGATGAGGAAATTGCGCTATAATATTAAACGAGGCTCTCTGCAGGAGTTTTGTGAAAAATTTTATTCTCGCTATAGAACAAAATAATATCATCTACAAGGAGGATTATTAATATGGAAGTTCTGGTTTCTTTGATTCCCTGGATATTGATATTCGGTGTTTTCTGGTTCTTTCTGATCAGACCGCAGAAAAAGCAGCAGAAACAGCATCAGCAGATGCTCGACGATTTAGAGGTCGGGGATAAGGTTGTTACAGCAGGTGGAATTAAGGGAAAGATAATAAAATTAAAAGAAGAGAGTGTGAGGCTGCGCATCTCCACCGATGTTGATATAGATCTCATGAAAAATTCTATAAGCAGATTGATCAAAGATGATAACGTCGGAAACAAGGATTTTGACCAGGATTAAATCATTTAATCTGGCCCTCTTCTGCAAAGGAGGTTAATTTCTTGGACAGACAGGATTTTATAGAAATAATCCAGTCTCTTGTTATTGCAGGGGTTTTAGCCTTTCTAATAATCACATTTGTGGCTCAATCATTTGTGGTGGAAGGAAGTTCGATGGAGGAGACGCTCCAGCACGGTGAGAGGCTTATAGTCAATAAGCTTGTCTACAGATTCAGCGAACCCGACAGGGGGGAGATTGTGGTCTTCACCCCTCAGGGTGCTGAGGACAACAGATATATTAAACGCATAATTGGACTTCCAGGTGATACTGTATATATCCAGGAGGGAGAGGTATTTGTCAACGGCGAACCACTGGAAGAGGATTATATCAAAGAAGAGATGAGGGAGGTGGGAGAATCCGGCCCCTTCGAGGTTCCCGAGGACAGCTATTTTGTGCTGGGAGATAATAGAAATCACAGTGCTGACAGCCGCTTTCCCAATCTGGTAGGATATGTGGACAGAGATAATATTCACGGGAGGGCTCTCTGGGTTTTCTGGCCTCCAACTGAAATGCGGCTTGTTGACCATGAAGAATATTCTATAGATAACAACTCCAGTTGATCTGGGTAAAACTTGTGCGGGAGGAAAAAAAATGAGGTACAAGCAGAGACGAAAGCTCAAAGCACTATTTTTGGTAGTAGTGCTTGGCTTTGGGATATTTCTTTATTTTAATTATGGTGTAAATCTGGGTCTTGACCTGGCTGGTGGAGCCCATGTTGTTATGGAGGCTCAGCCTACCGAAGGAAGAGAGATCGATGACGAGGTAATGTCCGGTATAGTGAGGATAATTGAGCGCCGGGTTAATGAGATGGGGCTGACAGAACCGGTTATTCAGCGCCAGGGTGATGACCGGGTGATAGTTGAACTGCCGGCCGTTGACAACCCCGATGATGCCATCGAAACCATAGGTCAGACCGCCATGCTGACTATACAAAACCAGGCCGGCGAGGTTTTGATGACAGGTGAGGAGATAGCTGATGCCAGAGCAAGCTATGATGAACACGGCAGACCGGTGGTATCTTTTGAATTGACCAGCTCCGGATCTCAGCGTTTTGAAGAGATCACCAGAATGTATATGGGTGAGCCCATCGGCATATATCTTGATGAAGAGCAGCTGACAAATCCCACTGTACAGTCTGTTATCAGAGATCAGGGTCAGATAACCGGTTATGGTAGTGTGGAAGAAGCGGAAGAACATGCAATTTTAATCAGAGAGGGTGCACTGCCGGTAGATGTTGAAGTTATGGAGAGCAGAACTGTAGGACCCACACTGGGGTCTATTGCCCTTCAGCAGAGCATCAGGGCCGGTCTTATCGGTCTTCTGCTGGTAGGAATATATATGATATTCTACTATCGTTTCCCGGGTATTGTTGCCGCCGTTACACTGATAATCTACGGTGTTTTATTTATGGGAGTTCTCTCGGGACTTCAGGCCACACTGACACTGCCCGGTATTGGAGGCCTGATACTCTCGATCGGTATGGCTGTCGATGCCAATATAATCATATTTGAGAGAATACAGGATGAGCTGAGAAATGGCAAACCCCTGAGGACCTCTATCAATACCGGATTTAAGCGGGCCTATCTGACCATAGTCGATGCCAATGTAACAACACTCATCACGGCTTTAATTCTCGCTTACTTTACGACCGGAGCCGTGCGGGGATTTGCCATAACACTGATAATAGGTATTCTGCTCAGCATGTTCACCGCCTTTTTCGTGACAAAAACTATTCTGGATCTCTTCTCACCTACAGGTGTGCTAAAAAAGGCCAGATCATTCGGTGTCAGGAGGCAGTAAATCATGTATAACTTCAGCGAAGATTTGGATTTGATGAATAAAAGAAAATACTGGTTTATAATATCTGCTTTAATAATAATCGGTTCATTTTTCTTTCTCCTCTTCAGCGGTCTAAACCTGGGCCTGGATTTTGCCGGCGGCAGTATCATGGAATATACCTTTGAAGAGGAAGTTTCTACAGATGAGGTTAGAGAGACGCTGGCCACACTTGAGCTGGGCATAGCAGAAGATGCTGCCCTGCAGGAGACGGAACATGATGGGATGTACGGGATTATGATCAGAACCGGTGAACTCTCAACTGAAGAGATCACTTCTGTGAATGAACTGATGGAAACGGAGTTTACCGGCACAGAAGTGATGCGCACCGAGATGGTAGGTCCTACCATAGGTCAGGAATTGAGGACACAGGCTCTGCTGGCCCTGCTGGTGGCCGCGCTGGGTATAGTTGCCTATATCAGCTTTAGATTTGAATTCAAATTTGCCATCGTTTCTCTGGCTACGTTGAGCCATGATGTCATCTTTACTGTAGGAGCCTTTGCACTTCTGCAGCGAGAGATCAATACAGCTTTTGTGGCTGCACTTCTGACCATAGTTGGTTATTCTCTAAATGACACAATAGTAATCTTCGACAGAATCAGAGAGAATATGAAGCTGCACCGCAAAGAGAGCTTTATATATCAGGCCAACAAAGCAGTCGTGGAAACCCTTCCCAGATCGATAAATACTTCGATGACCACACTTGTGGCCATACTGGCTATCTATTTCTTCGGCGGAGTAGCCATCAGGAACTTCATGCTGGCTCTCTTTTTAGGAATGGCGATCGGAACGTACTCTTCTATTTTCGTTGCCAGTCCACTTCTCGTCAGCTGGAATGAGCGTGCAAAGGTAAAAGCTCAGGGTTAAAAGGAGGGGAAATCATGAGCAATATTTTAGAGGATCTGCTCTTAAAAGGTCTGGGTACACTGGATTTGACCAGGGAGAAGCTGGAAGAGCTGGTTGAGAGCATGGTAGAAGACGATGAGCTGACAAAACAGCAGGGAGAAAAGGTTCTGCAAAAATGGCAGGAAAAATGGCAGAAAGGTGAAGAGGCAACGAAGGAGAATTTAGAGGAATTCTTCGAGGAGAAAATTGACGAGGTTGGACTGGTGAGGTCTGAAGAGGTTGAAGAGCTAAAAGATGAATTAGATGAGACCCGGGAGAAATTATCGGAGCTTGTCCGGGAATTCGAGGAATTCAAATCTGAAGGCAGCAATTAGTTGCTTTAAGCGGAGATTAATATGATGAAATTCAATGTGAGAAAAAAATATGAGCATTTTCAGCGATACAGGGAGATAAGCCAGATTTTCATCAAAAATGGCCTGGGTTTCCTCCTGGAATATTTAGAGCTGACCAGATTTGTCCCGCTGAAAAAGCGCATAAGTGAAGAAAGCGAGGAGATTTCCAGGGCCTCCCTGCCCTCCAGGCTGCGCAAAGTCCTGGAGGAGCTGGGCCCTACCTATGTTAAACTTGGTCAGCTTTTGAGCACAAGACCTGATATACTTCCGCCCGATTATATACAGGAATTTCGCAAATTACAGGATGATGTAGCTCCCGTGTCTTTCTCCGAGATCGAGCCTATACTGGAGGAGGAACTTGACGGAGAAATAGATGATGTATTTAATTATGTGGAGGAGAAAGCCCAGGCAGGAGCTTCTATAGCCCAGACCCACCGGGCGGAGCTCAAAGATGGACAGTCAGTGATCTTAAAGATCCAGCGGCCGGGCATCGAAAAAAAAATAAGAACAGACCTGGAGATGATAGAAAATCTGGCCGAGATGATTGCCGAAAGGGAAGTGCTTCCTGAATTCATCAATGTCAAGGGACTTGTAAATGAATTCAAGGAAAGCCTCCATAAAGAGCTTGATTTCATGCGTGAGCTGTACAATATCAAGAGATTCAAAGCCAATTTTGCCGATGAGAAGAGAATAATATGCCCTGATGTCTATGAAGAATATTCCTCCCGCCGCATTCTTGTCATGGAGGAAATAGAGGGCATAAAATTGAGCCAGTTTGAAAAATCCGATCGCAAAAATATAGAGGGAGAAAAACTGGCCCGGGTCGGGGCAGAGTCACTGCTCAAACAGGTTATGATCGATGGTTTTTTCCATGCAGATCCTCACCAGGGCAATCTGTTGGTTGTCGATGGCGACAAACTGGCCTATATCGATTTTGGCCTGATAGGACAGATAAGCAGCGATGACAGGGACCGTTTTGCCCTGCTCTTTGCCGCCCTGCTCAGAAGAAATGTTGAGATAATAGCAGATATCATAACTGAAATAGGAGAGGTGCCCCGGGAGATCAACAGAAGGAAGCTCAAGATAGATATTGAGGAATTCATCTATAATTACTATAACCGCAAACTCGAGGATATCAACCTTAAAGTTCTTTTCGAAGAGCTGCAGCATATAGTATTCAAACATCACATAAAGCTCCCGCAGGAGTTCTTCCTGCTCTTCAGGGCGTTAGGAGTGAGCGAGGGCGTGGGATCCACGCTGGATCCCGATTTCAATATAGTTTCAGTCGGCAAGGATTTTCTGCGTGAACTCATGAAGGACAGATTCAGCCCTGACAGCCTTTTCAAACGCTTTAGCCTGGGGCTCTGGAGGCTGCGGCGTGATATAAAGGGATTGCCCGGCGATCTGGCCGATGTAATTGAAAAGATGGGGCGGGATGATCTCTCAATAATCTTTCAACATGAAAATCTGGATGAACTAGAAGAGAAGATAGATTTTGCCTCAAATCGGCTTTCGATAAGCCTCATAATCTCCTCGTTGATCATCGGTTCATCGCTCATAATACAGACAGGGGTCGAGCCTCACTTTAGAGGTATCCCTCTTTTTGGATTCCTGGGGTTCTCCATAGCAGGTGTTCTGGGGGTCTGGCTTGTGATCTCCATCTTTAGGTCCGGGAGGTTTTAGCCCTGAGCTGATATCGGGGCTTTTTATATTTTTGAACCTGTAGAAGTGGTGATAATATTTATGCAGAGATACTGGAGGCTGAAATATCCAGGACAGAAGGATAAAGAGATTACAGATAGGGTCATGTTTAGAAGGGGAATATCATCTGAGGAATTTTTGTCGCGGGAGGAGCATGACCCTGCCAGGTTGAGCCCACCCCAGGTATACTCCGATATGGAGGATGCTGTCAGGAAAATACTGAAGGCCCGGGACAGGGGTCAGAGTGTTCTTATCTACGGGGATTATGATGTGGACGGCATCACCTCTACCGCCCTCATGTGGGAATATCTGTGCCAGCGGCTCGACATGGATGTCACCTATTATTTGCCCGACAGATTCAGGGATGGATATGGTCTCAACAGAGAAGCATTACATAGATTAAGACCGGGCGATTTTGGCCTGGTAATTACCGTTGATTGTGGTATTACAGCTGTAGAGGAGATCGAGTCTTTGCAGGAGCAGGAGACAGAGGTAATAGTCACAGATCATCACAGAGCTGGGGATTGTTATCCCCGGGCAGGAGCAATTTTGAATCCTTCCTGCAGCGATAAAATTGATAGAGCTGATATAAATCCGGCCGGTGTGGGCGTGGTTTTTAAGCTATGTCAGGCTCTGGAAAAGAAAGTACATGGTCTTCATATGAGTGAATTTCTGGTCACGCGGCTGGATTTAGTGGCACTGGGAACTGTGGCAGATGTAATCCCCCTCAGGGGAGATAACAGGATATTTGTCAGCCAGGGGCTGGAGGAGATTAAAGCCGGAAACAGGCCGGGATTGAAAATGCTGATGAAAAAGGTGGGCCTTGACGGATGTGAGAATCTGACAGCGGGGCAGATAGGATATATTCTCGCTCCCCCCTTTAATGCCGCCGGCAGGCTGGAAAGCCCTGATCTGGCCTTACAGCTGCTTCTGGCAGAGGACGTTAAAAGAGCGGAGATGCTGGCAGATAGACTGCATGGTTTGAACCGGGATAGACAGAAACTGGAAGAGAAAATATTTCAGGACGCCCTGAGAATACTGGAGGAAAATGAAGGTCGGCATGAAAAAGCAATTGTGCTGGCTCAAGAGGACTGGCATCAGGGTGTGATAGGGATTGTAGCTTCGAGACTTGTGGAGAGATTTCACCGACCTGCTGTGATGATAGCCCTGGAAGGCGATGAAGGCAAAGGTTCGGCCCGCAGCATTACAGGATTTGATCTCTACAGTGCTCTCGAGAGCTGCTCCGATTATCTGCTGGATTACGGTGGGCACAGACAGGCGGCGGGTCTGACCATAAAAGCTGACGAAATCAGCTCTTTCACCTCATCTTTTTGCGAAAGAGCTGATAGGATGCTTTCAGCTGAAGATTATCTGCCACATTACAGAATAGATGCCATAGTAGATGATGTAGAGTTGACACGGGAATTATATGATGATATTCAGCGGCTGAGGCCTTTTGGGGTGGGGAATCCAGAACCTGTATTTATGACCGGTGATATCAGCCTGAAATCCGCCCGCAGGGTTGGCAGTGATAAAAAACATCTCAAAATAGAGACCGAATCCGGTCTTGAGGGTATAGGTTTTGGCCTGGGAGATGTAATGGATGATCTGCCCGCAGGACCTGCCGGGAAAAGGGTGAAACTTCTCTACAAACTCTCTCTCAACAGCTGGCAGGGACGGGAGAGGCTGCAGTTTAAGTTCAAGGATATTATCACCTCTGAAGCTTCTCATCAGGTGCCTGTTCTCTACGAGGATAATCTTTTAAAATTATACGATGTCAGAGATGGTGATAAAAGAGAATATTTAAAAAGGCTCGAGAGGGCTGATGACAGATTCTGTCTTTATCTTAACAGAAAGAATTCAGCAGAGGAATTACGGGGAGAATATGCCGGCATTGATCCCGTAACCTCTCTGCAGGATTTAAGAAAAGAACATACCGGGATAGTATTTTTTGAACCTCCCTTCTCCCATGCAGAGATCGTCCGGGGAATCGGCAATTTATCAGCAGAGAGTGAAAAAGCAGAGCTGCACCTGCTCTTCTCCCGGGAGGAGCTGGCCATCAATAAGAGAATACTGGATAAAAGACTGCCGGATAGAGAGACCATAGAAACCATATGGGAGAAGATTCTGCAGGCGGAGGAAGACAGGATTACACCTGATTTAAGCTGCTGTGATGAGCGGTCAGCCAGATTCTGGCAGATTGCTCTGGAGATATTCTGTGAGTGCAGCGTTATTAAGAAAGAGGATGAGTTTTTTGAGATTTTGCAGAGGGTGGATAAACCGGAACTCACTCTTTCCGCAAAATTCAATGAAATACGCGGTGTCAGAGGTGAATTTTTTAACCTGAAAAACCGTCTTGAAAAGTGGGATTTAACATCGTTTTTTAATAAAATTAAACAGCAAATCAAAGCCGAGGAGGAAAATCAATGAATTTAAAAGAGATTCTGAGAGAAATACCCGACTTTCCTGAAGAGGGAATACTTTTTAAGGATATTACCCCGCTGCTCCGTGACATAGATGCATTTAACGAGATAATAGATAGGTTTATGGAGGAATACAGTGAGGTTGAGTTCGATTATATAGCTGCTATTGAGGCCAGGGGGTTTCTGCTGGGTCCTATTCTTTCCCGGGAACTGGACAGGGGGTTTATTCCCATCAGAAAGCCGGGCAAGCTACCTGCTGATAAGATTTCTGCCACCTATGAGCTGGAATACGGCGAAAATACTCTGGAAATTCATACCGATGCCATAGATTCAGGTGACAGGGTTCTGCTGATAGATGATCTGCTGGCCACCGGGGGGACTTCCCAGGCAGCCATTGAACTGATCGAGAGGCTCGGAGGCGAAGTCGTCGGAGCAGGTTATCTCATAGAGCTGGTTGACCTCAATGGAAGAGAGCGCTTGCAAGAGTATGATATTTTCACTATAATGAAGGAATAGGGAAATCTTAAAGCAAAACCCGTCCGGTTTTTACTGAGTTAGGAGCTATAAGCATGGAACTGAATAAGATCGAGAAAAAAATCAGAACCTATATAGATAACCCCGATCTCACCGAGATCAGAAAGGCCTATCGGATCAGCAGAGAAGCACATGAAGGCCAGCATCGGGTATCAGGTGAGCCCTTTGTAGAACACCCCCTGGGTGTTGCCTATATTATGGCGGAGCTGGAGCTTGATCTAACCTCCATAGCTGCTGCCATACTCCATGATGTTGTGGAGGACACGGAGTATACCCGTGATGATATTGCTGAGGAGTTCAGCGAGGAGATAGCAGTGCTGGTCGATGGAGTTACCAAGCTTACACGCATGGATTTTAAATCAAAAGAGGAACAGCAGGCTGAGAGCCTGCGCAAAATGTTTCTGGCCATGTCTGATGATATCAGGGTTGTGCTGATAAAGCTGGCAGATAGGCTGCATAATATGAGAACACTGGGCTATATGGATGAGGAAAAGCAGAAAGAAAAGGCCCGGGAAACACTGGAAATATACGCACCTCTAGCTCACCGTCTGGGGATGTCACGGCTCAAGTGGGAATTGGAGGATCTCAGCTTTCGCTATCTGGAACCTGAGATGTATTATGAGCTTTCGCGCAGGGTAGCGGCCAACCGCGAGGAGAGAGAGGAATATATTCAAAAGGCCATCGATGAGATGGAAAAAGCCCTGGCTGAAAACGAAATCGATGCCGATATCTATGGCCGCCCCAAACACCTTTACAGCATATATCAGAAGATGGAGGAGAAAGAGATCTCCTTCGATGAGGTATATGATCTCACGGCTGTCAGGATTCTCGTTAACTCGGTCAGAGAATGTTACGAAGTTCTGGGTATAATTCATGAGATCTGGAATCCGATGCCCGGGCGTTTCAAGGACTATATAGCGATGCCCAAATCGAATATGTATCAGTCACTGCACACCACAGTTATAGGCCCCAACGGAGATCCCCTGGAGGTGCAGATAAGAACGCCGGAGATGCACAGAACTGCTGAATACGGTATCGCCGCCCACTGGCGCTATAAGGAAGGAAAAAGCGGTGATGAGGATTTTGATGAAAAGTTATCCTGGCTGCGTCAGCTGCTGGAGTGGCAGAAGGATCTGCAGGAACCACATGAATTTATGGAAGCACTCAAAGTCGATCTTTTTGAAGATGAAGTTTTTGTCTTCACACCCAAAGGGGATGTGATAAATCTGCCCCGTGGTGCCACGCCCGTGGATTTTGCCTATTATATTCATACCGAGGTAGGGCATAACTGTGTGGGGGCCAAGGCAAATGGCAAAATGGTTCCTCTGGAATATGAGCTTGAGAACGGAGATATAGTTGAAATTTTAACCTCCAGCGGGAGCGGACCCTCCCGTGACTGGCTGGAATTTGTCCAGAGCTCCAGAGCCCGCAGCAAGATAAAACGCTGGTTTAAAAGACAGCGCCGGGACAAGATAATGGCCCAGGGCAGAAGTTCACTCAATAAAGCTCTGGAGAGGGAAAAGGTCGATCTTCCCGATGAAGAAAGAAATCAGGTGCTGAAGGAGATCGCCCGGGATTTAAACAGAAAAGATGTAGATTCACTCTATGTGGGTATAGGCTATGATCAGATTTCAACCAAACAGGTTATAAATAAAATTCCCGAAGAGTATAAAGAAACTGTTGAGCTGGAGGATCTTATCACCGATAAAGAAAGACAGGATTCCCGCGGTGGGGGGATCCAGGTCAAGGGGATGGATGATATTCTCGTCCGCATAGCCAACTGCTGCAAACCAGTACCCGGAGATGAGATCATCGGCTATATTACGAGGGGCAGGGGTGTTTCTGTTCACCGCCAGGACTGCCCCAATGTTAAAAAGATGAAGGGGGAAGGAAGGTTAATAGATGTCAGCTGGAGCTCCTCTGGTTCGGAATCCTATCAGGTTGAACTGATGATAGAGGCTGTAAATAAATCCGCCCTTCTCAATGAGATCACAGGAGTAATCAATAATGAGAAGATCGAACTCCATTCTGTAATGGCTGATACGGATAAATATAATCAGGCCTATATCAAAATAGATGTGGAGTTGAGCAGCAAAGAGCATATGAATGAACTGATAAATAAAATAGAAAATGTATCAGGTGTGCTTTCTGTGAGCAGAGCAAAACCCAGCTGATTGATATTTTAATCAGGCTTTTAAATCCATTATATGTCAGGAGGTTTTTGCATGCGGGCAGTTGTGCAGAGGGTGAAATACTGTAATGTATCTGTCGGTGGAGAGGAAGTTGGGAGTATATCTGCGGGGCTCTGTGTCCTGCTGGCTGTAGGAAATAATGATGACAGGGAAGATGCTGATTATATTTTTGATAAAATTCTCAACCTGAGGGTTTTTGCAGATGAAGAGGGCAGGATGAATCTTTCCGCCCGGGATGTTGACAAAGATATTATGGCTGTTCCCCAGTTTACTCTTTATGGTGACTGCCGGGAGGGCAGAAGGCCAGGTTACAGTGATGCCGCTCATCCTGATAAAGCCGAAGAACTCTTCGAGTATTTTGTGGAAAAACTGGAGAAAATCGATCTCAATACAGCCAGTGGAGAATTTAAGGAGTATATGGAAGTGGATCTCTGCAATGATGGTCCTGTGACTCTTCTTGTGGACAGCGACAAAAATTTTTAATATATTTCAGCTGTCTAATGGAGGTAATACGAGGTGGAAATCTTAAAAGTTCAGCTGGGCAGGAATGCAACAAATTGTTATGTTATACAGGGCAAAACTGAA
>SL_8KL_010_SEDDRAFT_10002445_pt1 | contig 15685 bp, 18 predicted proteins | sample SodLakKL_010_SED_4_FD_11160 | JGI IMG/M metagenome (IMG submission 11160) | reverse complement strand
TCCGCCTCTATCCTGCGCATATTATGCAACAGGTCCTCCGCTCTTTCTTTTTCTGTTTTTCCCATATCTTCCATGGCAAGCAGTATCTCTTCGTATACAAGGGGTTTACGATTCTCTTTTAGCCATCTTGTAAGAAAGTTGTCCTGCACAAGTGATATGCCGTTCTCTTCTTTAAAGCCTACATTTCTTATAATATAATATCTTCCTGTTTTACGATCCCTTAAAAGTATAACCACCCTATTTGCCCTCAAAGTTTCAACTAGCGTAGAAGTAATAATGTCGGCAAGATCCCCAAGGTCTAATATCTCCGCCATTTTGTCGGCAAGCTCACGTATCGTTTTCTGAGAGGAATAAAATGTGTAGTAGAGGTAACGAGAAAATAAGTACTCAAAAAGATTAAAGAGATAATTAAAAGAGAGAGCTGAAACAGAAACAATTACTGCCATAATCGAAAAAAGAGGCATCTTTATTAGTTCTGTCAAAAACAACAAAAGGTAGGCAGTAATTCCAAGAAATATAAAGGTAATAATATAGACCACCCCTTTTCCTGTAGCAACCCTTATGTCCATAAGACGGTATTTTAGTAAAACATAAGATATAAATATCACAGCAATAAAAAAGAAAGAGGGTAACAAAAAAGAGGCCTGCACTCCTCCAAAAAAGATCGACACTCCGCTTATGAAAAAGGAAAGAAAGAGACCAATAAAGACATATTTGAGCCGCACCCTTTCTGTAGTCTTTGACCAGAAGTATTTTCCCAAAAGATTAACAAGCACCCATGACATGGTAACAAGAAGATAAATTGCAAAAATATAAATCCCGAAACCAGCAACAACACTCCACGAACCCAGGACAACATACTGAAATGTGAAGTCAGAAACAAAGACAACAAAAGAAACAAAAATAACAGAGATAACGATATATAGTTTGTGATAAAACTTAAGAGTAAACTTTTCCATTCTTCTGCTTAAAGCGTGGGGGAAAACAAGAGAAAAATAAAAAAGTCCCGCAACAACAAAGACAGTGCTTGCGTAGCCCGCCCTTAACAGCAAATCAACAATCTCCGGATCCGTCGCCCTTATGCATGCCGCGCTCACAATGGCCCACATAGCGACAAAAAACGTTACTAAAGCAAAAGAGGTGTTAACTTTGCTCTTTCTATTTTTAAGGTAAATAAAAAAAGCAAGAAAAATATTTGCTACTGCCGTTGTTAAAAGTGAAATAAAAATAAGGTTCATTTTGTTAAAATAAAAAAGCCGGAAACTTTCCGAGAAACCGGCCTTAAATTAAATAAATACTAGTCCCAGCTTATAACATACTCGTGATAATCATCGCCCTTATGCATACACTTCGTCTCTTTGGAAGAAATGTTTTCAGTTTTAATGGTATACTCTACCATTCTCATGAAATATCCCTCAAACAACTTGCAATCGATAGGGTGTGTCTTAAAATCCTTTAGTTGTAAAATCATGTAGTCATCCTTCATTTCCGCGGGAACAAGATCACCTACAGTGAAATGCCTTCTCCAGTACTCGGGTGCTTTGCGAAAAGTTTTTTCGGGAGATATAAAATATCTCGCAATCGATTTTACAATGAAAGAAACCTGAGGAAGAGAGTACCCCATTCTCTTCACCTCCTCATAATCGCAGCCAATAACTTCTCTTACTACAAGGTGAGTGGCAGTCATATACCCCAACGGATACTTTTCTAATGAATCCACTTCTTTTCTCGTGGGAATATTTAAATCCCGTAACTCACTTTCTATTTTCACAAGCACCTCCTCTACATAGTTCCTGTAAACATATTCTAGAGGGGTTTCGATGGAAACACCACGACAACTACCTTCTATCTCTTTTAAGTCTTTAACTATCTCTTTTGTTTCTTTTGATATCATGGTTTTAATGTATAAACAACGGTTTCTTTGCCATCCGTCCTGTCAATTTTTCTTGCAGACTCCTTAAATCCTTGCCTTTTAAGGGCACGAATCATTGCTTTATTATCTTCATGAGTTTCCACAAAAAACTCTTTATTCTTCCTTTCTAAAAGAAGCTCTATTAAGCGTGACATGAGGCTCTTTGATCTGTGCTCTTTTTTGGTCATGCAAAACCCTATCTTTGCCTCTTGGTCGCTCTCTTTGTAGTCAAGATAAGAAACAAGCTCCTCTTTAAAGAAAACCCCTATTGCAGAACACTTTCCCTTTTTTAGCGCGCTCACTATTATCTCTTCCGGACCCCTCTTCCAACTTATTCTTGGAGGAAAATACGTTTCAGATGCCAGTTTTTTCACTTGCTTATAGTCTTCTTTCTTTATTTTTCTTACCTTGTACTGCATAGAAGAAAGGGTCAGGACAGACCCTATGATAACAAAAAGAATAAAAAAAGCAAACATGTTTGACTTTTTTTGAAAAAACCAATACTATTTAGTTAGTGGCTCGTATAGGGAGATTGGCACCCAATTTAAAAGAGCTCACAAAATTAAGGTGGCTTTGGAAACAAAGCAAGTTAGATGGAACCGCGGGTAAATAAGAAACTCGTTCTAACAGTATTTAAGAATTAGTATTGTTATAACGAGTTTTTTGTTTTATGAATCAGAAAAATACTCAATTAGAAAAAATAATATCTTTTGCAAAACGAAGAAGCTTTGTGTTTTCATCTTCGGAAATATACGGCGGAATGGAGTCCATCTACGACTACGGACATTACGGAACACTTCTAAAGAACAATATACGTGATGCCTGGTGGAAAGAGATGGTCCAAAAGAGAGATGATGTTTACGCCCTGGATAGTGCTATCTTCATGCACCCTCAAACATGGGTTTCTTCCGGCCACACAGAAGGATTTGACGATCCCCAAGTAGACTGCACAGATTGCAAAAAACGCATGAGAGCCGATCACATTCTCGAGGATAACGGAATAGAGGCTGACAAGGCAAGTATAGAGTTTATAAACAAAGAACTCCAAAAACTTGATATAAAGTGTGCCAGCTGTGGATCAAAAAACTTAACAGAAGCAAGACGTTTCTCGTTGATGATAAAGTCAAACTTGGGATCTCCGACAGAAGATCTTTCCGAGGAACACGTTGTTTACTTGCGCCCGGAAACTTGTGGAGGAATATATTTACAATACAAGAACATGCTTGACTCCGTGCACCCCAAGCTTCCCTTTGGTGTAGCACAAGTCGGAAAAGCGTTCCGCAACGAGATCGTAGCACGCCAGTTCATATTTAGAACGAGAGAGTTCGAGCAGATGGAGATGCAGTACTTTTTAAGACCGGAAGAGATGAAAGAAAAGTACGAGATGTGGAAAGAGTTACGTTTTAACTGGTATACGCAGTACGGCATACCAAAAGAAAAACTAAGATGGCACGAACATGAGGTTCTTGCTCACTACGCATCAGAAGCATACGACATAGAGTTTTACTTTGACTGCCTTAATGGCTTCAAGGAAGTGGAGGGAGTGCACGCAAGAGGTGACTGGGATCTCTCTGAGCACTCAAAACACTCCGGGGAAGACCTCACCTACTTTGATGAAGATAAAAAAGAAAAGATGATTCCACACATCATGGAAACTTCCGCGGGACTGAATCGCGTCTTTCTTATGTTTCTTGATAACGCTTACACGGAAGAAGATGTAGAGGGAGAAAAAAGGGTCGTGCTAAAGATCGATAAGCGCCTTTCCCCTATTAAAGTAGCGGTTTTTCCTCTCATGAAAAATAAGACGGAGTTGGTAGAGAAATCAAAAGAGTTATATGATAAGCTCAAAGAAAGGTGGATGTGTGAGTTCAGTACAACCGGTAGCATAGGTAAAAGATACCGAAAACAAGACGAGATCGGCACTCCGTACTGTGTCACAGTAGATTTTGACTCACTATCCGACGAATCAGTCACTGTAAGAGAAAGAGACAGCATGAAACAAGAAAGAGTAAAGATATCGGACCTGGAAAAATACCTCAAAGAAAGATTATAAAACAATCCCCCTTTTTTAAGGGGGATATATTTTTAGTACTCTTCACACTTTAGCTCGTAAAAACCTTTTGGGTGATCACAAGAAGGACATACTGCCGGAGGTTCTTTGCCTATAAATTCATAACCACATTCACGACAGATCCAAGAAACCTCCTCTTCCTTTTTAAACATGGTTCCTTCTTCCAGTTGATGCAGCAACTTTTTATACCTCTCTTCGTGATGCTTTTCCGCTTCAGAGATCGCCTCCAATCTTTTTGAAACCTTTAAATATCCTTCCTCTTTTGCTGTTTTTGCAAACTCGGGATACATATCGGTATACTCATAGTTCTCCCCTTTTATGGCCGCCTTAAGGTTCTCTTTTGTGTCACCAAATGTAAACGGAGCCTCTGCGTTAACTTCCACACTCTCCACACCTTCTTCTTTAATCTCATTTATCATTCTCAAAAGCCACTTGGCATGTTGCTTTTCCTGATCCGCCGTCACACTGAATATCTCCGCAATCTTTTCGTATCCTTCTTTTTTAGCGACCTTGGCATAGAAAGTATAGCGGTTTCTAGCCTGACTTTCTCCAATAAACGCTTTTGATAAATTTTGTATTGTTTTGTTCATATTTTTCTTAAATTACTTTGCTGTCCACCCTCCATCAACGTACAGAACATGACCCGTTACATACTTTGACTCATCAGAAGCAAGATAAACGGCAGCATTGGCAATATCATCAACCTCCCCTACGTGCCCCATGGGAGTGGAAGAGGTAACAAAAGAGTTAAAGCTCTCATCTTCCAGCATATCCTTTGTCATATCTGTTTGTATGAACCCGGGCGCAATAGCGTTCACTCTTATGCCTTCCTCCGCAAGATCAACCGCTCCCGATCGAGTAAGTTGCACAACTCCACCCTTGGAAGCGCTATACGCAATAGCTCCTTTAAAACCTACTCCTCCAAGAATGGAGCTTATATTAATTATGGATCCCTTTACTCCCCTCTCTTTCATCTCGTTTGCAGCCTCTCTCATGCCATACATTACTCCAGAAAGATTGACAGATATCACTTTGTCCCATCCTTCATCGGTAACATCTAGTATACCTCCAAGCGCTCCTATTCCGGCATTGTTAACAACAATATCAACCCCTCCAAAATTATCGATCGTATCTCCCACAAGAGATCTTACTTCTTCTACATTGGAAACATCACACTTCAAGTACTTTGCCTCACCATCAAGCTCCTCTACAAAAGAGCCATCTTCTTGTATGTCCGAAAAAACAACCTTTGCGCCTTCTTTAAGAAAGCTCTCACCTATTTTTTTACCTATTCCGGATGCTGCTCCGGTAACTATGGCTACTTTGTTGTTTAGTCTCATATATATTTTAGTTATCTTTTAACTACTATACTCAATATATCAAAATAAGGAAGTTTTTCAACAGCCGAGATGCGCATGATCGTTATGTATCAATAAGCGCCAAAAGTAAGGATCTTCCGGATTATAAGATAGCACCGTAATCCCCGTGTTCCTCATGGAAGACGTCTTTAAAAAACGCTTTAATATTTCCCCCGATATATTTTCTCCAATAAGTATGCGTGCCACGATCACACGCAAGAAGTACCCATGTGTTACTACAACCAAAGAGTCTTCTCTGTGATCCTCAAGAAAAGTGAGAGCATTATCAGAGCGATCGATAATATCTTCAAAGTTCTCTCCGTCCTCTACGCGATCACCCGACTCATAAACACTCTTCTCCCATACGTTATATTTTTCACTTGCTATACTGTCTGTAAACAATTTTCCATTTATGCTCGTAGGCTTTACGCGCTCTTTAAATAAATCACAAAACTCCGCTTTTTTGCCGGTTACTCGTGTTATCTTTTCTGCTGTCTCTTTTGCTCTTTTATAGGGACTAGATATCAAGGCGTCAAAGTTTAAAAAAGACACTCTTTCCGCTATCTGCTTTACCTGCTCTTTTCCCAACTCACTTAGTGGAGATTGAGGCGACTGAAAAACGGAAGATATATTCTCTTCACTCTCTCCATGTCGTATAAGGTAAACTTTTTTTTCTTTTTTTAATTCTTTCATAACTTAAAAAACTACAAGGTCACACCTCAAGAGCAAATCCCGGAGAAAATATTTTAATCTAATCCCGTAAAAGAGACTATCTCCTGAACTCTGCCCACTCTTCCGTCTTCCAGCCTGACTTTTATCCCGCGAGGATGAAAATCAGAGTTGGTAAGAACGTCTTCTACAATACCCCTCGTAAGCTTGCCCGTGGACTGATCTTCCTTTAATACAACATCGACCTCTGTTCCCGGAAAAATGTATCTTTTTTCTTTTCCGTTCATGTGCTTTAATTTTAATCATTATTGCAAAAAAATAAAGCTTTAATCAAAGAGCTTGTCTAGGTTGGCCTCAAAATAGTTGTCTCCCTTGACCATCTTATACTTGTGATAATCTTTACTCATCTGCGATCTGTGAACCTCTTCAAAAACCTCTTCTATCTTATCCTGCAACCCATGCTCAAGTATCGTTCCATAAACGGTATAAAGTATATCCACTAGCTCTTTTGCGATCTTCTTTGTGTCTCCCTTGCGAGCCTCCTCAATGTACTCTTTTACCTCCTCTTCCATTAGATGGTACCTGAGACTCATCCTATCTTCTGATATCAAAGAAGGTTTGTCTAATACAGGAGCATGAAACTTTTCATGAAACTCTTTTACAAGATTTATTTCTTTTTTCATAAATAATTTTTTATTTTAAACCTTACCACAAAACAAGAAACTGAGAAAATCTTTTTTTGTGCTCCTTAAACTTTTTAAAAAGAGTTTGCTTGCCAGCATCAGGCAAGTTTGACTTATCTAACACAATATTATATAATTTAAAAGAATAGTTGGGCAACGATGTTCAAATCTAACGCAAAAAGGAGGAACTATGGGAAGCACATTGACACTAAGGGAGGCGATCTCAGGAACACTGATTGACGAAATCCTTGCTGCAACCACCCAAGGAAAAGCGGTAGATATACCTGAAAAGGTTGCACCAGAGGAAAAAGTCATAGGGCTCATGAGTCAGCTGGAGATGGCCCTAAGGTATCTTGAAGAAGTGTACACCAAAGAGCACAATACTTTGATAGACAGCCTTCGCCACGCTACTGATCTCGAGAAACATCGCGAGACACGCCAAAAAATTTACGAGCTTAGTCTTCGAGTGGATGCTATGAACACAATGATGTGGGAAAGCATCCAAAGGCGATTCAGAGAAAAAAACGAGGTCGGCTCTGTTGGATTTGGCATCCGTGAAGGAGGGCATGTCGTGCTTATTTTCAAACAAGAAAATAGGCTGTTAAATCTTCTTCAGGCGCTACGTTAGCGCTGCAACGCCCAAAAGCCCCTTGGCAATCACCTTGGGGCTCTTTTTTATTGTCAATAAATAAATTTTCAAACTTTTAAAAGCCAAGCTCTCTATTTTTCTATATAAAAATAAAAGCGCTCTTAAAACAAAGCGCTCTTATTGTTGAAAAGAAGATTGTCTGTTATTTTAAGAATCTTCCATTTCTTGCCTGCATTCTCTCTAGCATCTCACTCTCTGTAATACATCCTCTTTCAACAGCTGCCATTAACCTTTCCTCTCTTTCTTCTAGTCTGCTTTGTCTGTGTTGCTCTCTGGTTTCGTTTCTGTAAACATGAAAGTCTTCTTTTGACATACTCACTTCTTGAGCAGAGAAACTATCTTCTCCTCTAAATCTTGTCATTGATTCCCAGGGTTTTTCACCTTCAGAGGCAAAAGCTGACCCTGTTGAAAGAAAAGCAATTCCCGCCAAAAGAGTCATTCCAACAACTAATTTTTTTGTCATCAGGATAAACCTTATATCTTAATAAGCTCTTATCGACCTTTCTGTATATTAATACAAAAAAGTCACACTTATCTTTCATTTAATCTTTGGTTGTTGCTCCTAGAACGTCTTTCAATCGTTTTAAAATTAATTACATCTATCACTCCTTCATCCATCTCACCAATAACAAGAACTTTTTCCCCTTCTTCTATCTGTGAATACAAACGCTTTCCTTTTGTCTTCTCAGTTACTTTCAATTTAGCCCTTTCTCCGCTATCAAGCTCCATAACCCATAGATCATTCTGTTTTTCTAAAATTACTCCGAAGTGAGCGTTGTCAATATCAATATTGCCCAAGTTTCTATACATCCCTCCGGCCACTGGCAACCTTTGTTGTTCTGCTAACCTGAAAAAAGAGTAATGCAAAGAAGATCTCTCTATTAAAACACTGCTGACAATAACCATAACCAATATCGCAATTAAGGAAACAATGAGTGGTCTTCGGTAAACAAACTGAAATTTTCTGCCAATTACGCCAATCAATAATATCAAAACAAAGATTAGAAAAACAAGATACCAAGGGAACGATAAAAGAATACTTCTTATGGCATAAAATCCAATTCCATGAAAAAGCAAAATATCATTTACCCTTAAAACAAAAACAATCAGACTTCCTAAATACAAGAGAAGCAAAGAAAATAAAACCAACAAACCTATCACTAAAAATGACTTAGCAACAAAATAAGCCCTGGACTTCATTTTCAACTCCCCTCTTTCAATTTTAGAAACAACTTTCTCGGTTATTGGGTTTTTGCTATTTTCTTTTTTCATGCAACAATTTTTTAATTTCGCTACGACCTCTTTTTAACCTCGTCCCGACGGTAGAAACCGGAATCTTCAAAATATCAGAAATTTCTTGATAGTCTTTTTCTTCAAAGTAGTAAAGTACTATCGGTTCTCGATACTTTTCTTTCAATTTATGTAAATACTTTTCTATCTCTTCTTTTTCCTCTCTCGTTTCAATATCTTTTAAAAAATTCTTCTCTCCAGCAAAAGAAAAAATAACATCGGCTTCAAGGAAAAGAAAAGGTAACTTTTTTTCTTTTTTAATAAGATTTATAAACTCATTATGAGCAATCCTGTAAATCCAAGGTGAGAACTTTCTTGAAGGGTCAAAGCTTTTGATATTAACATACGCCTTAGTAAGAACATTTTGCACTACATCCTCAATATTTTCATGATTATACAAAAATCTTTTTCCGTATCTTAATAACTTTTTCTCATAGCGCTTAGCGAGAATGTCAAAAGCATCAGTTTTATTTTTCAAAACCAACCGAACCAATTCTTCATCGGTTTTATCGTCTATCTGATTCATCTAAGTTAAATTTTAGGTCTACTATAATTATACACTATTTAATAATATTTATTTCACTTTTAAGGATCCCTGAAATAAATATCAAGGTTATCTACATAACTAAAAAAGGTGTTGTGTAAAGATAAATCCCCCTATGTGACTTTCACATAGGGGGTCTTGTAATTTTCAGAGGTTTTTTTCTAGGGTTCTGAGGGCTACCCGACAAACATCAAAATTGTACCCTGTCTTTTCCATAACATCTAAGATCCGCTTCTCGGACCTCAGAAACGGGATTGCAGCCCGGCAAATAATCGGCTTATACCCCGTTTTATCCATAATGGAAATAATGTGGGGATCGGACTTTTCTTCTAGTCTCAAGAGCGGAACTGTGATCCGGCAGACGTCGATGTCATACCCCGTCTTTTCCAAGACGAAGAGGATCCGAGATTCAGACTTCAGAAACGGGGCTGCAGCACGACAAATGCTCAATTCATATCCCGCTTTTTCCATTATAGAAAGAAGCTGGGGTTCAGACTTTTCTTCTAGTCTCAAGAGCGGAATTGTGGCCTGGCAAGCCTTTTCGTCATACCCCGTCTTTTCCAGGGCAAAGAAAATCGCCCAAGATTCAGGCCTGAGAAACGGAATTGCAGCACGACAAATGCTCAATTCATATCCCGCCTTTTCCATCATAAAGATAAGCTGGGATTCGGACTTTTCTTCTAGCCTCAAGAACGGAGCTGCAACCTGACAAACACTGCTATCGTATCCCGTCTTTTCCAGGACAAAGAGAACCTGAGAATCAGATTCTAGAAACGGAATTGCAGTCTGACAAGCACTGCTGTCGTATCCTGTCTTTTCCAGGACGAAGAGAACCTGAGAATCAGATTCTAGAAACGGAATTGCAGTCTGACAAGCACTGCTATCGTATCCCGTCTTTTCCAGGACAGCGAGAATGTTGTTTGTAAGTGTTAAAAGCGGGATAACCTCTAAGGCTAACTCTCTTTTCATGATAAACCTCCTTATTTTTAGTGTACAAAATTAAAAATAATCCCTCCTATATTGGTTATATAATACAACAATTTAATAAAAAAAGCAAGTTCTTTTGAAAAAGCTTGCTTTTTATGTGCTTCGGTTACTGATACAAAGATGCTGCCGGGCTAGGATTCGAACCTAGACTAACGGGACCAAAACCCGTCGTCCTACCATTAGACGACCCGGCAATAACTACTCTTTAAAGCGCTCCGCGATCTTCGCGGTAGCAACTTCCAGTGGAAGATGAGGAATAGGAGAATATTTTACTCTCTCCCCTGCTTCCAAAAAAATGTCTATCATCTCCCTTACACTTTCCTCACTTACTCTCTTTACCTGCTTTTCCATCTCTTCAATCTCTTCCCTGGTAAGTGTTGTCATTAGTGCTTCATATACCGCCCCACTCTTATTACCAGAAACAATCTTTAGTATCATCATCTCACGCAGATAAGAGATGAGATTTTCATGAAACTCTTCTGGGTCAACACCCCTATCCAAAATATCACCTATCACAGAAAGAGAGTTCTCTGCATCACCAGAGATAACTGCTTCCACAAAGGAAGATACAACTTGTTTCTCTACTACCCCAAGAAGATCTTTTACGTCTTCCTTTTTTATCTCACCCCCTTCACTGGTAAAAGAAAGAACCTGTGATAATAAGCTTTCTCCGTCGCGCATCGATCCTCCTGCAGCGCCAGCAATTATCCTGAGAGAATCTTCATCCGCCCTAACCCCCTCTTTTTTCACTATTCCTTTCATTCTCTTTACCATACATGGAACCGTTATCTTGCGGAAATCAAATCTCTGACAACGAGATATAATGGTCGGTATCATCTTGTGTGCCTCCGTGGTAGCAAGTATGAACATGGCGTGTGAAGGAGACTCTTCTAGAATTTTCAAGAGCGCATTTGCGGCACCGGAAGTAAGTTGGTGAGCCTCATCGAGAATGAATATGCGATACTTCATTCTGGAAGGAGAAAACCGAATGCCATCACGAAGTTCACGTATGTTCTCTATACCTCTGTGAGAGGCAGCATCTATCTCCATAAGATCTACTGCATTCCCTTCGATTATCTCCTTGCAAGAAGAACACTTATTACAAGGCTCAGGACTCTTGTCGTCCTTGCAGTTTACCGCTTTTGCAAGAAGACGCGCCATAGTAGTCTTCCCACTGCCCTTTGGTCCGCAAAAAAGATAAGCGTGAGCAACAGACCCGGAAGACAAGGCATTAAGCAGAGTACGCACCACATGTTCCTGCTCGATCACATCAGAGAACTTTTGAGGTCTATATTTTCTGTAAAGTACTTGCTTGGACATCTTATCTCTTAACTCTTTTACGGATTATAACATATACAAGAGCAAGAAACAAAGCTAGTCCCAGCACCGCTTGCAGGCCGTATCTCTCCTCTATTCCCACTCCCGCCTCAACAATAAGTAGCACTCCTATGCCGGCAAGCAAGACACCAGCCGTTATAGCCATCAAAGAGTATCTTTTTTTTAGCCCAAAAACAACCGCAATAAGGGACCCTGTCCAGGCTCCGCTTACGGGAAGCGGTATAGAGGTAAACATAGCAAGTGCAAAATACCCGCACTTCTCCACCTTATCTCCATGATCCCTTCTTGTTTTTTGGAAAATAAAATTAAAAAAACGTTCCATAAGAATACTTTTCTTTGAAAGCCAAAAAGAAACGGGATCAAACAGAAAAACTATCGCAAACATGGGAACAAGGTTTCCCAATACAGACCAAACATAGGCAGAAATAATGCTCATCTCATGAACAAGAAGAGCCACGGGAATCGCTCCCCGCAGTTCTAAAAGAGGCGTTGTTGCCAAAATAAAAGTCTGTATTTCTACGGGCATGTCGTTATTATAACCCAAAGATAATTTTATGTAAAAACGCTTTACATTTTTCCTAAAAAGTGATATAAACTAAAAATAGTACCTTTATTTCCCAAAAACTCTAGCTAAGCAAAGGAGGGCGTATGAAGCAGAAGTGAAAATGAGGTTCAGTTCAGAAAGTTAACGAAAACAAAAAGAGTGAGAGTTAAGGAGGAAATCATGAGATCTTTTAACAACACAATTATTGCTGTCATTGTTGCCATCGTATTCGCCTGTCTTTCTTTTCCTGCCTGGGCAGCCCAGCCAGGAGACGGAGAAGGAAACGCAAGCGGCGAAGCCCGCACTTCTCCCCAAAGAGACTGGGGGGAACACACCTATAACCGTGGTGAAAGCGACTTCACCGTATATGGAAGTTATGACATCGAAGGCGAAAACGACGGCACCGTAGAAGGAAGATCCTTCGTTTACGGAGAGTCCACCGGAAAGACAGAACTCGGCAAATACGTCGGTGACGGATACACCGAGAATCTGTCATACGGAACCACGTACCTCGAAGCGGTAGCGGAACGGCTCGAAGGAGAAGAAGGAACACTTACAATCGGCGCTGAAGGCTCTCTTCAAAACTGGAGCCGTATAGACGGCGACGGAAGCGAAGGGTATGCAAGACACAACACCACCCTAGATGAGGAGTACACCACCACAGGGAAAAAAATCGAAGGCAGTGTGTACATTACCGGCGACTCCTATGCCGGCAAGAAAGACACAGCAGACACCCAGACAAGGTACTCCGGATTTCAAACAACCCTTTCAAGCAGCTACGCAGGAGCAACTGCCGGAGTGGACGGCAAAACAAGATCGGAAGCGAAAAAAACTTCCGGAGGAATCGAGTCCACCGCCAATAGCAGCGCGGAACTTGAAAACGCAACCCTTCCCAGTGGCCAGTATTACAGAGGGTTTAGTGAGAGCACAAGCTACGCCAATGAAGGGCAAAATGAAAGCATCGGATGGGCACGTTCCCATTCAGGAATAAAGCGAGATAATCTAGACTAAAAAAGCCTCCGGCACGCCCTAAGACAAAGGGCGTGCCGGAAAAGGAGGAAGTATGAAAGTAATCGCAACTCTCTTAGTGCTACTCCTCTTTGCGAGTAGCTCTTACGCTGATAAAAATGTCAACGCGGAGGCAAAGGCCATATATGCTCCGCAGACAGAAAGCTACTCGGGAAACTTCCCCTACCCGCTATCACTTCCCTACCTCGGTACACAACATGGTCCGGGGCACGGAAAAAAGGAGATCGTGATCCTTCCGTGGGATGAAATTCCCATAGAGGCTCTTGAGCCAAGATTCAGCTGGAGCGATTTAAATCCTTTCAGCGGAAAGGATTATAAGAAATCCATATGGTTCAAGGAGGAGCCCGGGGATGAACCAATAAGGGTTCTTCGGGAGATTCCTGATGATCTCCCCTTGCTTGGTCAAATTCGCACGAAAAACAAGGGCGATGAAGCGCCCTTGGAAGTGGTAAGAAACACAATTTGGCGCATAAGAAATGCAATGGGCGCCAAGCATGTCCTTGTCGTGAGCAGGCATATGCCTGTCGCAAAAGGATCAAGTATGGGCATCGGAGGCACCACAGTGAAATCCGAACTCTCAAGCGAGAGAGATCAAGGAATCACTGTGGGAGGTTCAGGGCTTTGGTCTCGAAGCTCCGGATGGATACAAGAAGGAGCAGAAATAACAATATACGGGTACGGAGAAGGAAGGAGAGAGCACTCCAGCGCTCCGAAAAGATCCGCACCCAAAAAGTCCGAGAACTCGGTTGATGAACTAAAGAGACTCCTAGGAGGTGAATAATGAAAGTAGCAGCCATTATAATCGTAACGATGCTTGCACTTGCAGCGGGATGTGCCACAAGCCAGCAAAATCTTGAAACACTGGAAAGACGCGTCTCGCAAAACGAGTCCTCAATCGAGAGGACCGACCAGATAGCGCGAAAATCGGGAAAGGTGGCAGTCCAGAACTCTGAAAGGCTGGACCAGATATACAAGAAAGACGGACAAAAAGAAACCGGCATCCTGCCCCATATGGCCGGCCAAATGGCAAGAATGGACGGGGAAATCGAAGATCTTGAAAAAGGCGTCCAACTTGCGATGGAGGGGGCACAAAAAAATCGCAAGCAGATCGGTGTAAACCGAGACCTGATAGAATATGGAAAGGATACGGAGAGGATATCGATTCTTTTCCGAACAGGACAAGTAGATCTCGAGGAACGACAGATGTCATTTCTGTCTGAGATCTGCAAGAAAGTGAAGATTGAAACGGCCACCGTTGTCGGCTACGCTGACAACGTCGGGGGAGAAGAAGTGAACGAAAGGGTCTCCCAACAAAGGGCGAAAAACGTTCTGCAGGCAATAAAGTCTGCGGGATATGACACGAAAAACATCAAAGTCCGAGCCGCAGGTTCAACGAACCGATACGGCCTCGGCGACAGCAATAAACAAAATAGGAGGGTGGTTATATATGCCACCCCAAAAAAGACCGACCCTTCTTAAGAAAGGTCGGCCCAAAGCCCGGAAGGTAAGCAAACGCTTTCCGGGCTATTTTTATTGTAGTTCCTCGTGAAGCTCTTTTAATAGTTCACTGAAAAGCTCTTTATCCTCCTCTCTTGGGCTGTGTAGTAATTTTTCTAGGAGAAGATATGCCTCTTTCATGTCCTCTTTATCCATGTCCCCTTTCTCAGACAAATACTTTACAAACTGCTCCTTTCCATTTTCTGTGCTATCTATTTTTTGCAACGTCATCTCAATAGTGTCCTCATCTATTCTGTAAGTGTTTCCAACAATATACCTTATATCATCTGCAAACTGATCATCAACATCTACCTTTTCCATATCGGGAACCAAACTACCCTCAAGCTTGTTTGTGTTTATGTAATCCTTTATCTTCTCGTAAGCACTATCCAGGGCCTGCGAATCAAAGCTTCTCTCTTCAAAGCTATACTTATCAGAAGAAAAGCTGAAAGTGGAGTCACGAGGACCCTCCATAGAAATATTTCCATCACTTCCTATGTTTATATGAAAAGTGTCACTTAGTATAAACTTGCTACGTTTTAATTCCAGAGAGACATCTCCTGCAGAGTCCCTGCTGATACTTATATCATCAAACACCCTATCGATGCTGGAGCTATCCTTGCTAAGCAATATATTAACTGACTGTTCCACATCCTTGTCACTCATTTCTTGTAAGTCAGCAAAGAAAACCTTTTCCAGTTCTTCTTTGCGATCATCTTCTATCTCCATCTCACCAAAACTATTGATAAACTTAACAACCTTTTCATGGTCCTGCACATCATACTTTTTAGCTATATCAACAAATTCACGCGCCTTTTGAGGGTCAGAAAGTATTTCTTCATCATCACACTCTTTGAGAACACTTTTCTCTTCTTCCGTAAACCCTTCCCCTTTTAGTGCTGCTATCTTCTCTGCATCTTCATCCCTCTCTTCCGGTTCTTCTATTTTTTCCCCTGTCACCTTTTCTTCTACCCTTGCATCTTCAAGATCGGTAGTCTCTTCAACATCGGGGGCTTCAGTCGCTTGCAATTCATAATAATTTGATATCTTTATCATGAAGTCTTCAAGATCTTTTTTGCTGGACTCGTGCCAGTGAGGCCTTTGAACAGGATCA
>SL_8KL_010_SEDDRAFT_10002443_pt1 | contig 15694 bp, 10 predicted proteins | sample SodLakKL_010_SED_4_FD_11160 | JGI IMG/M metagenome (IMG submission 11160) | reverse complement strand
CTTTATCCTCTTCGGTAACTCCAAGTTTTTCCACATCGAGTGCTCTAAGTCTTATCTTTCCTTCTTCTACCAAATCGTCTCCGAAGATATTTACCAATATATCTTTTTTATCTGAACTGATTACGACCAAATCGCCGCTAGATATCTCAAGCTTCCCTAGAAACTCATTGTTAACTCTCGCTCTACCTCCGGACTCGATAGGACTTTTTTCCACCACTAATCTTTCAGCTTCCGTCATCTGCTTACATATCAAATTATTTTATAGATATATATTTTCGGGACAACTGCAAATTTTCCTCACTCGATTTTCAATAAATTTCGTATACCTATTTCATCGGATTAGGTCTAAAAGAGAAGGTCCTTTTCTCATCTCTTCGCTGAAATCTTCCATTTTTAAGTCTTTTGAACCCAAATTCTTTTCGACTATTTTCACGGCTTTTTTCTTATCTCCCAAATAATCAACGAGACCGACTTCTTTAGCTTCTCTCCCTAGAAAGACCTTCCCTTCAAATACATCTGATCCTTCATTGATGCTCTTTTTCTCCTTTATCTGTTTTTTAAAGATTTTATTCATTTCGGAAACTATCTCCTTTCGATGTTCTTTACCTTCTTCGGTCATCTTCGAGAAAGGCATACCTTCCTTTTTGAACTCTCCCTCTGATTGTATATCGAATTTTATGCCCAAGCGATCTAGAAGGTCTGAAAAGTCCGGCCTGATAGATATAGTTCCTACTCCACCGACACTCGAAAGCTCGTCTGCAACTATAACATCACAGCTCGAAGCTATCCAGTACCCACCTGAAGCACACTGTTCTTCTATAAGCGCGACCTTGAAAAGATCTAATCTTTCTATTTTTCTAGCTAGATTTCGGCTCTTGTAAGGCGAACCTCCAGGAGAATTGATTTGGAGTATCAGAGCCTTATATCGTGATTTTTTCGAGACCCTTTCCAATATGTCTTCTGCCTGAGAAACTGAAGAAGCACCTAATGAACCGAGTAATCCTCCTTGCCCTTCTATAATCGGACCTTTTATAGGTATAATAGCAATTTTATCTTTAAACCAGTTAAGTACCATATTTTAAAGATGATATCCGGGGTAATTAAATTTTGAGATCAGCCTGAAATTTACTCTACAATTCACAGTAGAACTCGTCTCCAGGTTTTTCATAATGGAAGATCTCACTTTTAGTTTTAATCTCTTCATTGATTAAGTCGTCGAGCCATTCCTCGTTTCCGAAGGTATGCATTGGTACAAAATAACGTGGTTTTACTTTTTCTATGAATTCTATCGGACCGGCCCAACTAGGCAGCCTTTCATCCATATTGGAGAAGGCAATTTCTACATCTTCATTTTTCAACTCTCTTATCACGTCATCAAACACTTTGACATGTTGATTCACCTTTTGTTCGCTCCACTCAGGCCAATTCCACTTCGCTAGATCTCCCCCGTAGTAGACCTTTTTGCCGAAAAGGTCGATCAGGAACGCAACTCCGGCATCGTTGCTCTTGAAAGCCCTAACCTGTAGATCTTTCATCTTGTAATTTCGATCTAGATCGACCTGAATAAAAGTGTTATTGTGCCCATCTCCGGCGTTTTTAGAAATAATAGTGCTTTTCGGAACATCGTTCGAGACTACGTAATGCGTTTCGTTTGCATAGGTGGAGAATTTAGTCACGTCTAGTGAGAAATGATCTCCGTGGGCGTGGGAAATAAAGATATACAATTCCGAACCCTGCACAATTGATTTTATCTTCTCGTCTAAAGAACTGTCTATGCCTCTGTTTGGATAATCGAACAGCAGGACCTTTTTATCCTCTTGAAGGGTGAAACAGCTGTGGTACCAGTAAGTTATCTTAATTTTCATAGATAGCTCACCTACACTTATTTTTGGTTCTTTAAAGGGTGTTATAATCATTTATTTTTTGTCATTGAAACGGATTCCTGCTCCTTTCAATTTCTTTTTTAAATGCGCAATTCGGTTAGGATCGAAATCTGCTTTCCTGAGTTCCCTAAAATAGTCTGCGAAAAAATGTTGGTTCTCATCCATAAGCAATTCACCCAAATCTTTCCAATAAAGTTTTGAGATTTTCTCTGGCGTTTCTTTGATAAAGCTTTCGAAAAGTTCTGGATAGCATTCATGGTTTACGGAACCGTTGTATCTGTTGTTCAGGAGATCGTTGTATTTAACTAGATACTTTCCGATAGAGTCTGCTGTTTTATTGTATCGAGTAAGACCGTAGTCATCTAAAAGTTTAGGACATATTATGACGTATCTGAAATCCCAATCCTGATAAGGACTTTTTTCATATTCCGTAATTAGGTGAGCTGCTTCTAACCCTTTTATCATCTGATTGATCCGAGAGTAATTTTGAGATTTTGTAGAAACATCACTCTTGAATTTCGATTCGAAAAAAACAAATCTCTTTGCCTTTGGAAGGATCATTACTGCATCGTATTGGATCCACTTCCCGCTTTCAGAGATATCTAAAAAAGAGATGTTATCTCTACTGTTTCTATTGCCGAGATGGAGCACCTGGTTGAAAAGTTCTAGCTCGAATAAAATAATATTCTTCTTCATATCAAAGTTGCTAAGGCCTAAGATATCAGAAATTCTAGAAGAGTTCCAGACTGAATTTTCTTTCAAGAACCCGGTTAACTCCTCATCACATTCAACCAATTTTTCAAAAAATGATAGATTCCATCGAGAGTTCTTATCCCTTGGAGTTTCTATACCGATCGAAGTCTGACTCCATCTATCTATATTCCCTAAAAGAAAAAGGGTAAGTGATGTCTCAGAATTCGAATTGAAAATACTGTTAGGATGTGTATGGTCTCTCAAAAGCGAGTCCTTTCTTCTCTCGGTAATCCCATAGTATCGGAACCAATCTTTCTCTGCATTTGACATGTTTAGAAGTTTACTGATCTTTTTCAGACTGTCCATCAATGTGTTTATGAGTACTCCATCTAATAAAGATAACAAGGAGAGGTGGGTGAAAGTGACTCTACTTTCACTTCACCCTCTTCTCAATATTTAAGTACCAGTTCTTGGATTAAGAAGCGATGCTGAACGATCTTTACGAAGCGATAGAAGAACTTTCTGACTTGCCTAGTGAATGGGGCAAACCATATTTCAGTCAGGATCAGTACTACGAACCCGTTGAATTGTCAGCTGAAAACCTTCATGGCTTCAAAGCGAGAAAAACTGGTAAAAAGATATGCTGTGTCGATGGAGGTAATAATAAGATATTTGAATCTCCGACAGACAGTGTTCATCTTATCAGGATATACTTCAATCTCTTTGAAGGAGAAAAGAGGGTCAAAAATATCGAGCCGACAAATGCATTTTTGATCTCTAGATTTGATGGAGAAAGGGTAGAGGCGGAGCTCAAAGTGATCAGCGGTTCTATCCCGATCAGCGAGTCCAATTTTGTTTTAGAAAAGAGCGAGATGGAAGAGAAAAGCCCGGTTAGTGCGGGACACACCGTGAGAAAGTATCTAGAATGGCAAGCAGGTGAATATGCGGTGCAGGAATATCTTGAGGAGGGAGACGTATTGGTGAGAGACGGCGTCTTACAAACAACTGTTGAAAGTGAGAGAGAATACGCCGAGAATTCTTACGACACAGTCGAAGAGAAAGGTGTCGCTTTAGTAGGCATAGCCAAGACCAGCTCTCTTATGACCACTAAAAATTATCCCCTTATAGCGTCGGTACAGGCGATAGCTAGAGATAGTGATAAACAAATGTGGTACTATCATCCAGTTGCTCAAAATGATCATCCGGACCATAGAGGAGAGATGTATATTGTTAAATATCATCCATCTTCAACCTATGCCTTCCGAACAGAGTTTTATAGAGAGATAGAAGTTGCAAAAGAAGAAGTACTAGCAGAACTCGCTTTCCAGGCGAAGGACCCCATCTTTTTAGGCTATCCTTACGGACTAGTCGATGCCGATAAAAGAGCTAGAGTTACTGACGAAGAGATAGATTATCTGAAGAATATGTGTGATAACAAGATGGAGGCATCGTTCAGAGATAAGATAAATTCATGTAACGCTCATGACAGGTTGAGCAATATCTGAGGTTGATAAAATGTCCATAGGTCAAATAATAGGAGGAGAGTATGGCGAACTCAATATAAGGCAGAAAAGTGGCAGGACCATCGAGATAGGAGATCTTCTATCAATCGATGATATGATAATGCAAGTTTTAGATTTACAGTACGGCTCCCTTTTAGAGCAGGAAGACATCGAAAGGATAAGCGGGATGTCTCTTGAAGGTTACGAAGAGACCAATATAATGGAGGAAGAGATCAGAAACTATATTTATGCGAAGGCGAAACCTTTAGTGAGAGTCAAAGACAACGAACCAAAAAAGCCTAAAACTTTACCTCCGTTTTTTGGAGACCTGGAAAGAGTCGATGAAAAAGATTTTGAATTTTTAGAAGAACCGGATAACAGTCTTTACATCGGAAGAGTTAGGAGTGGAAGTAAGGTACTCGAGGTACCGATACATATCAATGGGAAAGAGGCTCTGTCTCACCACATGTTGGTTCCCGCGACTACAGGGAGAGGAAAGAGCAACCTGGTCAAGGTGATGCTGTGGAAATTGATACCAAAAGAATATGCGGGTATCCTTGTAATAGATCCCCATGATGAATACTATGGGAGGAATGAACTCGGCGCTAAAGATCACCCTGCAGCTGATAAAAAAGTGGATTATTATTCAACAGATCCTCCTGCGGGAGGCTACCACCTGAGGATCAACATCTCTGTTTTGAGGCCATGGAATCTTCAAGGTATCATAGAACTTTCTGAAGCACAGAAACAAGCTCTGTACGTATACTACAACCATCATGGTAAGGATTGGTTAGAAGAGATCCTGATTGCTCATCCGGAAGAAAGCCAGACCTATGGGATACAAGAAACTACTTTGGACGCACTAAAACGTAAACTGAAACTAACATTCGACCTCGGCGTAGAGAAAGAAAAGATTAGACCCCGCGGCAATGTATTTGTAAATGAAGGCTCTGAGACCTTAGTGAATGACATAGTCAAAAGTGTAGAGCGCGGGAAAAAAATCATATTGGATACGAGTTCTCTGCCCGAAGATAAAGAACTTTTGATCGCAGGTATTATCACTGACAGGATATTCAAGAATTACAGGAATTACAAAGAAAATGACGAGCTTGGAGATAAACCTTCAGTAGGGATAGTAATAGAAGAAGCTCCTAGAGTGCTAGGGGATCGTGCAGGAAGAAACGTATTCCACAGGATCGCCAGGGAAGGGAGAAAATTTCGCGTAGGCCTCATAGCTATCACTCAATTATCTAGTATGATCCCTAGAGAGATACTTGCGAATATGAACACGAAGATAATCTTAGGTAATGAGATGAAAAGTGAAAGAGACGCCATAATCGGTAGTGCCGCTCAAGATCTGTCTAAAGACAGTAAGAACATCGCTAGCTTGGATAAAGGTGAAGCAATTGTGAGCAGTATATTTACAAAATTTGCTATCCCGATCAAGATAGACCTTTTTGAAGATGTGGTTGAAGAGGAAAAGAGCGAGAAGAAGACTCTAGAGTTTTTCGGCTGAAAGTACAAATCAAATTCTAAAGAAACAACAGGCTTATATGCTATTAGAGGCATATACAATTTTGATGAAGATAATCGTTAAGCTAAAAGAGATCATAAGAGGATTATCCAAAAATTCTCCGCCACAGGAATTTAAAAAACTTACTTATATAGAAAAGAGGAGTACTTGTCCTGAGTGTATTGGCGGTATGGACAAAATTGATGATTCAGAGAACAAAGCTCCGAGCAGAGAAGCTAGAATCTCCGGTAGAAAAGATATTTGAGATCAAATCATAAAGTCTATAGATTTTCTAAATCTATTTCTTCTCCCTCTATAAAGACCCTTTCTACCCTGGATTTGATCTCTAAGGGATCGCCATCTAAAATTACTATGTCAGCGTCTTTTCCTTTTTCGAGTGATCCCACTCTGTGGTCTATGCCGCAGATTTCAGCCGGATTTGTAGTTATAGCTCTCAAAGCCTCTTCTTCGCTCATACCTTTTTTGACCGAATAGGCTGCCATAAGATTCAGATACTTTGTAGGTATCACAGGAGAATCGGTCATCAGCGCCACTTTTACTCCTTTATCGGCAAGGATCGCTGGGGTTTCGAAGCTCCTAGCTACATTTTCTCTTTTAGATTTTGAGGAGAGACACGGACCTACCACTGTAGGAACATCTTTCTCTGCGAGGTAATCGGCTATCTCATGACCTTCAGTAGCGTGTTCTATGACAAGATCGAAATCGAATTCCTCAGCAATCCTTATCGCCGAGATCATGTCATCTGCCCTATGTGCGTGGATCCTAGCTACGAGTTCGTTTTTCAAAACCGGTTCAAGAGCCTCCAACTCAAAATCGTTCTTTTCGGAATCATCATCTTCCATATGATTCTCCACTTCTGAAAAAGTCTTCCTCAGTAGACCAGCGGTTCCTATACGAGTAGAGGGTAACTTGTCCTGTTCTTTATAAACTCGCTTAGGATTTTCACCAAAGGCCATCTTCATTCCAGTAGGTTCTTTCAACACTAACTCATCGACGATTTTGGATCCCGCGGTCTTTAAAGCTACTGCTTTACCACCTATAGGATTGGCGGAGCCAGGAGTGACATTAACTGTAGTAATACCCGCTTTGACCGCTTCTTTTAGACCGATATCGTCTGGATTTATACCATCTAAAGCTCTCAGATGCGGTGTGATCGGATCATACATTTCGTTTGTATCGTTACCCTGCCAACCTTCACCCTCTTCATGTATTCCAGTATGACAATGAGCTTCTATCAAACCAGGTATGATAGTCTTACCTTCAACATCTATTATTTTCGCCTCATCTGGTATTTCTATATCTTCCCCTAGGTCTGCTATCTTACCGTCTTCGATCAATATAGAACCTTTAAAAGTTCCATCAGTGATGGTATTTATATCTCCGTTTACCAATGCTTTCATGATATCGTTCTTGTTTTTATCTAAAACTTATTAAAGCTTACCCATATTTTTCAAGTTTGTATGATTTAAATGATTCCTTCTGTAATTTCGGTTATGGATGATACGTAGTGTTATTATCCATATCATAAAATGAATCTGTATTACTACTTCACCAAATAGTGACAAGGTTCTTATTGCAGATAAAAAATCCATAAAATAGAGCACCATATGATGAAATGGGCCCGGCCGGATTTGAACCGACGACCGTCTGGTTATGAGCCAGATGCTCCACCAACCTAAGCTACGGGCCCTTTCCTGAACGACAATTTCTCTTAATCACTAATCGTATTTATCGAATACTATGCTTATCATTAAACGGTTTCGAGCGTTTTTTGTATTTAAAGTTTGCTTTTATATCGGAGTGACAAATTAAGAGGATTGCACTGTTTGTTTTGCCGATATTCCGTCTTCTAATCGGGTAGTCATAAATCGAATTGATATAAAATATTTTCCACGACCTCAAATAGAGTTTTTCGATAGTTGCCCTAGCATCGACGAAACCCGCCTTTAGATGGTATATCTGCCAAATATCGAGGGTTTTATATTTAAGGTTGGACATATAGGTAAAATGGACCTTGCTTTACAACTTTTTCTTTTGGTATATCGCCACTGCTATAATCTTTGCCGATAATAGAAGAGCCGAACTGAGTCCAAGCATGTCTCTAACCCTATCTATGACAACCTTGTCTTCACCTCCATCATCTATATCTAGTCTCTGTCTCTCATCTACCATTAAAAATATGGGGGCACGGGGATTTTGACGCATATTTAATGGTGAAAATGTCGAATTCCTTCTAGGCCTCTAATCTATAGAGAAAATAATAAAGAGAATTTTTTACTTATACTCTTTGCACTTATCGCAGTACCAGCTGTCGTACTCTTCGATGTATCTCATCTCGCCTCCACAGTCTGAGCATGGAGGTTCTTGTGTTTGAGCCGCAGGTCCTTTTGCCTGCTCTAAACCTTGATCTAGTTCATCTCTACTTGTTGATTCTCCTTGTTGATATTCCTCTTCCCGAGAAGGTTTAGATTTACCTCTTTTCTTTATCAGTATAACTACCAAAACCAACACAATCAAAGCGATTATCCCTATACCCAAGTAGGGCAGCCAGTCCATTTCATCTTCATCTTCTTCCAAACTACCTATCGAAACAGCATAAGGAGCCCCATCCTCGGAAACATCTATAGCTTCAACAGAGTATTCATAGATCCCCTTTTCAGCATCCTCTATAGTTATACTCACTGGAGGATTATCTGACTCAACTTCCTCATAAAGCGAACCATCCGGTTCATAAATCGAAAGCTTCATGGTAGAACCCGGCCAACTTAACATCACTTTGATTTTTTCTCCTGCTTCTGCATAAAAACTTTTCTCATAACTCTCATCAGAATAGGCAATACCTTGATCTTCATGTTTGATATCATAACCGTCCTCTCTCAATTCTGCGTTAATCTCCCCTAACCTGATCTCAGTTTCAGTAACCTCCAACAGCAGATTCAAAGATTCTCTAAACAACAACAGGTTATCATTGAATTCCTCGTCCTTAGTTCCTGCACTACTGATATCTGGAACGTTAAAACCACCCCATTCAAACGTCAAAATCTTAACCATTACCTCAGCTTCCTCTTTGATGGAATTTAAGGCCTCTCCATTTCCTCCCTCATTATACGAGTTCAAAGAATCGATTATGCGATTATAAAGAGGCAATATATGGGTATACTCCCCTTCTATACCATCATCGAGAGGATCTTTTTCAATCTCATCATAATATTGTTCCAAATCATCGTCATATAAATTTATTAATTCACCTCGAAAGTGTGTAAGGTCTACGGCGTATTCGGCTTCAGCAAGTATATCAAAGGATTCTTCTACAGCATCAAAGATATCTAACAAAATTCTGGCGGGTTCTGGGGCTATATCTTCAACCCCAGGATAGATTGAATGTTTAACATATTCTTCCAATCTATCCGCATGATTTTCGGCTAAATCACTCGGGCTAACTTTCCACGGCTTGCGCAGTTCTCTCAGGTAATCCTCCATTTCTTCAAACCACTCGTCAAGGTCTATTTCCGTCTCAAAATGTGCAATTACTTCCTTATCTTCATCCATCTCTATAGTTATTTCTTTATCTTTACCCTCATAATCGCCAGTCCACTCGTCGAATGCCCAGCGCTCACCCGGTATGGCTTCTACCGTCACAACTTTTCCTCCCTGATAAGTGTGAGTACCTTCTGATGGGACGGTACTACCTTGGCCTTCAATGTTTATCGTTAGGTCATATTCTTCTAGCATCTCTTCTTCAACATAAATTGTATCTTCGATATCGTTGTCTAACCAGAGGTCTTTAGGCTCTTCTGCATCGGTGACATTAACATTTACCGTTTTTTCGCCACTGTCCTCCGGTTCCCACTCAAATCTTATCGTGACTGTTTCACCTTCACCAATCTTGGGTATTTCCAATTCCTCTCCATCCTGGTAGAATCTTTCCTCTATAGTGACAGGTTCTCCGTTTACAGTCAATCTCGTATCGATATCTTCAGCTTTTAAATCTCCGATATTTGTTACGCCTACACTTATAGTTATTGTATCGCCAACTCTGACGTCTTCTTCCGAGAATTCTAAATCGTGCACCATAAGATCAGGTACAGGACCTCTCTCTATTATGATCGTTTTCTCTATTACCCTGTAATTTTCAGCTTCATCACTAACATTCAACCGGATGGTGTATTCTCCCGCTTCAATGAAGTCGTCGTATGTCCAAAATGCTTCCTCGCTCTCCGCTAAAGTTTCTTTTGCATCTTCATCTATCAGGGTCCAGCAAAATTCTAATTCGCCATCGTATTCTGGATGTGCTATAATCTCCGTCCCGTTGAAAGTCACGTTCGTTTCCTTTCGTAGCCTAATAGTGGGCTCATAGGTCGAATTATTGTTCCATTCGATACTGAAGTCGCCTTCAGGTTCAGTTGTATCTTCTTCGAAATGGGCAGTAATCGTTTTATTCTCCTCAATCATTATGGTTATCTCTTCTCCAGTTTTGTCGGTTCCAGTCCATTCGTCAAAGTACCAGCCTTCGTCTGACACCGCTTCTAGTTCGACTTCGGTCCCATGTGCATATTCTTCCTCATAAGGCCACTTGGTGACTTCTTGGTCATCAACTTCAACTGTACCTTCTCCAACCGGTTCCTCTATTGTGAGAGTATGTTCTTGTGGCTCATCCCCGATTGCATATAAGTTACCGTCAAAAGAACCGATGTATATCGTCCCGTCCTCTCCGATAACAGATGATTCTCCTACTAAGTCGTTTGTTTCAAAGCTCCATTTTTCCGTCCCATCAGGATTCACCGCATAGAGATTAAGGCTAGAACCCATATATATTGCCCCGTCATCTCCGACAACTAGAGAAGAATCAACAGAACCCTCTGTTTCAAAGCTCCATTTTTCCGTGCCGTCAGGGCTGATGGCATAAAGGTTGTTGTCATGAGAGCCGACGTAGATGGTGCCATCTGCTCCTATCGCAGGTGAAGAATGCACCTCATCATTTGTTTCGAAGCTCCATTTTTCCGTCCCATCTGGGTTGATAGCATAGAGGCTATTATCCCAAGAACCCACATAGATTGTGCCATCCTCTCCAACAGCAGGGGAAGAGCCCCCTGTATTTATTGAAAATCTCCATTTTTCTGTACCATCTGGATTTATTGCAAACAAGTAACTCTCAGGATAGTCAGAACCCGCATAAATCGTGCCGTCTTCACCGATAGCAGGTGTAGAACGATGCATACTACAATCTGTTTCAAATCTCCATTTTTCAGTTCCATCAGGATTTACCGCATATAACGCTCCTCCTGAATCCCCTTCATCAGAGCCGAAATATATAGTACCATCTTCTCCAATAGCAAGTGAAGAACTCCTAAAAGATATTGGAAATCTCCATTTTTCCGATCCATCTGGGTTAATCGCATATAGGTTATTGTCAGGAAAGCTAGAGGCAACATAAATCGTTCCGTCCACTCCAATTGCGGGTGAGGAATATACAGGGCCACCTACATTAAAGCTCCATTTTTTAGTTCCGTTAGAATTTATAGCATAGAGATTGTAGTCGTTAGACCCGACATAAATAGTTCCCTGATTGTCGATGACAGGCAAAGACACAACCCCTCCTTCTTGGATCCATCTTGCCGTCCCATCTGGATTCAATGCAATCAGATTAGCAGACCAAGAACCAACGTATATCGTGCCATCTCCCCCCATGGTGGGTGAGGTATAGGCAATGGTTCCTGTAGTATAGTTCCATTTTTCCGTTCCATCCTCAGGGTTTACCGCATGCAAGTAAGGGCCTACAGAGCCAACATAAATCGTACCATCCTCGCCTATTGCGGGCGAAGAATAAACGTTACCGATTTGTTTTTTAAATCTCCATTTTTCCGTACCGTCAGGATTTATCGCATATAGATTACAGTCGTTAGACCCAATATATATTGTCCCGTCTTCTGCGATAATAGGGGAAGAACGAATCCAGCTATCTGTTTTGAAATTCCATTTTTCCGTACCGTCAGGATTTATCGCATATAAGTGATGATCAAAGGAGCCCCCATATATCGTGCCATCCTCACCAATAGTTGGTGAAGAAGTCACAGAATCGCCCGTCTCAAAGCTCCATTTCTCAGTCCCATCAGAATTAATCGCATACAATTTATTATCCTCAGAACCGACGTATACCGTCCCATCCTCACCAATAGTCGGTGAAGAAGCCACAGAATCGCCTGTTTCAAAGCTCCATTTCTCAGTCCCATCCGGCCTCACCGCGTATAGGTTGTTGTCGTTAGAGCCTATATAAACTGTACCGTCCTCATCTATAGCCGGCGAAGATATTATAGGATTATCTGTTTCAAAGCTCCATTCTTGTACCCCATTAGAATTGACTGCATACAGATTGTTATCATTAGATCCCACGTATATTGTCTCATCCTCTCCAATAGTAGGGGTAGATTGAATCCGACCGTACGTCTCAAACCTCCATTTTTCAATCTCTTCCTCCGAATCTATAGCATATAAATTATTGTCATAAGAGCCAACATAAATGGTTCCGTTATCACTCACACTTGGTGAAGAAGAAACTACAATGCCAGTAGAATATCTCCATTTTTCCGTNCCATCTACGTGACTGGTATCGTAAGGACTCAATGCTGTATTTTTCCTATCTCTTCCGAAACTAGGCCATAGAGAATCCGCTAAATCCTGCAGTTCCAAATCATCAGAATCTTCAACAGATTTTTCTTTTCCAGCTTCGATCTGTTCCTCGCTTTTAACAGAACCAGCTGCCACGCCAAAAACACTTGCAACTAAAAAGAACACAACACAGATAGCTAAACATTTTTTCATGTTCATCTTCTCTCCCTCTATTTAGTCTCTACTCACCCGAAGATAGTCCTTCGAGATTGAGGTTTATACCGTAATCAACTCATAAAAAATTTTTGTCGGATTGATACATAATCCCATACCCTACACCTTCTCCTATCCACCAGACGAAAGAAAATCAAAACATCATTTTCCTACTCCTCCCACGCCGCTACCAGATCGACTTCATCTCTCGGGTCCCCCCTCTTTTATTCACTCCGAATATTCCCATTCACTTCACCCCTCTACCGATCCTCTTCCATAACAAATTCTTCCTGCGGAGTACTCAACCCCAGTTTGAATCTTAGGGCATTAATAACTCCCATCCTCCGTATATAGCGTATCTTCCTGTATACCTTTGCAGGCAGATGGTCCCTAAACCTGAACTTCGGTTTACTGATCATCTCCTTTTCCTTAAACCCTTGCTGATAGCCTCTATCGAAGGACTCATTGTAGATCTTTACCAGGAGCGTGTCGTCTATCTCTTCAAGGTCCTCTTCATCTACATCTAACTCCTCTTGCTAAGGATATAGTCCGAGTCATGAGAATCAAAGTTTAGAGTTCCCCCTATATGACCTATACCCTTCACTCGACTCCGTTCTCCGCTTCTGGTTCTGTGAGTTGAACTATAGGGAGCATATGAGAGGTATCTAATACGAATCGGTAAAGAAGGAGAAGCCTATTAGAGCAATTTCTAGGTTCTCTAATCAAGAGGCTCTTGACTTGGTTCCAGCATGTACTTTCCCATCTCTATTTTAGAAAATGGCGTGTGTGTTAATAATAAATGCTAGAATCGGCTAAGAGAGGCTATCTCTTTCCTGTTTAGATATTTAGTGAAGTTTCATTTGTATTCCTGGCAGTTGTCGCAGTACCAGCTCTCATACTCTTCGATGTATCTCATCTTGCCTCCACAGTCGGGACATAGATTCTGCTTTCTACCTTCTTGAGCTGGAGGTCCTTTTGACCGCTCTAGACCTTGATCTGAGAGTTCTCTACTTGGTGATTGACTTTCGTAATATTCCTCTTTCTGAGAAGGTTTAGATTTTCCTCTTTTCTTTATCAGTATAACTGCTATGACTAATACAATTAAAGCGATTATCCCTATACCCATATACGGCACCCAGTCCATTTCATCTTCATCTTCTAAATCGTCAGGAGTGTCGATTTCCCAGTTCTTTTCCTCTCCCTCATGAATTTCTTCATTTTCCTTGGTAATTATTTCTTCGTAGTCTCCTTTTCTCAATCTGACAAGTTGCAAGTTATATTCTCCTTCATCAGTACCATATATTTTTACCTCATAATCTTCTACAGACGTAGGAAATACAAAAAATTGTACTTCTAATTCACTCCCCGAATAATATCCTTCAATTTCCTCGTAGGTGTCCTCTCCATCTGATCCTAAACGTCCCATCTCAGTTTCGACTATAATAGTGGCTGGACTGGCCAAAATTCCGGTTTCGTAGATATGATCCATATAAGCCTCCCAAGCTTTTTCATGTGATGTTTTAACACTTTCATCAACTGCAATCACTTCCATTTGACCATCTACCGTCACCACGTCAATTTCAGTAATCTCCGCACTGGTATATACCTGTTCTACACCAACTAAAGGTCCTTCATAAAAATCGGAGAGCCATATTTTCTCTTTGAAAAGGGAAGCTAGAATGGACATCGGCTCTCCTGGATACCAACTTCCCACTTCTATATCAGCCCCCCAATAGTCCCCCACTCTTTCTAGGTTAAAGTATTGGGTTTCGTGGTAAGTTTCTCTCGGGCTTTCCCATCCATCTTCTATCGGCTTGAAATATTCCAGTTCTAATTCTAACTCAGCTGAATCGATCATATCTGGATCTGAGAACTCTACCTCGAACTCACCGATAAGCTGTAGATCATACAGGTCAATAAATTCTAAAATTCTGTGTAGAGTGCTAGGTGCTGAGTTGGTAAAACTGTAATCTTCTAAAAACAGGTCAGGTATTTCGTCAACATCGGTAAAGTGTGCGGTTATCTGCTTGTCCTCATCCATCTTTATAGTTATCTCTTCTCCAGTCTTATCCGTACCAGTCCACCCATCGAATGCCCATCCTTCGTCTGCATCAGCAACTAATTCAACTTCTTCGTCACCGAACTCGCCAGTCCATCCGTCATAAATTTCCTGACCATCGACTTCAACGGAGCCTTCTCCTTCGATGTAAACGATCAGTTCGTATTCATCAGGTATCTCTTCTTCATCTTCCCATGTTAAGAATGGATAGCCGTCGTTTATCTCTTCATCCTCATCTATATCCCATATATCTTTATCACCTTCGTCATCGTTTGGATCACCTACGAAGTCCCACGGCTCTTCTAGATCATCATAATCGGAGTAGGAAACTTGAGTATATAGTGGATAGTCTTTCATCTCGGATTCATCTGCTTCTGCAACTCTCCCTTGTCGGCTACCTCCATCCTCTCCTATTAATGGAGAATCCAATGAAAAAGAATCGGATATAGTTCCAGTGTTATATCCTACAATGGACCCTGCCTCACTTTCTCCGTTCACTTCACCTGCCGCATAGGAGTTCTCCACTGTGCTTTCTAAAAAGTTCCATCCTGTGAGGCCACCTATTCGCCAATCCCCGTTTACATTGGCTAAAGTATATGAGTTAGAGACTGTGCCCGTGTTGTGTCCCACGAGGCCACCAACATACTCATCTCCACTCACATCACCTGTTGTATAAGATCGAGAAATCGTTCCTCCTCTTTTATCCCCAACTAGAGTGCCTATATAATTATCTCCATTAATGTCCACATCAATGAGCCCAACATCGGATAATTCTGCGTCATCAGTATATCCAAATAGCCCAACATAATCCGTATTAGGACGGTTCACATAAAGATCGAATATTTTATGCCCGTTTCCGTCGAAAGAGCCTGTGAAATCATTTATAGGATTCCAACCATTCACCGAATCGACTAACTCGTCGTATCCTTCTGTGTCTTCGTCCAAATTGTCCATCAGAAGATAGCCTTTGTCTAAATCATCTCTTATTTCGTCAAGGTCATGCCAATCTTTGATCTCTTGGACATTTTCGGCTATTTGATTTGTTTTCTCATTCCATTCTATCGCATCGATTCCAACGGCTGTCATCATCCCGCTAGATAGCAGAAAAAAGGTAAATACAATTACGATTAATTTCCTCATTTTTCCCCCTCGAATTGATTTCGATATCGATATCATCCTATAAATATTTTAAGAAAACTAGTGT
>SL_8KL_010_SEDDRAFT_10002442_pt1 | contig 15697 bp, 14 predicted proteins | sample SodLakKL_010_SED_4_FD_11160 | JGI IMG/M metagenome (IMG submission 11160) | reverse complement strand
TTTTAGAAGTTCCTGGTATGTTTTGAACAAGGGTGAACAGCTCAATGAACCCGGTGAACATGATCCCTGGGACCAGGGAATAATTATTATTAAAGGTGAAGGCAGGGCCAAAATCGGAGACAGGACGGTAGACATCAAGAAAAATGAGGCTTACTATCTTCCTCCCAATCAGGATCAGGTGATCTGGAATGAACAGACTGAACCTTTAGAGTTAATCTGGCTGGCCTGGGGAACAGGAGCCTAAAAAAGGAGTGTTTTAATAATGACTAACCCAAAAGACAGCAGGGCCAATGTAGTAGTTGATGCCCGAAGCTGGCAGGGGGAGCTGGGTGCTCTGTGGAATTTTATTGGTTATGATGAGATCAATTACACCACCACTCCGGAAGGTAAAAAAACCCTGCAGAAATTTCAAGATTTTGCCGCCCGACCCTATCATGTTCGGGCTCACCATCTTCTTTGTAATGGAAACTGCCGCAGTACTCCCAAATGGGGTTCCACCAATGTGTATATTGAGGATAAACAGGGAGCCCCGATATATAATTTTGAGGTCATTGATGATATCTTTGATACCTATCTGGATTACAACTTAAAACCCTTTGTGGAGCTTGGTTTTATGCCCTATGATCTGGCCGATACCGGGGGAGAATATTCCTATGGTGATTACCGGCATGGAGGCTGGGCCTATCCTCCTAAAGATTATGATCGGTGGTATGATTTAATTTATAAGCTCGTAGAACACTGTAAAAACAGATATGGCCGCCGGGAAGTAATCAGCTGGGACTGGGAGCTCTGGAATGAACCTGATCTGGATTTTTACTGGCAGGGCAGTATCGAGGAATACTGCAAACTTTATGATTATACTGCTGCGGCCTTCAAAGAGGTGCTGCCGGAGGGCAAAATCGGAGGTCCGGCCACCACAGGTCCCACAGAGGGCTCCCAATCTGCCCGGTGGCTGGATGAGTTTTTAAAGCACTGTCTTAAAGGCAAAAATTATTATAATGGACAGACCGGAAGTCCTCTGGATTATGTGAGTTTTCATGCCAAAGGTGGGGGATTTCCCAAAGCTATCCGCCCGGAGGATGACTTAACCTCTGTAAAAAGGCTTCTTTCTCAAATAGAGTATGGTTTAGAGATAATCGGAAAGTACCCAGAACTGGAGGGTATTTATGTTAATTTATCAGAATGTGATCCTGACGGCTGGGCGGCCGGGGGAGTGGGGGATAATCCTCAGCTCAATTTCAGAAATACAGAATATTATCCCAGTTATGTGCTCACAGCTTTCAAAAACCTGCTGGATATTGCCCGGGAGTATCCAGGGGACATAGATGCCCTGACCTGGGCCTTTATGTTTGTAGGAGAAAGATGTTTTGAGGGTACCCGTTCTTTTACCACCCGGGGTATAGAAAAACCGATATTAAATTTGTTTAAAATGTTTGCCAAACTGGGTCATAAAAGGCTGGAATTGTCCAGCTCCAGGTCACAAAACCCCCGGGAATATGCTGATGATTATGGGCTGCAGGAAGATCCCCTGATTGATGGGCTGGCTTCTGTTTCGGGGGATAATAAAGTGCAGATACTGCTTTTCTGCCATCATGATGACTGGACCAGAGAGGGTAATTATGAAATTAATTTAGAAGTTAAAAATCTGCCATTTAAAAAAGAAAAAGCAAAATTAACTCATTATCGTCTGGATGCCGATCACAGCAATGCCTACCGGGAATGGCTGAGACAGGATGCTCCTGATTATCCTTCCCGGGCCCAAAAAGAAGCAATCAAAAGAAGAGAAGGCCTGGAGCTTCTGGAGCCTGAAACAAAAGTGAAGCTTCTGGACGGTAAATTTAAAAAAACCATCACTCTCCCGGTCCATGGTATTTCAATGCTGATCATTGAGTGATATAATGCAAATAAAAGTTCGGCTGTGATAGCCAGCTGCTTTCTTTAAAGTTAGAGCACAGGTAATTTTTGTTTGTTTTAAAACCAGTTAAAAAGTTTTTTTAACCACCTGAGACGGCCTTTATCATAGGGGGGATATCTCAGCTTGAGATCAAAGCGGTCAGTTTTTTCCACGACTGGCCGGGTATGGCTGAAAAGATCAAAACCCGATTCCCCGTGGTATTTGCCCATACCACTGCTGTCCCTTCCTCCAAAGGGGAGGCGGGGAGAAGAAACATGAATCATGGTATCATTAATACAGGCTCCTCCAAATTTTAGTTCCCGGAGGAGCTTTTCTTTGTGTTTTTTATATTCGATAAAAACAGGTTAAAGCCTCTTTCGAAATAGCAGGAGAGGATTAAATCATTTTTAAAATTGCCAGCAGAGGGGCAGGATTTATGTTATCCATATTGAATTTTTATAATACACACGAAAAAGGATCCGGCGCAGTTATCCAAAGAAAAACTAGAAAAACAGGTCACAGTCCAAATTAGTATTATTTTTTCTTTGGCTGTCAGCAAGCCCTTCTCTACAGCATAGTTGATCTACTTTTGGAAAGCAAAAAATAATCTCTGGAGGGAAAAAGATGGAAAGAAAAATTGAGGGAATAACTCTGGAACTGGTTCAGGGTGATATAGCAGCTCAGGAAGATATGGAAGCAGTGGTTAATGCAGCCAATGCTGAGTTGAAAATCGGAGGAGGAGTGGCCGGAGCTATTCACAGGGGTGCCGGTCCGGAGCTGGAAACAGCCTGTCGCCCTCTGGCCCCCATAGAACCGGGGGAGGCTGTAATTACAAAAGGTTTTAAGCTGCCTAATGATTATGTGATTCATACTCTGGGGCCGGTTTATGGTCGGGATAAACCCGGGAGTGAGCTTCTGGCTGACTGTTATCGGAATTCACTGCTCTTGGCCGATGGAGAAAGTATAGAGTCAATTGCTTTTCCGGCCATTTCTACCGGAGCTTTTGGTTATCCCAAACAGGAGGCCGCTGAAATAGCTTTCCGTAGTATTGGGGAGATTGCTGGGGAGCTGAACAATGTCTCTAAAGTGAGATTTGTGCTGTATGGAGAGCATGATTATCAGGTGCACAGCAATGTACTGGAAAGGATACTCCAGGATAGCTGAGTTAAAAAAGCCGTAAGCAGGTAATAATATTTTAGGAGGGTGTGACCATGAGTATGCGGCAAAAAGGTTATTTGCTGATTGTTCTGCTGGTGGGTATCTCACTGCTTTTGATTTATGTTTGGGATCCTGCCCTTCAGGGCCAGAATGAAGAGGAGCTAACTGAACTGCCCGCAGTTGAGGTCGAGGAGGGTCTGGGTGAATTAATTTATAACCGCCGTTCTGTGCGGAGTTTTACTGATGAGCCTCTCTCTTCTGAGGATATAGCCTCACTTCTCTGGTCAGGAGAGGGGATTACCGTTGATGGAGTTTCCGGCCCCACGCGTTCTTCTCCCTCGGCAGGAGCCACTGATCCTCTGGAGATATACCTTGTGGCCGGGGAGGTGGAAGGTCTGCCGGCAGGTATATATCATTACGACCCGGTAGATCATGAACTGTCACTAACAAAAGAAGGTGATCACAGAGAGCAGATTGCCGGTGCAGCCCTGGGTCAGGCCGCTTTGCGGAAGGCCCCGGTGGTGGTGATTGTAACAGCTGATTATGACCGGACTACAGCTGCTTATGGAGCCCGGGGAGAGCGTTATGTGCATATTGAAGCCGGTCATGCCGGGCAAAATATTAACCTGATGGCTGAACAAAGAGGACTGGGTGGTGTTTTAATNGGGGCCTTTGATGATAATGCCCTGCAGGATATTTTATCTTCAGAACCGGCCGAACCTCTGCTTTTAATCCCCGTGGGCNATCCAGAGTAAAGAAAGTTATAATATTATAATTTCAGGAGGATAAGATTGCCGCTATTATCTATAATTAAATTTGGAATAATTAATTTATGTACCAACACAGTTCAGGCAATTACCGGATTTGGTGGTGGAGTCCTGGCCATGCCTTTTGCTGCTTTTTTGTTTGGAGTTAGAACTTTAATCCCCACATTTATCACTTTAGGATTTTTAATTAATATTTATTTGTTAATAATATCGTATCAGCACATTGATTTTGAGAAATACAAACAGATGGTTACCTATATGGGGCTGGGAATTCCGTTTGGTATTTTTATTTTTGCCTACTTTCCCGAAGAAATATTGGAAACAATTATTGCTGTTTTTATAATTATAATTGCAGTAAGGGAATTGTATAATAATAAAACTAATAATAAGAAAAAAATAAGCAGTAGATTATTAAAGGTTATATTATTTTTGGGTGGATGTGTACAGGGAGCTTTTGGGATTGGAGGGCCCCTGGTTGTTGTATATGCCGGTCAGGTTCTTAAAGATAAAAAGAATTTCAGAGCAACACTGGCCTTACTGTGGGTAACCTTAAATGGATTTTTAGTTATTAGAGGATTTGTTAATAATATAATGACCATACAGGTTAAAAGATTAGTTTTATTTACAATTCCTTTTTTGGTTATTGGAGCACTTTTAGGAAATAAGATACATTATAAAGTTAATAACAGAATATTTCAGCAGGGGGTGTACCTGGTTTTATTAATATCAGGAATTTTAATGTATTTTAAATAGCTCTCTTCCATCAGGTGAAGATAGTGGTTCTAAATAAATCATTTTTTCTTGATTAAACACATTACATATGTTAATATATAGTACAGTGGTGGTGGACAAAAGGTCAGCTTCCTTTTGTTTTAGTGTTCTACTGCTTAAGGTTTTACTGTTTTTTGTGTGATTTATTTTATATTAATTCTTTTTGCTATATCTAGCTATATCAAAATTCATTTTTGATAACAATATGCGCCCGTAGCTCAATTGGATAGAGCATCTGACTTCGGATCAGAGGGCTGGGGATTCGAGTTCTCCCGGGCGCGCCATTTTATATAATAAAGGAAAGAAGGGAGCCCCTGTTAGGGGCTGTTTTTTTTGCCTGTTTTGCGGGTCAGATGTTTCTTGCCTGTATCTTGCCTGTGAGACTTTTAAATTTATAATATATGGTCCATTTTTTCTGCTGCATTTTTTTTGGTTTTTTCTGGTATATGAGAGTATATATCTGTAGCCCCAATATCTCACCTCTTCGCATTCCTGTTCTGGCCGCAAATTCAAAAATTCTTTGATAATATTTTTGATCTACGTATTTTAATAATTTATTTAGCTGATCTGAGTTAAGGTATTTTGCTTCTTTTTTCTTCTATTTTGTTTTCAACAGTTGCTCTTTTGTTATAGCTGTGCCAGACTTTTTTGGGTCCATCAAATTCAGCTTTCTTTTTAAGGAGCATATTGTTTAAATCTTTAAGCTGTTTAATATTTTCAGGTTTGACTTTATCTAAAACTTTACAGTTAATTTTTCATTTTTAGTTTAAATTGAGTTTAAGTCTTGACTTTCAGATATATTTTGCAGTATCTTATTAGTAGAGAGTTTCTTTCCTTTTGGTTTTAGTTGACTACTAATATGATACCAAAAAGGGACTCTCTTTTCTATATTTATGGAAGAATTCCTTCCGGGATTTTTAAAATTATTTCTGTTATATCAAAGATAAGGGCAATTTATTTTATTTACTTTCCGAATACAGGTTTAACTATTCTTTATAAATGTTTGTTAATTTGATATAATTCAACTGTAAATATCTTACTGATAGAAAGGAAGAAATCAGAATGCTTTCCGAAAAAGAATTAGAAGAATATCGTTCCGGCTGGAAAAAAAGACAACGAAAAAAAGAAAAAAATTGGAACAAAAAAAAGAACAGGGACGACAAAAGGCAAAGGAGATTGCCCGGCTGCTTAAAGAAAAATATGGAGCAAAACAGTTGACCTCCTCCCCGCCCTTATTCAAGGACGAGGCTGGCTCAATTAGAATTCGGTAATTAATAAAGAACTTTTTCATCAAATGGAAGAATATCTACGTTTCCGACATTTAATACATAATATATATGGATTTCAACTTAAATATAATCGATTTAGTCATCTGGTAGAAAAATTACCTGATATTATAGACCAACTGGAGGAGCAAATAAATCAATTTTTAACACAATTTGAAGAGATTATTAATTAACCGCCAATGTTTTTTGGAATAACAAGCTCTTTCCGCTTTGTAATGATCGGGATTTATCCCCAGGGCTTTTTCGTAATACTCTTTTGCCTGCTCCAGCTGACCGAGGTTTTCATAGTTGATTCCTAAATTGTTGTATACATAAGCTTCGTCGGGCTTTTGGGTGACTGCTTTTTCAAGATGTGTTTTAGCTTCCTGGAAATTTTCTCTTCTGATTTGAGCCAGACCTAAATTATTCAGCACATAATAATTTTCAAGATTTAATTGATGGGCCTGTTCGAAATAATTAACTGCTTCTTTGAGATTATTTTCTGCCATAGCCAGTAATCCGTGCAGATTGTAATATTTTTCATTGTAATCTTGCATGTCTTCTGGTAGCAGGTTTAATTTTTCCCGGGCGGTTTCAAATTCGTTTTTCCGATAAAGAATGCGGGCATAATTTGTCAGGCTATAATAATCATAATCTGATATAGTGTATGCCTGTTCCATATAATCAGCTGCTTTATTTAATTCATTTTTCCTAAAATTGATCATTCCTAAAAAGAAATTAACTTCCCACATGTGTTCATCTCTTTCTTTTATTTCCAGCCATAGCTGTTCAGCTTATTCATAATTCTCTCTGTAAAATTCTTCTCGGGCCTGATAAATAAGATTTTCTGTTAAACCCGGACCGGCAGCAGAAACAAAAATAACTGAAGAAAATCGTGTCTTCTAACAGTATGTTATATAAGTTATTAATAAAAGTATACTAACTATTTAACAAATATTATTTTCCTGGCTGGAAAAATATGCTGCTGTAAATACAGCGGGAGAATTCCAGTAAGTTGTAATTTCATTGGCTGAATGACTACCTTCAGCATCCACAAAAGCTCGTGCCGGAGGAGTATCTGGAGAGACAGCCTGCCGCAGAGTCTCATCCTGTAAATTTTGGTTGGGACCACCAGATACCAGACCAGGTACTGGTTTTTCTATACCATCAGCACTGGAGGGCCGGTGGTGTGGGTTTTTAATAGGATTACTACCAAATCCAGTTACAAAACACTGATCCAGGGCATTAGTTCCCAGTAAATAATTAAAATTATTTTGGGCTATATTAATATATTTATTTTGGTCTTCTTCATTAATTATATCAGCCATAATCAAAATTAAAGCCTGATCCATTAAAACTCCATTACTACCCCAGATATAATTGCCCAAAGTAATTCCATAGCCATTCTGATCAGCCCTGTTTAAGAATTCTTTTACTCCCTGATCAAATTCATCTTCCAGGTGATGATAGATTTCTTCATCTCTTCTGGATTTTTCTAACAGCAGATAAGTGATTGTTCCGTAACCACCCACATGCTGCCAGTCAATGGCCGTTTTACTAAATTGCTGGTTATATTTTTCTTTTATCACTTGATGATATTTTTCATCTCCAGTACTCCTGAATAATTCAGCTGTTGCCCAAAAACGCTCATCAGTATCATCACCATCTCCATATTCTCCAGTTTTAACATCAGACGGATTTTTGAATTCCTTTAATTCAGGATTTTCAAGTAACCAATTACCGGCATTTTCGGCGCCCTGTAAAGCCTTTCTGGCAAAATCCTGATCAAAGGATTGATAAACACGTGCTGCCCGGGCCATAACTGCTGCAAAATCAGCGGTAGCCGTGGAAGATATCGGTAAAATAAATCTTTTAACATCACTGTTTTCCGGCATTTCCATACCTATAAAATTTTTACTGGTTACTTTATGATATACTGCTCCATCTTTATGCTGCATTTTAAACATCCAGTTCAGAGCCACGCGGACTTCATCAAGAAGATCCGGAATACCATTACCACTTTCTGGAATCCCCAAATCATCACTAAAAGCTTTCGGAAAAAATTGATAAGCCAGCAGCAAATCAGCCACAGTTTTAGCAGCCGGGACTACATATTTACCATAATCACCAGCATCATGCCAGCCCCCTGTGGTATCAATATGTACTTTCGGCTCTTCATATAAATAGGCATCATCCTCATGACAGGATCCATGCTGCCAGTAAGAGGCATATTCTTCGGTCAGTTCTATACCACATCTTTGATAATACATCGCTTTTAATAGTGCATCTCGAATTTCAGAATATATATTTTCTTCGATTTCAAATTGCTGAGATTTAAAGTCAGACACTACAATACAAAAGTTACCTCTCTGTTCCAAATCACTAAAATCACCCTTATAAACAGTATCCCCGGTATCTGAATCAGTGCACGGACCTGACAGCTCACCTTCATAAACTACTTGATTATCACAATTTAATACCTGAAATTTATCCAATTTCTGTTCTGAACTATTAACAAAAAATTTTTTATCTTCATGTAGTTCATATCCTATCTGATTAATTTTGATCATATTCCTGCCCCCCTCTAAAATAATTTAATTGTCTTTCATTATTTAAAGTATAACATTCGATTATCAAAAGAACAATTTAAACATCAATATAATCTTAGAAAATTGGGTTGAAGCCTTCTTTATTTTCTTGAAAATCCTGTGAAATCATAGGTTCAGAATTATGCGAAAGACTTATAAAAATAAAAATTGTTTTTCAAAAGATAAAATACAAAAATTTAAGTAAAAGAAAGTGTTGATAAAATAATCTAAAGAGATATTTCATAAAGTGCCGCAGGTAGTGGTTATATTCTGTATGTTTTGATTTTTGAGTACAATATGTGGGACGAAATTAAATAAATTATTTTTGCAGGGAAATAGGATTAAACATTGAATAATAATATTAATAGGATTTGTTTTTTCCTTCCAGAAATAGTTATAAAGTATTCATTTATTCCTGCAGAAAATTCTAAATTATTATACGATAAGTCAAAAAAAGCCTATAATAAAATATTTGCTGTATAAATGATTAAATCAAAAATAACTGTTTTGGTTAAGTTAGCATGATAATCCTTTTATATCCATTTTTATGTTCAACTTTTATATGGAAAAGTGTTGGAATATTATCAAATTTCTCATAGCAGTTTATGAAAAAATGACATTGTAACTTTAAAGATAAAAAAACAAAGGGGGATCATCTAATATGTCATCTCAATCAATATATAGAACTCCCCAGGGGGAAGAAAAGTTATTAGATATTTATGATAGGCAGTTATGATGTCCGGAAAACAGAAGAGATAATCTCCCGGGATAACCAAATTTATGAAAAGCTGAAAATCCAGGACAGTATTTTAAACAAAATATATGCAGAAAATCTCAGGAGATTTGTTCAGCCTGATTTTTGATTTTTTAAAATAGCAANATGTTNTTATAAAAAAAGCTGGCAACCAATTTATGGTTCCTATGCCGTGGTGTGACAAATTTAAAATAAATTATTCAATGAAAGGAAGTTGATTAACAATGAATAATTATCCNCAAATTCCCGATTTCAACTCAAAAGGAGAATTATTGAAATGTTATGCTCAGCTTAAGCATGAGTATGGAGTAGAAAATATTGAAAAATTGCTGAACGTAATTGAAGATTGTATGGATTCAGGATTAAGGCAGTTAAAGAATCTTTCAGCAACAGAAGAGATTAAAAAAAGGAAACCAAATGATCTAAGAAAAATAAAAGCCTTAAGACCTGAGGGTCCCCGTAAAATGAAAAATAGTCTAAAAGAAGATTACAAAGAACGGCTGGCAGGGGCTCTATTAGGTAGATTTGCCGGGTGTACTCTTGGTGCTCCTGTTGAATTTTGGTCTATTGATAAAATGAAAAGACTTGCTAAAGAAAATGAAATGGATTATCCTCCCAAAGATTACTGGAAATATGTTCCGGATCCTTATGAAAAAAGATATCAAGTAAGTAAAAGAGAAGCATATACCAGAAATAAATTAAAAGAAGTCCCGGTTGATGATGATGTTACCTACACTATTCTCGGTCTGTTAATTGCAGAAGATTATGGACTGGATTTTTCAGTGGAAGATGTAGGTGATGCCTGGTTAAAATATCTGCCATATGCAGCCACCGCCGAGAAAATAGCTTTAGAAAATTTAAAAAATGGTGTTAGTCCTAACAAAGCAGCAATTAAGAATAACCCCTATCGGGAATGGATTGGTGCGGATATTCGGTCTGATCCCTGGGGATATCTGGCACCGGGCTGGCCTGAAAAAGCAGCAGAAATGGCCTACAATGATGCCTATATTAGCCACCGCCGGGAAGGAATTTATGGAGAAATGTATTTTTCAGCTGTGATTTCAGCCGCTTTTGTGGTGGATGATCCTGTAGAGGCAATTAAAATAGGATTAACGGAAATACCTGAAGATTGTGGTCTAACAAAAGCTATTAACTGGGCTTTAGAAAAAGCTCCTGAAATCAAAAATTATCAGCAGGCAAGAGATGCAGTAGAGGAAAAATTTGCAGGAATGCATCCGGTGCATACGATTAATAATGCCTGTTTAACAGTTTTTGGATTAACAATTGGTCAAAAAAACTTTACTAAAGTAATTAGTGAAACAGTAGCCATGGGCATGGATAATGACTGTACTGCTGCTACAGCCGGAAGTATTATCGGAGCTGTAACAGGAAAGAAAAACATTCCTGAATACTGGTATGAAAATTTTAATGATACGGTATTAACCTACTTAAAAGGTGCAGAAGAAATGGCAATAAGTAATTTAGTGGAGAGATTTACCGCTCAAGCATTCTCTTTATTTAGTTGATTTAATTTAGCCTGAATAATTCATAAACAAAGTCAAAAATCAATTTTAACAGCTGTCAAAACAACATTTTATATTAAAAATATGATTTCATATATAAGAGTAAAAATACAAATAACAAGAAGGTGGAAACATTATGTTACAGCAAGTGATTAAATCTCCAAAAGAGGTTGAATTTCGTGAAATTAAGCGACCAGAGCCTGATGAAAAAGAAGTTCTAATTGAAATGAAAAGAATAGGAATCTGTGGATCTGATATACATGTTTACAATGGCCATCATCCCTATACTTCTTTTCCTGTTGTTCAGGGCCATGAAGTATCCGGTAAGATTATAGAAACAGGTCAAAAAGTAACAAAATATACTAAAGGAGATAAAGTTACTGTTCAGCCCCAGGTGGTTTGTGGAGAATGTGTTCCCTGTCAGCAGGGACGTTATAATATTTGTGAAAATTTGCGGGTAATGGGTTTTCAAACTACCGGATTGGGAGCAGAATATGTTACTGTTCCGCAAGAAAAAGTGGTTAAGTTACCAGATGAAATGAGTTATGATTATGGAGCACTCATTGAACCACTGGCAGTGGCAGTACATGCTTTAAAGAGGGGAAAAGAGGTTGAAGATCAGAATATTCTTGTGCTGGGAGGAGGCCCTATTGGCAATCTAGTAGGACAATGTGCCCGGGCTATGGGAGCCAGAAAGGTGATGGTTACTGAAATCAGCGCATACCGCCGGGAAATAGCTAAAAAATGTGGTCTGGTGGCTCTTAATCCCCAAAACAAAGATTTAAGTCAGGAGATTGAGAAAAAATTCGGGTCAGGGCATCCTGATATGATATTAGAGTGTGTTGGAGTTGAAAAAACTATTGATCAGGCAGTTAATATAGCTCGTAAAGGGACTGATATTATAATTGTCGGAGTTTTTGGAGACAGGCCACAGGTCAATCTGGGATTGGTTCAGGATCATGAGCTGCGTTTGATTGGCAGCCTGATGTATACAGAAGAGGATTATCAACAGGCCGTGGAATTAATTGCAGATGATCATCTGGAACTGGATCCTCTAATAACCACTCATTTTAATTTTCAAGAATTTGGTGCAGCATATGAGTATATTGAGACAAAGCAGGATGGGGTAATGAAAGTAATGATTGATCTTTGAAAAAGGTCTGGTTTTGGTTTTCCACTGTCAGCTAATTGTTCTTGTCTTAGACAAATTAATGCTGGCTTTGGGCCTTATTGATTATATAGAGCTGTTACTTCATAAAAAGTTTCAGAAAACCTTTATGAAATCTATGGAATTTTAGGAGTGTTTTTTATGGTGGAAATTATTAATAATATTTCTTTTACATTTGATAAAGACAAAATTAAAAATAAATTAATGATCAATAGTGCTCAGGATGAGAATTCTTTTGAAGAGATGGTTATTCAGGCAAAAAATATTGCTGAGCAGATGGAGTTTGAAGGAGAAATATATAGGTAAAAGAAATCCAGTGAAAGCTTGATAGGTAAAAGAGTGAATTTAAAAAAGGAGGGAGTTAGAGTCATGGATTTTGAACACAGCAACATTAAACCAGACTCAATTAAAGCAGAATGGGAGGGCCAGCTGGACATGTTTTCCTGGCTGGAGTTTGTGTGTGCCATTCCCCAGGTTTTATTCGTGGTTACAACCGAAAAAGAAAATGGGCAGCCCAATGCCGCCTTTCAGGGCTGGTCAAGTTTTACCGGGGAAAGTGATGAGTATTTCATCATCATGTCCGGCTTAATGAAAAGAAACCATACCTACCAGAATATTAGACGTGAGGAAGAATTTTGCGTTAACTTTTTGAACCAGGAGTTTCTTGCTCAGTGTCAGCAGACGGTGGAGAAGAATGATCCGGAGCTTGATGAGATAACTGAAGCCGGTTTTACAGCCGAGCCAGGTGAAACAATTGATGCGCCCAGGATAAGTGAAGCTTTCCTGAAGCTGGAGTGTGAATTTGAATGGGAAAAAGAGCTGGTCCTGGAGAGCCCGAATACTGTTATCTGCGGCCGGGTGCAGCATTTAGCTGTTGATCGTGAATTTGCCCAAAAGCCGACTGAGGAAAGGTACGGATCGGAATCTTTCATGTTTAACCTGCACAACCCTGTTGATCCCGTGACGGGTGAGTTTTTCGGCTCGGGCATTGGCTGTATAGAGTATTCCGGGGAGCTGATATAAGGGTCGGACTAAAAATTTTGTCTGCTTTTTTAAAAAAGCACAGGACATTATTGTTTGCAGAAAGGGGGAGTTTTAATATCATCATGAACGGATTTCCTCCGAGAAAGAATCGCTGATACTATCTGTGATTAGGACCCCAAAGATTTATCATCCTGATTCAGGCGCTGGACCAGCTGGGCTGTTTTTTGGCCCCACTTCCGGCATTCTTCTTTTTCCCGGTCACCGGGGCTCTTCTCTGCTAGAACCCCATAATGATTACCGGATGGGGAACCCTGTATAATCATCCCGTGAACCAGAAATATCTGAAGAAGATTGAGAACTGTGGATTCATCTCCACCCCTGCTGCCAGCTGAAGTGAAGGCAGCCCCAACCTTCCCCTCCAGCTTCCCATGAAATTTGACACTTTTATCAAAAAACTCTTTTATTTCGGCACAAACAGTTCCATAATAAGTCGGTGAACCCACTATTATGCCTTCATACTCAAGCATGATTTCTGGCTCAGATTCTGTAATATCTTTTATTAAAACTTCATGTTTAGCTTCGTCAATACCGTTCGCCACACTCTGGGCCATTTCTTTGGTATTGCCCGTTTTAGAGAAATAAAGTATTAATATCTTCCCCATATTTTATCCTCCCTTATTTATTTTTCTCTTCCAGAAACAAAACAATCTCTTTGTATTATATTTCTATAATAGCTGTTGATTACCTGTACCATTGTTCAAATTTTTTTATCCTGCACAGCAATAAATTTGTATAATGTTTCTGAATCTATGATTTAACGAATTTTCAGAAATATAAAAAAGGCTTTACCCCAATTTTCTAGAAGTTAATAGTATGGACCAAAAAAGACTAAAACAGATTAAATGGAGAGGAATATTTCTGCAGGAAAAACAGTCTTTGCTGTTGAATATTGTGAATAGGAGGCTTCAACTATTTTATATTTTTTTAAGTTTTTTTTATGATTTCTAGACATTAGGGGAATTTTTTAATTTACAGGAATCCCATGAAATCATAGGCACATAATTGTACGAAAGGTTTATATAAAAGTTTTTAAATTTTCATTTATTATGGAAGTTGAATTATAATACAGGAGGTAATTATATATGGTTAAATTCTGGGGCAATTTTGAAGAAATTGAGGATCTATTTGAAAATTTGACTGAAAGTGTAGAAAAATGTCTTTTTAATACTCTGGATTTGATTGAAGAATATATAGAAAATGGTGAAAATGAGAAGGTAAAAGAATTATCTGATTTAGTACATAAAACAGAAAGCGCGGCTGATGAGTATAGGAGAGAAATTATTAATAAATTACTGCAGGGTTTTCTAATGCCCAATACCCGGGAAGATTTAATGAGATTGATTGAAACCATTGATGATATAGCAGACAATGCCGAAAGGGTAATGGACTCAACCCTTTTTATAGCACTGGATATTTCTGATCTTAATCAGGAACTGGTTAAAGAAATGATAGTAAAAATCAAAGATCAATACCGGACATTAAAAAAAGCAGTCTCCTATTTATTTAGCGATATGACCCAGGCTGTAGCCCATTCAGCTCAGCTGGAAAACATGGAATCTCTAATTGATGATATTGAGGAAAAAATAATCAGAAAAATCAGCAATAGAGATGATTTAGAACTGGCCCAAAAACTGGTTTACAGAGATACTATAATGGCCATATCGGATTTAGGAGATACTATAGAAAATTCAGGAGATATTATAGAGGTAATTGTTGCTCTTAGGAGAGGATAAAGATGTGGGAACTTTTATCTGGGGTTTATTTAGGAGGGACACTTGGTGCTAATGACAGTGCCAACATATTCGGCACTGCTGTAACAACCAGAGTAATTAATTTCAACACCGCAGTAGCTTTAACCAGTTTATTTGTTATTATTGGTGCAGTACTGGAGGGGGCAGGAGGGATCCATACCCTGGGGGAGCTGGCTGATCAAACTATAATAACAGCATTTATTGCTTCTCTAGCTGCGGCTTTAACTGTGACTTTAATGACTTTGATAGGGCTTCCAATTTCTACTTCTCAGGCTGTAGTGGGAGCTATTATTGGAAGTGGCCTAATGGAAGGCCGAGCTAATTTTGCTCCTTTAGGACCAATTGTAATAGCCTGGATTACAACTCCTTTAGGTGCGGCTCTTATAGCATATATATTATACTGGATTTATTTGAATTTATTGGAGAAAAAAACTGGTAATATCGGAAAAATGGACTACTACATTAAGATTGCTTTTATTATTAGTGGTATTTATGGTGCTTATTCTCTGGGGGCCAATAATGTTGCTAATGTAATGGGTGTTTATGTAGAAGCTGGTTTGTTTTCACCACAGATGGGTGGTTTATTGGGAGGGATGAGTATTGGCCTGGGTGTGATATACAGCAAACGGGTGATGAAAACCGTGGGCCATAAAACACCGGGCTGATGAAAGGGATAAATATGCTTGATTGGAGTATGACCAAAAACATTTTATTTGGCTGGATAGGGACTCCTTTAATTTCAGGTGTTTTGGGGATAATACTTTCCTATATGATACTTTAAACTATTTTAATGAGTTAAGTTTTCAATTAAGTATTATTTGATTATTTTTGAAAACAAAAATATTAGTAAAAACAAAAAAAGTTATCTTGAGTATTAAATGTTATATTTCATTAAATTTTTGATTAACTTTATCAATAATTTACAAAATAATTGTCAAGAAAGAAGTTAATATAATATTAATTTTTCCTGTATTTGATTAAACCTAAAATTATCTCTATGCAGCCCAGAATACC
>SL_8KL_010_SEDDRAFT_10002439_pt1 | contig 15724 bp, 15 predicted proteins | sample SodLakKL_010_SED_4_FD_11160 | JGI IMG/M metagenome (IMG submission 11160) | reverse complement strand
ATCCAAACCAATGTATCTCATGCGGCTCTCGTCTCCTTTTGTTTCCTTACATGAAGGTACGATTGCCGCGCTTTTTGTTTACTTGGTCATTTCACTCCTCGAATGACTCCTTCAGCTTGCGGAAGGCGTAGGACTGCGTCTTGTTCATCGCTATCATGGAGCCGACCATCATCGCCTCCATGACCCCGTCGCGGCCGACGCCTAGGCGCTTGGCATGCTTGATGTGCACGTCCATGCAATGCTCGGCGCAACTGGCGCTGGCCGCTCCGATGGCCACCAGCTCCCTCTCCCTCTCGGTGAGGGCCCCCGGCCCCATGAACACCGCCTTGCTCAGCTCCACCTGCGGCACGAAGAACCCGGGATCGGCGCTCAGCACCTGGTTCACCAGGGGCACGAAGCCGTATGCCCTCTCGATGGCCTCGAGCATCCTCTGCACCTCGCCCTCTTTCGAAACGTCGTGATCGGAACCGCTCATGACGAGGAATCAGGCCGCGGATATATGACCTTAAGCCCCGCTCAGCTCCCTTAGCTCCATCAGCAGGCGGCGCTCACGGTCCAGGGGCACGCGGGCGCCGGCGCTGCGGGGATGCCCTCCTCCGCTCACGCCGTTGCACAGCGTGAATCGCTCGGCGAAGGCGCCGAGGTCGACGCCGTCCTCCCGCAAGCCCCGCAGCGACACCGACGTGTGGTCGTCGCGGCGGTGCATCAGCGCGGCGTAGGAGAGCCCCTTTTTCCCGGCCACATGCACCAGCGCCCTGGTGCCGAAACCGAGCAAGCTGTCCCTGCCGTTGAGCTCCAGCACGCCAATCTCCCCGTAGACGCGCATGCGGTCGCGCACCATGCCCAAGGCCCGCGGCCACCTCCTCTCGTTCTGCACGGTGAGGAACCTCCTCCATATGAGGGGGACCTCCGATGGCCATAAGGCCTGGGAGAGCTTGAGGGCGGCGCGGTAGCGGAACACATCGTCCTTGATGTTCGCCCTCCATGAGAAATCGAGCACCTTCGCCTCCCGGGCCATCCTCCGGGCCCCGTGCTCCGCATCCATATCCTCCATCAGCGGCGTGCTCATGTACTCCACGCTGTCGGCGATGGCCAGCAGGTGGCGGAACTCCTCCCCTCCGCCCATGAACGAGCACAGCACCGAGGCGGCGCTGCGGTCCTCCTCCACCACCATCCCGGCCCTGCGATCGTCAGGACGGCGGCAGGGATGATGGTCTATTATGGTGGCCTCGCGGCCCTCGCAGGCCTCCAGCAGGCGCTCGTCGGGGGAGAGGTCGACCACGTAGACCTCCCGCGAATGCCGGTCCTTGGAAAGCACGGCCGATGCCGCCGAGGGAGAAGTAACGAAGGAGACCCGGCACAGCGGGTAACGGCTCAAGAAGATGGCAGCTGAGACCAGTCCGTCGACGTTGCCCCTCGTGATGAGATGGGTCTCGCGCGCGTCCTTGTTGATGAACATGGACGTATGCAGTATAACGTTTATAGGATATAAACAGTCCCTCTACCGGTCTTAGCATAGCTGTACTCTCAGCCGTTATATGCGGAAGGGGGCGCTAGTGTGGCATAGCAAAGGTGCATTGAAATGAGCAGCGAGATATGTCTACAAAGCGCGTTCCAGAAGGCGGGCCGGGACTTCGGCTACAGCTCGGTGAAGGCGGAGTTCACCCCCTTCAAGGAGTTCAAGGTCAGGTGGCAACGCTCGGCCGGATGGGCGGAGTTCCAGGTCTCGGACTACCTGATGGACGCCGACGAGATGATGATGGAGGGGCTGGCCCGGGTGCTCTTCAACCGCATATCCAAGGGGAAGAGGTCCAACTATCCGGACGAGCTCAGGGAATGGATGACCTCCCAGGACTTCGTGCGCAAGAAACAGCCGGTCTACCTCCGCCGAAGCCGCAACCTCTCACGCAGCGGCCAAGGGAGGCATTACGACCTGCAGGACTCCTACGAGAGGCTGATCGCCGCCGGCCTGGTGGAGAGGGACGATGAGGCCTTCCTGTCCTGGACATCGCGGCCAAATCTCCGCCGCGTCGGCTACTGCAGCGTGCTCATGAAGGTCATTGCGGTCAGCTCCGCGCTCGACGACGAGGTGGTCCCCGAGTTCGTCACCGAGTACGTCCTCTACCACGAGCTGCTGCATTTGGCCAACGGCCTCTCCCTGGACGGGCAGGCGCACGGCGAGGATTTCCGCAGATGCGAGAGGCTGCATCCCCGCTGGAATGAGGCGGAGGAGTGGCTGAAGAGGCTCTCCCTCAAGCTCTGAGAGTCAACGGTTAAATAACCTGGTCGTCAATGGAATCAGCTGCCATCATTTGGCGAAGGTGATTCACTTGAACATAAAGGCAACAAGCATGATGTTATTCCTGATGGTATACGCGGCCATAATGGTCATCTTGTCATTGGGGATGTTGTGGGGTTTCTTGACTGATAGCGAGGGGGCATTCGCCGGGCTCAGCGTCCTGCTAGTCGTCCTGTTCGGCGCGGCCGCCTTCTTCATCTACAAATGGAACGTCCTCGGCTATTACGCGCTGATCGCCGCCCTGGTGCTGGAGACTTTTCTGCTGCTTGCGGGCTTCGACCCCTCGTTCCCGGAGTTCATATCCTCCCTGACCGCGTTCCTGTCCAAGTTGATGGTGAACCTCTTCATCATCTTCTGGCTGCTGCATGGGGACCAACGCCGCTTGTTCAAATGAGCGGTCAAACCTTTTCCTCCATTCCCCGATCCCGTCAACCCAGGTCGGATGCCGACATCTCGCAGACCTCCGCCTGGTCCAGCCCGCCCATGGCAGGGGGCGCATCGGTGCCGTGGCAGCGGAGGAGGGATGCCATGGCGAGCCATCAGTATCTGGCCGCATCGCCCTCCCGCCGGCCGCCGCGCCCCCCGTCCCCGAACCTGAGGCGGTGCAGGGCGTCGCTCAGCCCTGGTCGGGCCCGTCTGCGATGAGGGAGGCCAGAATGTCTCTGCCGCCGCGGAACTTCCGCCGAAGCTCCGCCTCCGTCCTCTCCTCCGCGCCGCTGGGGGCGATGCTACGCATCAGCAGCTCGGTGCGGGGCCGGTGGCAGTCGCTGCAGAGGGTCTTGAGGTTGCGGGGGTCCTCGCTCCCGCCCAGCCGGCGAGGGACGACATGATGGACCTCCACCAGCCAGCCAGGCCGAGGGGAGAGGTCGGCGCCGCAACAGGAGCATCTGCCGCCGTCCCTCTCCAGCACCATCGCCCGCAGCTTTGGCCAGAGGGACATGCGGAGCCTGGGCGTCAACGGGGGGAAGGGGACGTCCTCGCCGGCGATGATGCGTTCCGCGGCGGAACGGGCCTCGCAGAGCAAGGCCGCCCTCACGCTGCCGTGCCCGCCGCCGCAGGAGCACCCTTCCATCAGGGCGGGGGTTCCGCCGTCCTTGCGGCGTTGCGGGCAGTAGGGCAGGCTCCGCATGTCGCAATCCGCGATGAGCTCCCGCCCCTGGTCCAAAAGACGAAGGCACAACGCCCATCTCCTGCCGCCGCCGTCGCGGAAGACGCATTCCATGGCGCCGGATTTCAGTGCTCAGTAATAAGCGTCCCGCGGGGATGGATGAAAATGGATGTACCTCGGCCTTAACACGTCCTTTCATGGCTGTGGCTTGTCGCCACCCTCGGGACACTGACCCGGCCGAGGGGTTTTTGTCGGGCCCCGGGGTTTCCTGTCATTCACGGCGCGATTTCTCGCAGCTCGGCAGGGACCTAACGGGGCTCTTTGCGTCCGTTTCGCCAGGACAGGCATGTGCCTGCACCGTGCGGAACGGACTGTTTTATCACCATCACGCAGCTATAAAAACGATTGCTTCCGACCTCCCGTTCAAATCCGCCCACCATGTTCGCCCTCAGAGGCCGAGGTCAGGGAAGGTCATACCATCGAACCATTGGACCGCGACCGCATCGCGGACGCCAAGGAGCTTGTGGACTCCGTCTTCATCCGTCAGAGTCCGGGCGAGCGCGCCAGCTTCATCAATCTGGCGGGCGGGGCCGAGCTCAGGCACCGCTGCTGTACGCCACCCCCGGCATCGAGATGCTCGATTTCAGGGTCGCGGTCGGGCAGGACGGCCTACTGGACAAGATTAGCGGCCTTTATTCCATCCGCAAGGACCGCCATGGGGCCCTGGGGCTTGGCTGGTTCGCCGTGCGGCCCGCGGCCGGAAATTGGGGGCCGCGCTACTGCGCCGGGCGATCGACGAGGCCCGCCGGCGGGCGATAAGATTAATAGCCGGGAAGTCGAAGGGCCGCCATCCATGTTGGAACGCATGTTCTCCCCGCGGTCCATAGCGGTGGTGGGGGCCTCCCGTGACAGTAAGAAGGTCGGAAGCATGTTGCTATCCAACCTACTGGCCGCCGGTTTCGGCGGCTCATTGTCGGTGGTGAACCCCGAGGCCGATGAGGTCCAGGGGGTCAAGTCGTACCCATCCGTCTTCGCCGTCGAGGGAGAGGTGGACCTGGCGGTGGTGGCGGTGCCGGCGACGGTGGTCAAGGAGGTGCTCCTGGACGCAGAGAAGAAGAACGTCCCGGCGGCGGTGGTCATCAGCGCCGGTTTCCGGGAGGAGGGCACGGAGGGCCGCCGCATGGAGGAAGGCCTCATGGAGGTGGCGCGCCGCTCGGGCATGAGGGTGGTGGGCCCCAACTGCTTCGGCATCATGGACTCCGCATCGAGGATGAACGCCACCTTCACCCGCCTCTGGCCGGGGGATGGTAACGTGGCTCTGCTCTCGCAGTCGGGGGCGGTGGGCTCCACCGTCCTCGACTGGATGACCAAGATGCGCCTGGGGATATCCCGCTTCGCCTCCCTGGGCAACAAGATGGACGTCGACGAGGCGGACATGCTGCGGTTGCTAGCCAAGGATCCATCCACCTGGGTGGTCGCCGCCTACATCGAAGGGCTCGACTGCGGCCGAGCGTTCCTCGAGGCCGCCGCGGAGGCCACCGCCGTCAAGCCGGTGGTGGTGCTGAAATCCGGCAGGTCCGAGTCAGGGGCTCGGGCGGCATCGTCGCACACCGGCTCGATCGCCGGCAGCGACGCGGTCTACGGTGCCGCCTTCGACAAGGCCAACGTGATAAGGGTGGACGACCTGGACTCGCTGTTCGACGCGGTCAAGATGTTCTCCCGGATGCCGGTCATCGCCGGCGACGGCATCGCACTGGTCAGCAACGCTGGGGGCCTGGGGGTGATGGCCGCCGACGCCTGCTCCGAGGAGGGGGTGGGACTGGCACAGCTGTCACGGTCCACAATGGAGGCGCTGAAGGAGGCAATACCGAACATCGCCAGCCCCCTCAATCCGGTGGACCTGCGCGGGGACGCCGACGCCGATATGTTCGTCAAAGCCATCGCGATCGTGTCCCGCGACCCCGCCGTGAACGGCGTCGTGCTGCTCTCGGCGCCGGTGGACACGGTGGACCTTGACGCAGTGGCCGAGGCGGCGGTGGGCGCCTTCGATGGCTCCATGCCTCTGGCGGTCTCCTTCCCCGGAGGTGAGGCATGCGACCGTTCCTTGGAGATCGTGCGCGAAAGCGGCCTTCCCGATTTCCCCTCTCCGGAGCGGGCGGTGAGGGCGATGGCCGCCATGCTCCGCTACCGCCAAGGTCTGGAAAGGGAGGAGCCCCGCCCTCTGTCTCCCATCAAGGGCCGCCGCGACGAGGCGGTGGAGGTCCTGCGCAACGTTTCGGCCGAAGGACGCGACAGCCTCTCCGAGGGGGAGGGCAAGCGCATACTGCGTGCATACGGCGTCCCCGTGCCCGACGAGGGCGATGCCGAGACCTGCTCCGAAGCGCTGGAGCTCGCCGAGGCCATCGGTTATCCGGTGGCGATGAAGATCATCTCCGCCGACATCCACCATAAGACGGACATCGGCGGGGTCATCGTGGGCATAGACGACGTTGCGGGAGTCAAGGAGTCCTTCCACCTGCTGATGGAGAGGGCGAGGCGCGCGTTCCCGCAGGCGAAGGTGGAAGGCGTCTCGGTGCAAAGGATGGTCGAGGGGGAGGAGGTCATCGTGTCCATGGTCAGGGACGAGACCTTCGGCCCGGTGGTAAGCTACGGCATGGGCGGTGTTTTCGTGGAGATACTGGGAGAGGTCAGCCAACGGGTTCTGCCGCTCTCGGCGCAGGAGGTCGATGGATTGATAAGGTCGAACAAGGCATACCAATTGCTGAGCGGCGCCCGCGGGCGTCCCCCTGCCGATGTGGGGTCGTTGACGGACATAGTGGTGAGGGTGGCGGCCATCGCCGCCGACCTGGAGGAGATCCAGGAGCTGGAGATCAACCCCGTGATGGTGGGTAGGATGAAGGAAGGGAGCTGGGCGGTGGACGCCCTTGTCACTCTGAGGAGGAAGGACGAATGAAAAAGGTCTATCTGGTTTCGGTGGGGGAGAGGTCGGGAAAGACCCTCGTCTCCTTGGGCATCGCCCGCAACTTCCCGGGGAAGGTGCGTTTCTTCAAACCTTTCCGTGAGAACCTGGTCAACACGCCCAAGGGGCTGGTGGACCAGGACGCGTTCCTCATGGCCGAGGTGCTGAAGACGGACGAACTCGGACCGCTGTCGCCGCTGGTCTACGACATATACGACCCGGTGGCGATGGAGGACGTCACCAAGGCGTTCGAGGAGGCCTGTTCCGACGCCGAGCTGGCGCTGGTGGAGGGCAGCCGTGACCTCACCACCGGTTTCACCCACGGGCTGTCGCACATCGACATCGCCAAAGCCCTGGATGCATCAATCGTCCTGGTGTCATCCGACGACCCGCTGGCGATAGACAGCGTATCCATGTTCGACTCCCTCTGCCGCGAGCGCGGGGCAAGCATCTCCGGCATCGTGCTCAACAACTGCGAGAAAAGCAAGGCGAGGAGGGTGCTGGAATCGAAAGGGCTGGAGGTCATCGGGGAGATACCCAACATACCCGATCTCAAGTCCTTCAAGGTATGGGAGGTGGTGGAGCTGATGGACGCCAAGGTGCTGGCGGGCGAGGGGGGCCTGGATAAGGACGTCAAGAGCCTGCTGGTGGGCGCCATGAACCCCCAGACCGCCATACGCTACATGCGCCGGAGCCACGGCAAGGCGGTGATAACCGGAGGAGACAGGACCGAGATCCAGATGGCCGCCCTGTCCACCGACACTTCATGCATCGTGCTCACCGGGGGCATCAGTCCGTCGAAGACGGTCATGGCCCGCGCCGAGGAGATCGACGTGCCGCTGCTGCTGGTGGAGTACGACACCCTCACATCGGCGGAGATGATCGAGCACCTCATCGCCCGCATCGAGCCGCGGGACCGCAAGAAGCTGGATCAGATCACCCGCATTGTGCGCACCAAGGTCGATCTGGAGGACGTCTGGTCCTAATCCTCGATTATCCTTTCGGGGGCGCCGGCGAAGGTCACCAGGGAGTAGGCCTCCATGAAGTGCAGCGTACCGGGGATGACGATGGTGTGCATCGGCCCGCCCAGGTCGCGCCGCAGAAGATCTGCGGGAGTGCCGGCGGCGATGCTCTCCTCTTCGCCGCCCACCCGCGAGGCCACGCAGACCACCGCATCATCGTTCAGAAGGCCTCCCTGAAAGCTCCCCTCCGCCGCCATCAGCCATTCCAGGCCCTGCTCGGCGCTCATGTAGGCCCCGTCCTCGGCCCTGATGTCCAGGAGCACCATGGAATGAAGGCCCCGGGATTTGTTCTCCAGCAGATGGTCGTAGGGGGACCGGGGGAGGTGGTCCCCCTCGCGGAAGGGGAGGGTGACGGTGCGGCCGAACTTGTAAGGCTGCAGCCCGAGGGACGAAGGGCAGGCGGAGAAAATTGATATCCCATGGACGAGCCTCGTCCTCACCCCCTCCTCCGCCGCGCGGATGCGCAGGTCGATGTGGGTGGTGGCGGCCATGGTGTCCCCGGCGGTGACGAAGGCGACCTTGGCGCTCTTCGCCGCCTCGATGACCTGTTCGCTCTCCTCCACCCCGGCGCGGTCCAGTGTGACGATGTCCTTCCCCGCCATCTCCTGCAAATCCTCCTTGCCGCCGTCGAGGAGGTCGGAGGTGTAGAATTCGGCGTAGATGATGTCGCATGCCCGCAGCTCGCGCAGGGCCTTGACGGTCATCCCCTCGGCGCCGCTGAGGCCCAGGCCTATGAACAGTAGCTCGCCGTCGCTCATCATCGCCACAACAGGATAGCCGCTTTTAACGCTTCCCCTGTCGCAAACCCAATTATATGCAGTCCCCATTCCTGAGGCCATGGAATGGTGCCTGAAGGTGCCGGTCGCCGCGGGCGAGGATTATCGCAGCAGCTTGCGGGAGCAACGATTGCTTGACATCTCCCGGGCGATAAAGAAGGAGGGTGAGCACCTGCTCATACCGGTCAACTCTCCGGTGGCGATGGAGGGCGCCGAGCTGCTGGAGCGCGAGCTCCCCTCGCTGGAGCGCAGGGAGACCGATTACCGCCGGATCGTGGACCTCCCTGAGCATCTGAAGGAGCTGCTGCCCAGCTCATACGACATCATCGGGGAGGTGGCCATCCTGAAGCTCGATGAGGGGCTGATACCCTTCGCGGGAGAGATCGCCGATGCACTGATGGCCGCCAGCCCCCGCCTCCGGTCGGTGGCACTGGACCGCGGCATCAAGGGCGAGACCAGGGTCAGGGACCTCGTGGTCCTCAGAGGGGACCATGGACTGGGGAGCGTGCACACCGAGTACGGCGTGTCGATGGAAGTGGACCCCTCCTTAGCCTACTTCAATCCCCGCCTCTCCCGTGAAAGGATGCGGGTGGCGGCCATGGTCAGGGAGGGGGAGGTGATAGCGGACCTCTTCGCTGGCGTCGGGCCATTCCCTTTGGTGATATGCAGGCACGCCCGGCCGCAGAAGGTGTACGCCGTCGACATCAACAGCGAAGCGGTGGCGATGATGGAGCGCAACATATCCCGCAACCGTATGGATGACCGCATCGTCGCCCTGCATGGCGACGCTCGCTCCGTGTTGCCCCGCCTGCCGCCTTTGGACCGGGCTATCATGAATCTCCCGCAGATGGCGGAGGAGTTCTTGGACATCGCTTTGGAACGGGTCAGAAGAGGAGGTAAGGTGCACCTCTACCGCATAATGGAGAGGGACGAGCTGACAGGGTTCCAGGAAGGCATCCTGAACAAGGCGGGTTCACTGGGGTACGAGGTGGAGGTCGAATCCGTCCACGAGCTGAAGAGTTATTCCCCTAGCATGTCGGTCTATTGCCTCGACATCATATGCTGATTCAACGCCTCACCGGCTCCAGGGTGACACCCTTCTGACCCTGGTAGTTCCCGCTCCTCTCGGAATAGGCCTTCTCGGCGGGGGCGCAGAGGGTCTCGAAGACCATTTGGCAGAACCTCTCTCCGATGGGCAGGGCCAAGGTGTCCGACGATGCGTTCAGCGCACCCAGGGTCAGAGTGCCATGGAACCCGGCGTCTATCTTCCCGAAGGCGCCAACGGCCCCGCGGCGTATCCAGGTGGTCCTCAGCCACAGCTGGGCGCAGACGTCTGCGGGGAGGCCAACCGACTCCACCGTTGAAACGTAGAACATGGTGCCCGGCGGTATCTCGGCGACCCCCTCATCGACGACGGAGCCGTCCGCGCCGCGCACCTCCGCCACCCTGAGGTCGTAGCCGTTGGGCGTGAGGCAGGAATCATCATAATCGGATATCTTCAGCTCACCTGTGCCGATCATCTCGGAGATGGCGTGGTCGGGGAGGACGCACATGCACTCCCCATCGCGGTATGCGATAAAACCGATTCCCTCACTCCATCATGGTGTTTATGACGAGCTCGGCGAGGTCGGCGGAGTATTCGCCCGTACGGCGGATTGACCCAGCGATGAGGCTTATGGCGATCGACTCCTCGACTTCATGCTCCTGCGCCATGCGGTTGATGTTCCTGCAGGCATCGACCAGCGAAACTATCTGCTCGATGGTTCGGTTTGCGAGGTGAAGGTCGCGGTTGAACCACGAGTCCACCGCCGAGCTCAGGATGCTGAGGGACTGGTCGCCCGCTTTGCTGATCTCTTGCACGACATCGATGCTGACACCGGCCTCGATAAGCTCACGGGAGTTCTTGGCGATGTGGACCGCGTGGTCCCCCACCCGTTCCAGTATCCTTCCCACAGTAAAGTTGGCGGTGACCTCCATATGCGGCATCCCTATCTTTTGTGAGATCAAGGGGTCCCGCTGAGCCATGTTCGACTGCCGGGAGATCAACCACTCCAGGCGGTCGATGTCGCGGTCCCTGCTGATGATGTCCTCGATCTTCTCCAGGTCACCGTCCTCGAGAGCTTGGAACGCATCGGAGAGCATGTTGGCCACCAGGACCCGCATGCGGTCGATGGACTTGTTGAAACGCATCTCCCTGGGGTCTATCAGGTCCTTGAGTATGATATGCCCCTCGCTCTCCTCCAGTATCTCCAACCCGATGGCTATCTGCGTCAACGACGACACCACGTCCCTGACGCTCGAAGGCATCTTCCCCTGCGAGCGGACCTCCAGGACGGAGAAGCCGGCTATATAAGCCCCCACCATCTTGCGGTACAGGAACACTGGGTCCTCGTCGCCGTCGACATCGAAGACCTTGGTGCTCACAGCGGACTCCCATCTCGAGGGCGGAGTGATTATAAGGCTGCCATCCGGCCTGGCGACAAGCCCCAGGGGGTCGTTCTTCTTCAGGTCTATGGAGTTCGCCCATTCCTTTGGGAGGGTGATGACAAAGGACGAGCCTCCGGTAACCTGAACCTTGCGGATCTCCACGGCGATAACCTCAGGCGAAGGATTAGGTTTCTTTCTATATATCTGTATTCGACTTCAATATAGAAGTGCCCCTTCTTCAGGAAGCGGCCTCAATGATGGGAAAGCATGCATCGCCCTGCTGCATTCCAAGGTCTCAGTCTAGGATACGGATGCAGGGCCCATATGGCCATCGTCTATGCAGAAGGGGGGTTTCGGAGTGTTCATATATGATGTAAAAGAAAAAATATGATTACTATATAGTAAACAAATTATAGTATATATCATGTCGAATAAGTATATATTCTATTCAGAGGTTTTATTCTCCGAGGTATCGAATTGGCAGAACAAAGCCTGATGAAATTGGCCGCCGTGGCCGTGGTGGCCGCCCTGCTCACAGCGGGCGGCATGACGGTCTTCGGCGGCGCGGGGGCGGGTGAGTCGGAGACAGAGATAATGATCACTGGTTCCACCACCCTCTTCCCCATAATGACCGTTTTCCAGGAGCAATATGAGAAAGAGACTGTGGGCGTGAGCCTGTCCATCTCCGGAGGCGGCTCCGGCATAGGGATCAACAACGCCGCCGCCGGGACGGCCGACATCGGCATGAGCTCCCGCGATGTGAGGGACAGCGAGAAGGACGCCAACCCTGACCTGAAGGTGCACGTCATCGGTTATGACGGCGTGGCCATCATCGTCGGCGACGGCGCCGGCGTCGCCGCGCTCACCATCGAGCAGGTGAGGGATGTGTTCGCCGGCGACATCAGCAACTGGAACGAGGTGGGCGGCAACGACGCCACCATTGTGGTCTACAACCGCGATGACGCCTCCGGCACCCGCGACGCCTTCGACTCGTTGGTGATGGGCGACAAGGACACCAAGCCAGGGGCGAACATCGTCGCCTCCAACGGCGCCATGAGGACCTCCGTGGCCGGCAACGCTTACGGCATCGGATATGTGGGGCTGAGCTTCCTTGACGACAGCACCAACGCCTTGGACATACTCGTTGACGGCACCCCGGTGACGCCCAACGCGGAGAACGTCGCCTCCGAGGACTATCCCATCTTCCGCAACCTGATACTGGTCACCGACGGTGAGCCGACCGGATGGGCCAAGGCCTTCCTCGAGTGGTGTATGCAGCCCACCGCCCAGAAGCTAGTTGCATCCGAGGGCTTCGTGCCCCTGTATGAGTGATCGAAACTCGCGAAACCCCTTCCTCNTTTTTACTTTTCACCCAAAGGCGGAATCATCTCAGGCGTCAGAAGGGTCTGACCAGGAATATGGCCGGCAACGCGACCAGGATCAACAGCACCGCCGCCAGGACGAGGAGGACCAACATCAGGTCGGGACCGAGGGATAGCTGATTCTCCGCCAATTACAGGCCACTGTGGAATCATGTCGGCGGTAAGATATAATGGTGACCGGGGTGTAGCGGGGTTTCCTAATACAGTTTACTATATACTGATATATGGTCAATATATATTATGTCGATTAAGTCTATATTCTGCTCCGTGAATGGGGGATGACGAGGTCAAGACTTGGGAGAATCCAATTTGACGAGGAACCTCATCCTGGTGGCCGTCCTGGTCTCGCTGTCGGTCGGCCTTTTCGGATTTCCTGATGACGGCGACGAGACCCTCGCTCTCGGCTCGACCACCCTCCACCCCATCATGAACGAGTTCAAAGCGGAATATGAGAGCGAGGACCCGGAATTCATCCTCTCGGTCACAGGGGGCGGCTCGGGCCAAGGCGTCAACTCTGTGGCCATGGGCACCGCCGACATCGGCATGACATCCCGCGAGGTGAGGGACATAGAGCAGGAAGCGGAGCCTGACCTCAAATCCCACGTGATCGGCCTCGACGGCCTGGCGATAGTGGTCGGTTCCAACGCCGGAGTGAGCGACCTGACCCTCGATCAGGTCAAGGGGATATACAGCGGAGACATAAACAACTGGGAGGAGGTCGGCGGCAATGATGCCCCGATATTCGTCAACACCCGTGAGGCCGGCTCCGGCACCTTCGACTGCTTCGACCGCATCGTCATGGACGGTGCGGCCATTGATTTCGACAACGAGGTCAACTCCAACGGCGGGATGAAGGGGGCCGTTAGCGGCAACCCCAACGCCATCGGCTACGTCGGTTTCAACTTCCTCGGAGATGACATCACCGCGGTGTCCATCGTCGTCGACGGCGAGGCGGTGGCCCCAAGCAAGGAGAACGTCATGGACGGCAGCTACCCTCTTCACCGGTACCTCATACTGGTAACCAATGGGGAGCCAGAGGGGGCGCTGAAGGATTTCATGGAATGGACGCTCTCTCCTGCCGCCCAGGCGATAGTGGAGGAGGCGGGGTACATACCCCTCCCTTGAAATAAAAGGAGATGCCGCCACCGTGTCCGATAAAGGTCTGGAAGAGCACAGGTTGAAGCCCCTCAGGGTCTTGGGCAGGACCATACATCATGACGACGCCATCAAGTACGCCCTGATGGCGGTGGCCTCGGTGGCCTCGGTCATCGTCCTTGCCATAATCGGATTCATACTGGTCAACAGCATCCCCGCCATCGGGACCATAGGCCTGCGGGAGTTCTTCACCGGGGACCTGTGGAGGCCCACCCGCGGCCATTACGGCGCTTCCGCGGTGATAACCGGGACCTTGCTTGTGACCGGGGGGGCGATCGCCCTCGCCTTGCCTCTCGGTCTGGGGGCGGCCATATTCATCTCCGAGCTGGCGCCCAAGAGGTACCGCGAGCCGCTCAAACTCCTCTCCGAGGTATTCTCCGGCATACCCTCGGTGGTCTACGGCTTCTTCGGGCTCGTGGTGGTGGTGCCCTTCCTGCTCAACAACGTCCCCGGGGCCACCCAAGGGCAGTCATGGCTGGCCGGGTCCATACTGCTGGGCATAATGGCGCTGCCCACCATCATATCGGTGTCGGAGGACGCCATATCCTCGGTGCCGAAGGCTTACCGCGAGGCGTCCCTGGCCATGGGGGCCACCCGCTGGCAGACCACCTCGAGGGTGGTGGTTCCAGCGGCGATATCGGGGATATCCGCCGCCGCCATACTGGGCATCGGCAGGGCGGTGGGGGAGACCATGGCGGTGATGATGGTCACCGGCAACGCCCCGATATTCCCCGAACCGCTCACGGACTTGATGTCCCCGGTGCGCACCATAACCGCCACCTTGGCCATCGAGATGAACGAGGTGCCGGTGGGCAGCACCCATTTCCACGCCCTCTTCCTCTTGGCCCTGGTGCTGTTCCTGGTGGTGCTGCTTGTCAACTCCCTCTCGCGCCTGGTAATGCGCAGGATGAAGGAGAGGTTCAACCCCAGCAAGCCGCCGAGGCCGCGGAGCGTGCGCTACATGGACGCTATGGTCATCGTCGGGAAGGTCTTCACCGGGGCGAAGTACGTGCTGATACTGGGCATAGTGTGGGTCATATCCACACTCTGGTTCAGCGAGATCACGGCCCTCGGGGTCACCGCCTCCGCCTTGGCGCTGATAATCTCATCCCGCTTCCTCAAGCCCGTCAACATGCAGCGTCTCGCCCACAGCGGCCTGGCGGCCGTCATGGCCATCGTGGTGGCGTTGCTGTTTCTGATAGTCATGGACATCGTCATCAAGGGGCTGCCCGCCCTGAGCGTCGAATTCATAACCGGATACCCCGCCCGCGGCGGCAGGGACGGCGGCATATACCCTGCCATAGTGGGGACCGTCAAGCTGATCTTCGGCACCGTGGCCATCGCGGTGCCTCTGGGGGTGATTTCAGGCATATACCTGGCGGACTACGCCAAGGACACCCGCCACACCCGTTTCATACGCGCCAGCATCGACAACCTGGCGGGAACGCCCTCGGTGGTCTTCGGCCTCTTCGGCCTCGCCGCGTTCGTGATATATTTCGACCTCGGTTTCTCCCTCGTCGCCGGCTGGTTCACACTGGCCTTCCTGGTTCTTCCGGTGATCATCCGCACCACCGAGGAGTCGGTGCGGCGGGTGCCCTACGAGCTCAAGGAGGCCTCTCTCGCGTTGGGGGCCTCCAAATGGGAGACCATAACCAAGGTGGTCCTTCCCGCGGCGTTCCCCGGTGTGATCACCGGGTCCATCATAAGCATTGGCCGCGCCGCCGGAGAGACCGCGCCCATAATGTTCACCGCGGTGGTCGCCTACCAGACAAGGATGGGAGGGGGGATCACCGACCCGGTGATGGCCCTCCCTTACCACCTGTACTATCTGGCGACCAACATACCCGACGCTTACGACCAGCAGTACGGCACCGCCCTGGTGCTTCTGTTGCTGGTGCTGGCGATATACGCCTCAGCAACAGTGCTGAGGAACCATTACAGCAAGAAGATGAACTGGTGATACAGATGTCAGACAGCATTATCGATATCAACGGCCTCAACCTCTGGTACGGGGACCACCAGGCACTGGTCGATGTCAGCATGCCGGTGATGAAGAACAAGATAACCGCCCTCATCGGCCCGTCGGGATGCGGCAAGTCCACTCTGCTGCGCTGCATCAACCGGATGAACGACATCATCGACGGATGCCGCGTGGAGGGCGAGATCATGTTCCATGACCGCAACATATACTCCCCGGAGATGGACGTTATGAGCCTGAGGAAGAAGATCGGCATGATCTTCCAGAAGCCCAATCCCTTCCCTATGTCCATCTATGACAACGTCACCTACGGCCCCAAGGTGCACGGGGTCACCGACCGGCCCTCGCTCGACTCCATCGTGGAGGGGTGCATCAAGGACTCGGCCCTATGGGACGAGGTGCATGACCGCCTGGGCGCCTCGGCGATGAGCCTGTCAGGGGGGCAGCAGCAGCGACTGTGCATCGCCCGCGCCCTCTCGGTATCCCCTGAGGTGATACTGATGGACGAACCCACCTCCGCCCTGGACCCCATCGCCACCTCGAAGATAGAGGAGCTCGCCCAAGAGTTGAAGAAGCACTACACCGTGGTGATGGTGACGCACAACATGCAGCAGGCCT
>SL_8KL_010_SEDDRAFT_10002438_pt1 | contig 15742 bp, 10 predicted proteins | sample SodLakKL_010_SED_4_FD_11160 | JGI IMG/M metagenome (IMG submission 11160) | reverse complement strand
ATGGGAGAAGAATATTACGAGATCCCAAAAAATACGGCGGAAGGGATCACAAAAGCCAATGAAGAAGGTAGAAGGGTTATATTGGTTGGAACTACAACAGTCAGAGCTGTCGAAACCGCTTCAAATGATGAAGTAGTCAGGTCTGAGAAGGGATGGACCGGTCTGTTCATCCGACCGGGGTACGAATTCCAGTCCGGAATGGATCTATTGCTGACTAACTTTCACTTACCGAAATCGACTCTTTTAATGCTGGTGAGCGCTTTTGCAGGAAGAGAACGTGTATTGAACGCTTATAATGAAGCGGTGGAAGAAGAATACAGGTTCTACAGTTTTGGAGATGCGATGTTGATGGAGGGAAAAAAATGATAAAACTTGATATAGAAGATACCGACGGTAGGGCAAGGGCCGGAACGTTGACAGTGGATGGTAAGGATTGTCCTACCCCAGTCTTCATGCCGGTTGGTACCAATGCCAGTGTAAAAACACTTACATCCGAAGATCTGAACGATTTAGGTGTGAAAGCCATAATAACCAACTTCTATCATCTGATGATGAAGCCGGGTATAGAAATCGTCGAAAATGCCGGAGGACTGCACGATTTCATGAACTATGACGGTATCATCTTCACGGACAGCGGCGGATTCCAGATGATCCGGAAGGGATTCGATCAGAAGATGGACGGAGATATCGTAACGTTCAAATCCGAGTTCGACGGGAGTGTTTATGAGATCACACCAGAGGACTGCATAAAACTTCAAAAAAAGCTCGGTTCCGATGTACAGATGTGCCTGGATTACTGTCCTCCATATCCCGCTGATGATGAAGAGCTTGAATTTTCGGTCAAGAAGACTCGCAGATGGGCTGAAAAGTGTATGAAGCAAGGAGGAAATATATTCGGAATATCTCAGGGTGGAACTGACAAAAAATATAGAAAACAAAGCTGTCAGGATATGGTGGATATCGGTTTTGATGGATTGGCGATAGGAGGGTTATCAATAGGTGAACCAAAGGAGAAGATGTACGAAATGCTTGCGGTTGCAGACAAAACATACCCTGATAATAAACCTAGGTATTTTATGGGATTGGGCTCTCCAGTCGACCTCTTAGAGGCTATCGATAGGGGATGTGATATCTTTGACAGCGCTTATCCTACACGTAATGCTCGACACAGGTCACTGTTCACATATCAAGGTACGATAAACATAGAGAACAGCCAGTTCAAGAAAGACAATCGACCGATAGACGAAGAGTGTAGATGTCCTACATGTCAAAACTATACAAGAAGTTACATCAATCATCTTTGTAGAGCTGATGAACTAGCATGGATGCGCATGACGTCCATACACAACATTCACTTCCTTATGGATCTAATGAAACGGGCTAGACAAGCTATCTTGGAAGGAGATTATGAAACCTTTAAAGATAACTTCATCTCGAGATACGAGTAAGTTTTTTATCAACCGAACCTATATGGATATCTGATGAGCAGCTGTCTACGATGTGAAAAAAAAATTGAAGATCTGTTTTTCATCTGTACAGAGTGCGCTCAAGACCTCTTTTCAGAAAATATATTCTGGATTGCTTCAAGTCCTACCATTCATGAACCTGTTATCGATAGATATAAAGAGGATTCAGAAGCAACTTTAAGAGTTGGAGATGTCCCAGATGATGAATTAGAATTTTTTGAAGGGAAAAACACTCTAGATGAAATAAAAGATATAGATGTAGAAGAATTAGATTCAGATGATTATTCAAGAGTTAAAAAGCGTTTAAATACCATACTTTCAGAGATGGGAGTTACCAATACCTTCGAACCGGATATATACGTATTTTCAGACAAGGACGTAAAAGTTTTTTCAGAAATATTTTATCTTTTAGAGGAGTTAGAACATAAATTTAAAAAGCCAAAGGGTGAAAAAAACCTATATTTGAAGATCGCGAACCTTTTTTTCTATACTGGTATGGAAGCAGATACAAGTGCTTTTGAAATGAGTTTTCGTGATAAAGTTAAAAGTGATCTTTTCAAAGAAGCTGAGGGGTATTATTCCTTAGCTATAGAGAATTCAACAGAAGACGTACTTCCCGACTATAATAAAGGTCTACTACATTTAGAAAAAGATGAAGCTAGTGAAGCAAAAGAGCGATTTGAAACTGTCTTAGATAAAGAACTAGATAACTACCTAGGAAGGATTGGCTTGATCAAATGTTATATTAGAATGGGAGATCTAAATAAGGCAGAAAAAGAGCTCAATAAAGTTTTAGAAAATTTTGGTGAGAGTAAAGAGATATGGTATTTGAAGGGGGAGATAGCTAGATTACGCGGTAGATGGGGTGGAGCGATCCAGTTCTATAACCAGTGTCTAAAGATCGATTTCGAGTTCGAAGATGCATTAACTCGAAAATGTGACATACTTCTCGAAAAGGGTATGTACTCCCAATCTAACGATATCTTTGACGAATATATTAAAGAATTTAAATATGAACCTATGGCTTGGTTCGGAAAAGCAAAAGCCCTGTATGAAATGGATAAATGGGGTGGAGCGATTCAATGTATCAATGAGGCGTTAGCTCTCGACCCGCAGATAAAGGAAGCTTGGGTAACAAAGGGAGATATATTATCTGATAAGAAACAATATGACCTTGCTATAGAATCTTATAATAAAGCTCTAAGAATAGATGACAGCTACCAAGAAGCTAAAGAAAAGTTAGAAAAAGCTAAAGATAGATTAGAATGATTTTAGTTTTTATAAAGGCCACTGCCATCTAGCTAATGAAACTATTACCATCATTATTATACAGGCAGCTACAACTACACGAGGGTCGATTTTCGGACTTTTTTCGTCCTCCTCGTCGAAGTACCTCATCAAACCAGCCGCGGATTGAAAACCACCGCCACCCTGTTTCTTTGCTGACATATTAAGTTCTCATTCTTCAATTGTCTATATAAATATTTTGGATTATTCTTTCACTTCGATCTCTTTGGTAGACCCACTTATCTTTAAAAGATTTTTAAGTGCACGGGCGTACTCTTTTCCATCAGCTTCTAATAAAGTTTCGATATACCCTTCCATAAATTCTCCAGATTCGACTTCGCTTTCACTGTACTTCCATCGAAGGGAATCTCCTTCACCCAAGGCCTTCATAAAACCGTATGCTAAAGATCTCGTCCTTGTATCGTCAATCTTAATATCCTCTAGTTTCTTTACTGCGCTTTCTCTGCCCTCGATCTTATATGTTTTAGCTAATTCATCGGCTAATTTTGCCTTTGGTGGAAGTTTTTTAAATTCTGGGAGGTTCGATAGTTTCTCATTTTTCTGTTTGATCTTCAACGCCTTCTTCAATATCTCTCTAGGATGAGTTTTATCTAAATCGTATTTTTCATACAACTCTTTTGATGTTTTTTTATCATGGATCAATGAATTTATCGCTTCCATTCCTTTCCTATCCCATAATTTAGAAAAAAATTCGTTTACTGTCCCATTCTCCAGTACCAATCCATCAGTTCCCTTTACTGCGGCTTGTATAGCAGGTTTTTCGTGATCTTCGTATCTCAATTCCTTTAAAAATCCAACTAAATCCTTTCCGTAACACCTATTTCCGATCGCATAGACATTTTCTTTCCTTTTCACTGAGTTGAACGAATCTTTTTCGAACAATTCGATTAATTTGTCGTCGGACATCTTTCCGCTGAAATAATCATCCTTCAGATCTGAATCGACATTAATATCTCCGCCAAATCTACAATTTTTACAATCAGTTCTACAATCCATCTTGTACTCAGCTTTTATTTTGAAGGATTTAGAATTATCTTTGGAGATCATACCATTAACAAGTTCCATGAATAGATTAGAATCGCTTTTTGCACATCTAGAATCGATGATAAAACGTTTATCCGCAGATTCCCATTTAAGTTCAAAGTATGTGTTATCTCTATCTTTAGAAAATCTGTTACAGTAATAAACATTTTTTTCATATTTAAATCCGTAAGAACTGTTAGTGATACTTTCCTTTACGAATTTTTCAGGAGGATCATCCTTTTTACCAGTACAAACGACCCTATCTCCAACTGAATATAGGTAATATCCTTTCTTTGCTTCCTTAGTATATGCTATCAATCTAAGATTTGGATCGTCAAAATGCTGTAAACCGATCAGCCTCTTACTTTTAGCCGAACCTCTTTTCGCGTAAGAAACTTCTCCCTTAGGAGTTCTAGCCGTTCCCAATCGTGGAGCTTTGCCGGCGATGGCTAAAAGCAAAGTTCCAGCCAAGGCTTTGGATAAATCTGGACCACTTTTAGAGTACTTCTTCAAAGCTTCCTCATCATCCTTGTATTTCTCGATCTTTTTAACTTTCCTTTTAACCCTTCCAAATTTACATAAAAAGCAGCTGCCTTTACATTCCGGAACGACCTTCATTGGATCTTTCTGAAGCTCTTTTGCGTTCTGAACCAACTTCTTCTGTTCAGTCTTACTAGCTCGCTTAGGACCTCGGTAACGTCTTATCATGACTAAGTGACCTCAAACTTTTAAACAGGATTTTTAGTATCAATCCTCTATATATAAACCGATTGGTTTCTTCGCGTACTTTTTAGCCTTCTTACTACGTACGATCTCCTCAGCCAATGATAATTTATTCTTATAAGAACTTGGGTTTTTGATACCGGCTTCTTTCGCGATCTTGTTAAGTTCATCTCGGGTATTTTCATCCACTAACTCTTCAGGTTCTTTCAATCCAGACACCGTTTATAAAAATGGTTTCCTATTATTTTATTTTTTGGCCTGTTTTTAAAAATAGTGGAAAGAATTATAACAATGAAAGTAATCGTATATAGCGGTAGAATGGAGAAAATTTGGACAGAGAAATACAGGCCTGAAACTCTAGATGATGTGTATGGTCAAGAATCAACAATAGAGCGTCTAAAAGCATATGTCGAGAAAGGCAGTTTACCTCACCTTTTATTTGCCGGTCCTGCAGGGACTGGTAAAACCACATCTGCCATCGCCCTCTCGAAAGAGATGTACGATGATGAATGGAGTGCAAATTTCTTTGAATTGAACGCCAGTGACGAGAGGGGTATAGACGTTATCAGGAACAAAATAAAAGAATATGCCAGGACCTCGACTATAAGTGATATCGGTTTCAAGATAATATTCATGGATGAAGCCGATTCTCTAACACCTGACGCCCAGGCAGCTCTAAGGAGAACTATGGAAAAATATTCTACCAATTGTAGATTTATCCTTTCTTGTAATTACTCTTCCAAGATAATAGATCCGATCCAATCTAGATGTGCTGTTTTCAGATTTAGATATCTTAACAAGAAAGCCGTTGAAAATTGGATCGGAAAAATAACTGAAAGCGAAGGTTTGAGCATCGATGAAGATGCTAAAGAATTGCTGGTAAGGGTGGCCGATGGTGACCTCAGAAGAGTTACAAACCTACTTCAGATTTCCGGTTCGACCACTGACGAGATAACTGAGGAGATCGTACGACAGAGTGCAAACGTGGCTAAACCGGAAGATGTAGAGAATTTGATCCGTACAGCCTTTAAAGGAGATTTCATGGGTGCCCGTAAGTTACTTGATGAACTGCTTTTAGAGTATGGCCTATCTGGGGAAGATATCGTTAAGGAAATCCACAAGAACATCTACAATGTAGCAATGGATAATAAAAAGAAGATGAAGTTGGTGGATAGGATAGGCGAAACCGAATTCAGGATGGTCGAAGGTGCAGACGAAAGACTACAGTTGGAATCTCTGTTAGCATCCATCTGCCTCGAAAGTAAAAATTGATCATTCTCCGGTGATCTTAACGATTATTTCTCTTTCTCTAGACGGAACATCCATATCACACAAGATGATCTGCTGCCAGGTTCCCAGTTCTAATCTTCCATCTGTTATGGGAACGGTCAAACTCGGACCTATAAAGGACGCTCTAACATGGGAATGACCATTGCCATCGTGCCATTTTTCGTGATGCTTGTAGTACATGTCTTTGGGGAACAATCTATCGAGGGCAGCTGGTATGTCGTGTAATAGCCCAGGTTCGTATTCGATTGTTGTTAAAGCAGCGGTCGAACCTGAGACGAAGAACAGTGCCATACCTTCCTGTACTCCGCTATCGGCAACTGCCTCTTGTCCCTGTTCAGTGATGTTTTTTATGTCCAATTCCTTACTAGTGCTTACATTGAATCTAATATCTTTCACTTTCATGGACTAGTAATTTCTCTTATGATTTTAATGATTTTGGTGGTCTCGTTAAAATTATATATCAGATAGTTTCTCACATAAATCCGGCAATGTTTTCCTGTTTCCAGCCACCCAATCCAGGAAACAGCATAAGGTGGTTTCATGGAAGAGAGAATTATCTGCTGGCTAAAGGAAAACAGATTGGTTTGGATGATCTTATTCGGGGCTATATTCATACTTTCTATCGACTTCTGGAACTGGGAACTTGACTTGCTGATTTTCGGTTTTTTACCGATCTGGGTTCTAAGACTGTTGATATTACAGGTACTGCTATCAATTCTGATATATCTGTTCGTTATATTCTACTGGAGGGACTGATTTGAACACGACCCTTTTAGTTCTTGGAATCATAACATCTTACCTTACCTTTACCCTACTTCTCGGAGTTTACGGTTATAAAATTTCCAAGAAAAATGTACAGGATTACTTCTTAGCTAGCAGGAAGATCGGTCCTTTCGTTCTATTTTTCACTCTAGCCGCAACTAATTTTTCTGCATTCACATTCCTTGGATTCGCTGGAGAAGCCTACACCTCCGGATATGCGTTTTACGGGATCATGGGTTTTGGAACTTCGTTCACCGCGCTTTCATTCTACATAATCGGTCGAAAAGTTTGGCTTTTAGGTAAGGAAAAAGGGTATATCACACCGCCAGAGTTGATCGGAGGGGAAACAAATAGTCACGCTTTAAGGATGTTATATGTTGCTGTCATGGTGATATTCACTCTCCCTTATCTAGCCGTTCAACCGATGAGTGCTGGATTTGTACTTAGCGCCCTCACCAACGGAGCTATACCTTATTTCTATGGAGCTGTATTCTTAACTGTGTTCATAATCGTTTACGTGTTCCTGGGTGGCATGAGAACCATCGCATGGACCGACGTTTTACAGGGTCTTATGATGATCTTCCTTCTACTCACAGCCGTGATAGTATTAGCATACAATCTTGGAGGTTTACAGGCGGCGCATGAACAAGCTAGGTCTGTAGATCCAGGTTTGTTCATCAGATCCGGAACTATCTCGATCAAGATTTGGTTCAGTTTCTCGATATTATGGTCTTTTTGCAATCCGATGTTCCCGCAGCTATTCCAGAGATTCTTCATATCGGATAGTGAGAAGAGTCTGCAGAGAGCGTCCATGATATATCCCCTAGTTACCGGCTTTTTATTTTTACTACCTATGATGATCGGGGTGATGGGGAGAGGAGCTATACCTGGATTGAGTGGGCAGGAAGCAGACAGTATCCTCCCGATGATGTTGGAAAGGTATGCACCTCTCTGGCTCTCGGCATTGATAATGAGTGGAGGGTTCGCAGCTTTTATGTCCACTGCCGATAGTCAACTCCTTACAATGAGTTCTATGTTCACTAGAGATATTTTTCACCCTTACCTTCCCTTCGATAGTGATGATTTTGACTACTCTGTTGGGCACATCATGGTGATAGTTTTGGCGGTAGTGGGTCTTGCTATAGCGTATAACCCACCAGCGACCATATTCACCATAGTTACGTGGGCTTTCACCGGACTTGCTATATTGTATCCATCTACGCTGGGAGTTCTATATTGGAAAGCAGATGCTAAAGCTTGTATTTTATCCATATCTACAGGTCTGTTCATGCTGCTGTTATACCAATTCGATCTGATACCGGACTTTGGATTTCTACCTGCTATACCGATAGTCCTAGTTTCGGGACTGGTTTTATTCGTAAGCCATCATCTGATCAGATCAAGACTTTAAAAGCCGTACGAGATTCTCAACCCTGGTTCGATTCACTTTATTCTCAGTGATACCACCGTGTTTGAAAGCACTGCCGATGATAGCTCCGCCGGAATGTTTTAAAATTTCATTAACATTGCTTAAGCGGACTCCAGAACCAACTAAAACAGGAGCTTTTACTGTGTCTTTAACTTTCTTCAATACGTTGATATCCACGGGTTCATTAGTTCGACGCCCAGATACGATCACGACGTCTGCACACCCCCTTTCAACAGCATCTCTTGCAGCGGTTTCGATACTTTCAGGATAAAAGGTTTTACCATGCTTCACATGGATATCTGAGAAAATAGATGTGTTTATTCCGTTTTCTTTTTTGAACCGCTGGATCTTGTCAGATTCCCCTTCAATCACTCCTTGTTCAGTCATTGTGATGCCAACGTATACATTGATCCTAACAAAATTTAGACCTAATTCATCTGCGATCCTAAGAGCGGACTTCCAATCGTTGCGTAACACGTTCACACCCATGGGGAGTTCGATCTCATCTTTGATTTCAGAACAGATCTTTAAAAAAGCATCATACGTTTCTTTACAGATCTTTAGGGGATATGGTTTATCACCGTAGTTCTCAACCAGTACTGCATCTACACCCCCACCTTCAAGAGCACGGGTATCCTGTAGAGCAGATCCAACTATATCGTGTGAATCATCATACCTCGGTGATCCTGGGAGAGGGTCAAGATGAACCATCCCTATCAATATACCATCTTCGATCTTCATCACATATCGATAACAAACTGCTCTTTAATATTATTGATGGCAAGATTTATAACAAACGATTCATCCCTTCTCGCAATGCTTGATTATCTCAGTTCAAAGATGGTTTGGATCGTAGCAGCGATCGTAATGACAAGCAGTATAATGGGTATATTCATGTGGCAGCGGGAGAGTTCAAAAGAGTTAGAACTGGAGATCCATGCTAGAGGTGTTCGAGATATCGTTAACGAATTCTGTAATACAGACGGTGAGATCAGGGCTGAATTTAGTTTCAATGAAAGTGCTTCATCGGATTTTAAATTAGAACCAACTATCGATGATGAAACATATTTAATCAATTTCACATCCGCCGGAGTCTTTCTAAATCAAAATAATCGAAAAGTCTGGAATCGATTTATCCAGGAAGTTTACCTTTTCAACCCAAGTTTACTCGATAGTAAAACGTCTACGGGTATCTTAGATAAAATTAGCATAGAAAATCATTTTATGTTGATACCAAGCCATGAGGATTTTATCATAGAGACAAAAGAATTCAACGAAATCCATCATGTTTTTATCTACAGAGAAACCAGCGAAGAGATCAAAAACGAAACTCTTCGGATAAACGATTTCATCGAAGAAGTAGCCGATTGGACGATAGAGCAACCAGAAAATAAAAGGAATATTACGCTAAAAAAGAACATGACTTTCAAAAATGATTACTACTATGTCAATACAGAAACCCTAACTCCAGTAAGCACAGATAACCTTTATCTTTGGAGACCGCAAACTAATACCATAAAAAGAGATGATCTAGTAAATAAGTCCATGGAAAATCGTGAAATTTGCGTTAACCATAATCAAAGTATCACGGTACGGACCAAATTGATGGACATAGACGGGAATTATACCGTTTTAAACTATCTTTACAGATCTTGAATCTACCATTCTACTAACTGACCATCAACAAGGGTCAAACCATTACCCAATTCTAACCCAAATTCGATACGCCATTCACCGAGATCTTTACCGATGATCGAAGCAAGTGCCGGTACGTTGACAGAAAATTCAACTGTTGAAGCATCTTCTAAACCGACCTCAACGGAAAGTTCAGTTTCCTCTAATATTGAAGATGGTAAACTATCCACATTACAATTCGGTCTTCTTTCCACTATACTTTGTAACAGGTGTCTTACCTGCTGACCGATCCATCTTATAAAATCTAGAACCCCATCTGCTGAAGCTAAACCGAATGATACAATTATGTCCATTTGATTCACTGTACACGAGAAAAATAACTCGATAGAGTCAAGTACAGATTGTAAAAACCGTATCAATTCTTCTAATAACAGATCAGTGAAGGTCCTTACAAATTCTACGATATAGTCCAAGTTGAAATCAGAATCGCGCATATGTTCAACCGTATCCCAGAAGGCATTTTTTATCGATCCGTGTATCAATTCAGATGAAACGTTGGTTAAGTCGACATAGGTTATCTCTAGACCAAAATCGAAATTTGAAACTACAACAGGCCCTATCGGAATAGATACTGCACTTAAAGCCGGGAATACTTCAGCTGTGCTGTACTCATAGGTTTCATCATCGATATCTTCTTCAGTTTCTATTTCGGGGATCTCTAAATTCAACAATGCACCATCACCTTTTTCCCCAAATTCACCTTGAGTTTGGAACCAGCTATCGTAAACAGAAACAGGCCTACCGGCTTCCGCAAAAGGATCGATCTGCCAAATTATATCCATGGAATCTGATGATAGAATACCAGTAGCTACAACATTATCCTCTAAAACATAGAGTTTGAGGTCTAATGTTGTACCTAACACAGCTCCGCCCAGTCCTAATTTAAGAAATACATCGCGTTCAGTCTCTGTATTTGGTAATTTCATACGATTACCATCCTCGTAAACAGTTATACCCATAGGTATACCGAGTAATGATAACGTTTCTGCAAAATCCTGCAGCCTCTCTCTATTATCTAATATGGTCTCCGCCAAATTCCTTAAAGTAGTGTTTACCAAACTTCTTACCATCTCTCCTAAGTATTCCACTAAAGATGCTGCATGTTCTTTCAAACGGTTTACTATATCATCAAAAAGTTCAAGGATTTTGTAAAGTCCGTCTAACAAATAAGATAATGGTTCCTTTAAGAGGTCCCATACCTTATCTAAAAAGTCGATAACAGTCGATAGGTCTATATCGTCACGGGTATAGTCCACATCCTCTAAAGCCCATCCAGATGCGACACTGATTGATAAATTAAATTCTATCTCATAAGTTTCATTTAAAGAAAGATGTTTTGGTTCTTCCTTGCCTAGTATATATGGGGTATCTCTTTTTACATCTAAAAATATCTCTGTACTAGGGATGATGATGTTCCATTCCGTTTTAAAAGGTCTAGAAGATATAGTAGTGACCTCGGTGAAGTGATGCCCTTTTGGATCCGAGATCTCTAAAATATCATCCAGATGAAGATATCCCGGGTCTAGATCTACTAAAAGCTTTAACTCCTTCGAATTATTCTCATCTAAAGATGAATAATCAAAGTTATTTTCAGTATTCAAGGGTATCCTGTACTCTAAATTACTCATCTCCGCACTAACTATCATATTCGAAGTCGTTTTTCTCATGAAGGCTTCGGTTATATCGAAAAGACTTTCACTATAAGGTCCACCTCCTATAAATGACCAGAGTTTTCGTTGAAATAAATTTCCTTCTATGTGTTCTCCATTATTACTTATTTTGAAACTTATATGAACTTCATCTGAAAGACTACTACCTCTTATATCAGAAGCCCCATTCAAAACAAAATCTACACGTCTACCTGGATCAAAACCCCCATGGTGCAATATCAAGATCCTCCCATCATCATTCCATTCAGCCTTCCAATAACCTGGGTTAGGATGACAATTGAAATCTAGACTTTCAGGGTCCATCTTTTTATCGAATTGAATGATCACAGGGGAATTTGAAAGGTAATGTTCAGTACCATCTTTAGGAGATGTTTGTAAAACTTTAGGATTCAAAGTATCCTCCGTTGTAAAAGTTAACGGGTTAGAAGTTTCATTATTTACTGGCGTAGAAAGTTGTAAACCCTCTTCACATTCCGCTTCAATAAAAAAGCTGTATTTCTGATAAGGGGAGAATCCATCATGGGTTATCAAAACTGAACATCTGTCAGAACTCCAATCGTAATTTATTTTTTCAACATCTGGATTGGTAGTCAAATTAAAAGATGAAGCATTGATTGGTTTATCGAATGTAAATGTGATATGTTTTTGCAGTTTGACTTCTTCTGCTTTATTTTCAGGAGATGATGACAAAAGATTTGGATTATCAAAGGATTTAGTATGTAGAGTCAGTGTGGTGGAGTTTTCTCCTGATTCTAAAAATGATGAATCATCGTAAATTGCCCTTAACTCTTTAAAGTCAAAATTTAAATCTATCTTGGTACCTGATGGAAACTCATCATGATCTAAAGTTAGATGTGTATTATTATGGTCCCAATTATAGGTCCAATTCCAATCATGATCAACAAAATTATCTATATCTCCCATAACTCCTGGTTCATCTAGAACCAAAACTATAGATCTTTGAAGGTCTACAGCTTCTGTATCATCAGGATAGATATCTACAATTTCACCTTTATCTATGGTCTGCCAATTTTCTGAAACTGGTTTCAATAGACTAGACGAAGTCCCATTATCCACATCTTTAATATCTTCAATGACGAGTTCGATCTTTGTATCACGTGGATATGCATCATAGGATTCTAAAATGAGAGTTCTGTTATTATTTTTCCAAGTTAAATTAAATTCTATAAATGGATCTATAGAATATTCTAAAGATGAAGGGTCTACTGATTCCGAAAATATGACTTCGATCTCAGCATACGTATCTAATCTTTCACTACTATCTGGGATGATATCTATAACTTTAGGTGCATCGTCAACAAGTACACTTTTATAAACAGTATCCCTCCCACCTTTGTCGTCGGTTACTGTTAAAGAAACAGTATAGTGTCCGGGTTGGGTATAGGTATGATTGACCAAAGTTCCGATAGAACTATTACCATCTCCAAATTTCCATAACCTTTCAGTTATAAAACCATCAGGATCCGAGCTCGAATCTGTGAAAACCATCTCTTGGGATTCTGTAGCAGGGTTCGGCGACACATCGTCTATTTCCGCGATGGGAGGTATATTTATGAATAAAGTTTCCTTATCTTCATACATTGATCCTCCTTCTTCCAATATTTTGAGAGTTATTTCATGTGAACCAGATGTCATAAATCTCGCAGAACGATTAAATTCGATCTTATTCGAAAGATGGCCATCTAAATTTGATTTCCATTCTACATCCTTATAATCTATTGAGGTATTGCCCCGAAAATATACCGTATCTTGGTCCTGAGTTGCTGGGTTAGGTGATATCTCTTCGATACAATCTAGTATATTTCCACTTCTAGTTGTATGATTCTCACTTTCATAACTTGTGTTAAATTGATAATGATTCAAAGCTTGAACTATCAAACCATCCTCTTGAGATATATTTTCATCAGAATCTGATATGTGGACTTCTCTTTTTTTAAGTTCCTGATAAAATTCATCTAAGTTGGACCTAATATCTTCATACAATGATTCTAATACCTTTTCTTTATATATATTACCATTTTGTATTATGTCTGAAGCCTCATTTTTACTTATAGTTCTATTTGAATTCCAACTGAAATCACACAACATATTTTCATCATATCTAGACATACCACGATATACATCCGATATTTCAAGAAAAGCTGAGTTAGGTGCTGTTAATCTGTCAGCGGTTTTTCGGGCTGCTCTTTGTTTAACCCTTTGTCTTGTGACAAGATCGTCATATCTATAATTTAAAAAATAGATCAATTCATCTACTTTCGGGTCCCCACCGTTGTGTAATTTTTCTTTTAAAATTTCAGCTATCTCATCGGGATTTTTACGGAAGTGCTCTATAACATCATGTATCGCAGAATCAATATTTACTTGAATATCTTTCATAAAAGATACTTCATCAGTAGGATCGACTTTGATATTGTTATACTCTCTGATGATCTCCTTAATCTTATCATGTTTAACCAATTCTCCAACGAATTCAGTTATAACCTCTTTTACAGCGTCACTGACATCTTCGGGGTTTTCATCTACAGAACTTTTAAAGTGATCATCATAAAAATCCTGCCAAACTTCATCATTACCGTCTAAAATATCTACCGGCTGGAATGAAACAGGACCATTTTTCACTTTCATATGAACGTTGCCATGTCTAAAATCATGTTTTAACTTGATTTCCTCCGCACCACACCTCGCATTTATTGGTTTACCATCCTCATCTTCACCAACTTTTACTATCTCGTCGCAAGTATGTCCTCTCTTCCTATCTAAGTCTCCATGTCCACAACTGAAACCATACCATTCGTATTCTTCACCATCTAACCTAGAATAATATTCAATTTCATCTGTAAACTCATAACCGTCGGGAAGGTTAGGATAACCTGCGATCTTTTCTCCTTGAAATCTATCGTATTTCCCATAATAATTACGTAAAAAACTTGTATCCATCAATCCTGATGAGATGAACACACTTCTTACCCATTCTTTCACAACTTGAACTTGTTGAAGGTTGACCTCGTCTTCTTCATCATCTCCGAATATCAGATCCGTAACCGATTCATAAATATCTTCAACTATCTCAACTCCACTTAAGATCAAATCTAAAACCGGAGTAACTTTTAGATTCTCTAGATGTTTTAATACAAATTGGTCTACTAAAGCATTCATGGCTTGTGCGACTATTATACCAATATCGATTTCGACCGAATCATTTTCTTGAACTACTTGATTATCGTAAGAATATCTATGATAAAGACTGATAATATCCCCTGGATCGATACTGTCCTCGTGAAGATAATTTATTAGTAATTCTTCTAAGTTATCCCTTTTAAGATAACTCACATTGTTTAATATTGAATCTAGATGATCAGGATCATATGAACGATAATGATAAGCGATCTCAAACAATAAAGCTAAATTTACAGCCAATTCTACATCCTGCTCTTTAATTATTTCATTGGTTGTTTTGTCAAGGTTGCCACTTTCGTCTTCTATAGGTTGCATACCGTAACCAACTAGAGTCCGATATTGGGCAAGAGTAGTCAACATGTATTCAGTGATCCTTGCAAGATGACTTTTATCCCCACGGAGGTTAGTACCAAATGAATCCATCTTGTTTCTCATGAAAGGGGCTGGAACATCGATTGTTACACTTATATCCCTGCTTTTATCCAATTCTAATCCGTCATTAAAGGCTGTCAAATTTATTTGGCCTAAAATTTCGTAATAAAAAGTAGTATTTCTTTTCTTTAGGACTCCTGGACTATCATTTTTGATAACATCCGGATCATCTTCGGGAGTTATTTCATCAACTGATGCAGTTTTTGGATTGATTACAAGATTATAATCTTCTATTTTTATAGAAGTTCCTTTATATTCCCATCCTCTAAGAGCACTATTTTCTTGAAAATATTCATCTATCCTAGATTGAAAATTTTCTGTAGTATTTTCATCACTCTTTACACCTTCATCAAAAACACTCTGGATCCCAATATATTTGATCTTGTTTTCGATGGAGTCGAAGATGTCATCTATAGAATATTCAAGTTGTGAAATTTTATCGTTCCGTAATTCATTTTCATAATTTATCCTATCGATTCGAGAAATATAGGCTGCAGCAAATATAGACAATAATATAATCAATACTCCTAAGATAGCAAAAGAAACTACACCTAAGTCTTCTCTTTCTTCATCTTTTATTTCCAGCATAGACTGGTGTCCTGAAAAGGGGGGGATATAAACTATTTTCGATGTTAAGTTTTAATTGTATTATCTGCAAAAAATTTCGTCAAAGTTTAAGTAGTGATTTTGATAATGATTTTATGGGATTATCTAACGAAGACATTAGAAAGATCATTTCATGG
>SL_8KL_010_SEDDRAFT_10002437_pt1 | contig 15749 bp, 22 predicted proteins | sample SodLakKL_010_SED_4_FD_11160 | JGI IMG/M metagenome (IMG submission 11160) | reverse complement strand
GGAGAAATTATAGACTTAAAAAACACTTCCCTAAAATCTTTTTTTGTTTTCTATTTTTTAAAATCGAATTCTTTTGCTAGTTCTTTCATCCTTTTCACACTGTCATGGTAACCTGCCTTTTTTGTTCTATCTATTAGATCATTAAATCTTTCCTTTCCACCTGCAGTATTATCTGCATGACAAATGATCTTCTCCTCAAGAGTCTCAGGTAAAAAACTTCTAGCTGGTAATCCCTGTTCCTCTGCCTCTTCTCTTGTTATACCCCCGCCTATATGCCGTTCAACTATCCTTGCTAGTTCGTCTTCCCATCCTTGTTCCCTCACTATCCTACCACCCTCTATACCGTGTTCGACACCATGTGTGACAGTCCTGCCGATATCATGCAGAAGTGCACCGGCTATCAATAGTTTAAGATTACCGCCGAACTGCTCATGTATCTCAAGTGTTCTTTCAAGAACATCAATTGTGTGTTTCATAAGGCCTTTATCCATATTCCTCTCATCCATCAATTCGAAACATTGTGAAGCCGATGGAATCCTTGAATAATCAACAATTTTTTTCCCTTTTTTACGAGGAACAACCCCTATTTGACCGTCATAATTCTTATCCAATTTTCTAGCGTTCAATCTATCCATAAATACTGCTAAAGCAGCTACTTCAGAATGGGGTTGACTCCCAATTGATATATTATAGTCAGCTCTGTCGTATACCTCAGCGGGTACTTTCTCAGCACCTACGATAATAAGTGGGTCATTTATCTTATTATTTTTAAAAAATGTATCAACATCTTCACCATACATCGTAAGATGAATCACATCACCTTTCCAATTATCTATCAATTTTCTCCAATCTTTGGTCTCCTCGACGGAGAAATCTCCTCCGAACCGCTCGGTAACATCCTCAAGTGTCTTTTTGATCCTAACGTCCAGATTCGGAAGGTATATACTACTTGCTCCGAAGGCTCTAGCTGTCAAACCGACATGGGTGGTCATCCTTTTATCTCTTTCTGGACGATGACCTAATCGGAGGATGCTTGTCAATAATCTCACCAGGGTTCGTCTTCTTCTTCTAGGAATTTTTCTTCATCAATTCCTTCTTCCTCTTCTTCATACTCTAAGTCTTCATCATCTTTTAACTCGATCCATTCCTCTCTATCCTCTACGCTTGGCACAGCTACACCTCTAACAAAAAGGAAGGATGTAATAAAACCAAATATCCCCGTAAAAAAGATACGTGGAATTGGATCAAGCCAATCACCGATAGTCATAGATTGTGTCACATGATATAATAACGTTCCAAAAACAGCTAATGTTATACCAGAGGAAAATTTACCAATTATTTCAGAGAATTTTATCAAAGAACTTATATAAAATAGTATGGGAGTAAAAGCGGTTAAAGTAAGGGATATCATTGAATAATAAAATATCATAGAATCGCCAGTAGCTCTAGGTGTGACAAAATATATGATATAAGTAGCAGTAGCTATCATAAACATACCAGAAATTAGAGCGAATGTTCCGGGGTCATATTTATCAAATATATCTAAGTCATCTAAATCTACCATAATATCTCTCCTTTATTCTTCAACTTCCATTATTCTATGGCCCCTATAATCCAATTTTAAAGATCTTTTTACTAAACTTTTTAAAGTGGTTGAACTACATTCTAGTTTCTCGGCTATATCCTTAGCAAAATTATCCCCATCATGTACATATTCCAATATCTCGTTTTCTAACTGTTCAAATTCGTCATCACTCACCATCGCGGCATATAAAACTTCACTGATCTCTTGAACTGGAACGGAGGCATCGATATGAACAGATGAATAATATGTGTGAAAAGCTCTTTTTGTTTCTGTATCTGTGTGCTGCCATCTAGTTTCAACGAGTTTCATCTTCTCAAAATGTTTTAAAGCTTCTACACCGTCTTCACCATATTCCTCTTCAATTTCATCTTCAGTTTTCCACCCTTCAGCAAGATCTGTAAATACATCCTTTTTTATCTGAGAACTCACAGCTCTAAGTATTGGAACGAAATCTGACACATCTTTGATTACTTTAATTCGGGCCATCTTTTATCTATCCCCTTAATACTCTTTTCCGATTTAATATTTTTCTATGGTTTTCTTCTTTTATTCCTAGAATTATAAGGATTTTTTATTATTTTCCTCAACCTTTTTAAAAAAACCGGAAGACTTTCCACATCCTTAATATCAGTTTTTGTATATTTAATCAGCTGTTTTCTAAGACCTGGATTAAATGATAATGTGTTTGCTTTACAGGCTCTTTTAATTCTATAAAAAAGCCGAGATCCAGCCCTGTCCCAATCTGTGAGGATAATTACTTCATCATCAGTTTCCCTGAGACTCTCTATTATTCTAAAAACTGTTCTTGAAGTCTTGATTTTAATTATCCTCCCTTTGAAACCTAGTTCTCTCAAAGCTTGAACATCCTTTTTTCCCTCTACAATTATGGGAACCTCTAAATTTTTTTCTTTGATCCTTTTTAGCACTCTTTCAGTTCCCTGTAACTTCTCTTTTATCCTCATACCTTACTTGACCTCTAATATATTTGAAAGGATAGATTTTACTTCTTTGCGGTCCATAAGTAAAAAGACTCTTTTTTTATTAGTCCTCTTACCTTGGACTATTTCAACTTTTATCGGTTGAATCTGGAATTCATCAGATATTAAATCTATCAGAGAATTGTTTGCTCTACCATCTTCTGCCCTTTCTTTTACAGTTACCTTTAATCGGTTTCTCCATTGGTCAACACCAATTATTTTATTTTCTAACGAATTTGTAGAGACAATTAAATCCAAATAAACCCCATCATCACCATCTTGGATACAATCTGAAATTTTTTTTCTAACCATCTTCACAAATATCATACACATTTTGATAATAAAAAAGTTTCTGAAACTTGTTAGATTCAATGAATAGTTTTAACTTTCTTTTTATTACCTTTATTCAAACCAGTAACGATAGACATAAGCTTAATTTTATTTTTACATTCTTGATCTATTCTAGCTCCAAAAATTACTCCTGCCTTTGGGTCCAATTTAGATGTCATCATCTTGACTACATCATTCATCTTACTAATTGAAAGATTAGGACCACCTGTAACATGAATTAATGCTTTTTTTGCTCCTGTGTAATCAACATCCAAGAAAGGATTTTCACTAGCTTCTTTAACAGCTTTTTTAGGTTCCCCGTCTGAGGACTCACCAATCATTAAAGTAGAGACGCCACCGTCTCCAAGTACTGATTTAAGATCGTTATAATCTAGATTTATAAGAGAGGGCAAAGTGATTATCTCAGTGACGCTTTTAATCAATTCTGAGATCAAAGAATCCATTATCCCAAAAGCTTGGTCCATGGGCATATCCGGTACAACTTCTAAAAGTTTATCATTTTCTAAAAGTATCATAGAATTTGAGTATTCACGCAATCTCCTTACTCCCTGTATAGCTGTTTCCCTCCTGTTTCCTTCAATAGAGAAAGGCATGGTTGCTATACTAATAACCATCGCTTTCTCCCTTCTCGCTATTTCAGCAATAACTGGAGCGGCTCCTGTTCCTGTTCCTCCTCCCATACCTGCAGTAATAAAAACAAGGTCGCTATCACCTATTATTTTTTTGAAACCTCCATAGGCCGATTCAGCACATCTCATACCAATATCTGGATCACCTCCAGTTCCTAAACCTCTATTATAATCTTTACCGATAAGCATCTTTGTATCTGACTGTATGTTATTAAGATGTTCTTTATCAGTATTAACAGCAATGGTTCTAGCGCCATATACTCCTATTCGACTTAATCGATTTATACTATTATTACCTCCTCCTCCTACACCGATAACTAGGACATCAAGTCCCGAATTATCATCTCCGTTTTTATAATTACTATATTGATTCATGGCTATACCTTCTTTTTAGGTTTCATTACTCTTGTTTTGAAGAAAGTAATCGGTGTATACAAACAGTTTTAATCTTCTAGTCTTTTTTTGTACTGATCTATCTTCTCCTTAACATAGTCTCGTACTGCATTTCTTATTGCATCATCAACTGATATTGAATCTCCTTCCTGAACAAGATTTTTAATTTCGTTAACCTTTTTTTTAGGTAAATCAACAGTCACTTTGGAGATATGCTCAGGCGCATTTTTATTTTCTATAAATTCATCTATAGCGGTTCTAATAGCTGCTGACATCGTAGAATATTCCCCTTTTTCAACGAGGTTTTGTAGATTATCAGCCATTTCGTTTGGTATTCTGACAGTTATTCTTTGTGTGTCCGACGCCATATAGGCACCACATTAATTTTAGTCCGACATATATTATTTATACGTCAGACATGAATGTAATAGATTTCAATACTTATAAAATTTACGGTTTTTGTCTGATGTTTTCCAACAAATATATATCTATAGAATTTTAGAAAATCATCGAAAGTTTTAATAACTTAATATTCTACTATCATCTTCATGGGAGTATCTGATTTACTGCTAGGTACTAAAAGCAATTCCAAATTTGTTAATAGATGGGAGGAGATGGATACATTAAAAGAACACATGAAAGAATCTCTTCAAGGTAATGGAAGATTTGTAATACTCAAAGGGGAGGCAGGTGTAGGCAAAACCAGAATCGCTGATGAATTTAGTAGTAAATGTCAGAAAAATGATTTTCAATTTTTATGGGGGCGATGTTTGTATCACGAAAGTACAGAACCTTATATACCGTTCATAGAAGCCCTTGGCGATTATATCAATGAGAAAAAATCTGAAAATACTAAAAGAGAATATTTAGGCATGGGTATTTCTTCTGCCAATAAGTCATACAAAAATAAACCGATCTCTCTTGTGGGGCTAGGAAGTTCTAAAAGATCAATAAATAAAGCTAAAGATATATCTTTATCAAATGAAAGAGAAGTGATGTTCACTAATATTCTAGATTTAGTGAAAAAATTATCTGAAAAGCAACCATTATTATTATTCTTAGACGATCTTCAGTGGATCGACGAGTCCTCATCACAGTTACTTCACCTTTTGATAAGAAACATATCCGAGAATAGGGTACTTATATTGGGAGCATATCGGCCTGAAGAATTAAAGATACATGGGGAAAAAAAACCTTTACAGACCCTTTTAGAGAGGACTAAACAGGAGGGACTTGTAGATATAATAAAAATAGAAAGACTGGGATTTCAGCCTGTTTCCGATATGGTTAAAAACCAACTTCAAACCTCCGGTTTACCCGAATCTTTTTTATTAACTATCTATAAAGAAACTGAAGGAAATCCATATTATGTTATAGAAATATTAAATTCGATGGTCGAAGAGGGGGTTATAGATCCTTATTCGTATACATGGGACCCCGAAGAAGAACTTTCTGATATTTCCATACCTTCCTCAATTAAAGATATCACTAATAGAAGAATAGAACGATTAGATGAAAGAGAAAAGAAAGTTCTGATGTATGCATCAGTGATAGGAACTGAATTCAATTTTGAGATCCTTGAGGAATCAATTGATATCGATGTTTTAGAATTATTGGATATATGTGATGAATTAGTAAATCACGGGATCATCAGTGAAAAGATGGATACCGATGAAGAAATATATCGATTTAACCACCTTCAATTAAGATTAACAATTTATGAGAATATGGGAAAAACTAGAAAACGAATTTTGAACAAACAAATCGGAGAGACTATAGAAAAAATTTACAAAGATAATTTAGAAAGGTTTTATTATTCTTTAAGCAGACATTTTATAGAGGGAAAAGTATACGGTAAAGCATATGATTATTCAATTAAGGCAGCTGAGAGAGCTGTCGATGCTTATGCATTAGAAACTGCAATCAAACATTATAAAAATGCATTAAAATCTCTAAATAGTTCAAAGAGTTTTGAGAATAGAGAACAAAAAGAAATATCGATTCTGAAAACAATAGGTAAATTATCATATAAAACCAGTACATTCGATAATGCTAAAAATTATTTTGTGTCATTACTAAAATTAGCTGAAGATATATCTGATAAGAAAAGTAAAGCAGATGCTTTAAGATGGATAGCTCATACAAATAAAGAATCTCAAAACTATCAGAGATCTTATGATAATTACAAAGAAGCTTTAAAAATATATGAGGAATTGAACGATCAAAGGGGATCTGCGGATTGCAAAAGAGGTATAGGTTATTTACTTTGGCGTAGAGGAGATTTTGAAAAGGCTATAGATCTATTCGAAGAAGTTATAGAGACTACTAAAAAGATAGAGGAAGATAATTTACTTTCTTTAACATACATAGAGATTGGTAATGCTTATGCTCAAAAAGGTGAGAATAAAAAAGCCATAGAATATTATGAAAATAGTGTTTCATTATTAAAGAAACAGAGTGCATTCAAGGACCTTGCAAGGGCATATAATAATATGGGAGATCAATATATGAAATTAGAGGAATGGGATAAATCACTTTACCATTTCCAAAAAGCTGTTAAATATGCTAAAAAGATCGGTGATTATGTTCATATAGGATGGGGATATTTCAATCAAGCTGAAGCATTAGCAGGAATGGGCGAATTGGAAAAAGCTAAAAAATATACCTCTAGAAGCGAGAATATTATGAATTCTTTAAAAGATAAAGTTGGACTTTCATCGATATATAGGGTAAAAGCTCTTATAAAAAGGAGGGAGGACAACTGGGATGGAGCCATAAAAGATTTAGATAAATCTTTGAAGTATCTAGAGAATTTAGATATCCCTTTTGTTAGAGCTGAGAATAAGTATGAGTTAGGCAGAATTTATATGGATAAAGGTGAACCTGAAAAAGCTTATGAAAATTTTGAAAAGGCTAAGAAAATATTCCAAAACTTAGGTGCATCTCAGTATTTAGAAAAAATACAAGTGGAGTTGGAGAAATTAAATCATTGAATCATTCATAGATCCACTGTTCTTCAACTCGGGAATAATGCTGATATTCTTCCTCATCAAAAAATATGTCCAATTCTCTTTCAGCACTCTTTTGTGAATCAGCTGCATGGACTATATTTCTACTGATCTCGATACCAAAATCACCTCTTATCGTTCCGGGTTGAGCTTCTTTTGGATCAGTTTCTCCAACGATTTTTCTGACTATGGATATAGCTGAGTCACCTTTCAAAGCCATAGTGATAACTGGACCAGATGTGATGTATTCAATTAATGGTTTGTAAAAATCCTTACCCTCGTGTTCAGCATAGTGTTCTGAAGCGGTTTCTTCATCGATGCACAGCATTTTCATGGCAACGATCCTAAGACCTTTTTTCTCTAATCGAGAAATTACTTTACCGGTCAATCCTCTCTGAACCCCATCGGGTTTTATCATCAAAAAAGTAGTTTCCAGAATAATCACATCCTACTTCTTTTTGATTATCTTCTTTTTTGGCTTTTTCTTCTCTTTTTTACGATAGGTCTTCACTGCTTTTTCTTGTGCATGCTTTCTAGTCCACTTTGTTTCCCTTTCTTTTCTACCAAGTTTAAGCATGTTTTGTTCACATTTGTGATTACAAAAATTGTAAGTCTGCCCATCTGTTTTGATGTATAGTTTTCCTGTTCCCGGTTCTATTTTATTCCCACAGAAAGTACATTCCTTAGCTTCAACCATTCTATCTGACCCCTATACTTTTTGCTTCCCTAGCGGTCTCTCTGAGCATCAATTTGTCGCCTTTCTGAACAGGTCCCATTACATTCCTAGTGATGATCCTACCTTCGTCTCTTCCTTCAAGAACCCTGACCTTAACCTGGGTAGCCTCTCCGGTCATCCCGGTCCTACCTACGATTTCGACAACTTCACCCGGCGTACCTTCATATTCTGCCATTTGAAACTCCTCTCTAAATTATTTTTTATTACTTCAAGTCTTCAATCGATTTTTTAAGATTTTCTATCATCTGTTCCGCTTTTCCTGCTTCGGTTATCGCAACGGATGCGGAATAAGAATCAATACCAGAAGCTGCTCCGAGTTCTTGTTTGCTTGGAACGTAAGCATATGGAACCCCTCTTTCTTCACATAGTAAAGGCATGTGAGCTAAAATCTCAGGGGGGTTCACATCTTCTGCCATAACTACAAATTTTGCATCACCACGTTCAACAACTTTGGTTACCTCGTTAGTTCCCTTTCTAACCTCTCCAGTATCCCGTGCTATCTCTACTGCTTCATAACTTTTATCGATCAACTCTTCAGACATCTCGAAATTTACATACATTTTTGCCATTATTAACACCTCTTTCGGACATATTGTCCTCACAAATCATCGGTATATTACCAATGGAGTAAGCCCTTTACAGAAGGTATAATATAAAAACCTTTTTCCACTACGTTGGGTCTTACCTGTTCATCCGTAAAGGTTAAAGTAATTAAAACTATCTGCATCCATGAAAGGCTGGTGGAGAAAGATAGCCAAGGTCGATTTAAGTGATCGTGTAGTACAGTTCGAGGAGATCAACAAAGATATACTGGTTGATTATATAGGTGGAAGAGGAATAGGTGGTAGATTACTTTACGAAGAAATTACATCTACTGACGATCCAATAAAGGACAACGTTTTGGTGTTTGCTAGGGGACCTTTAACGGGAACCATGGTACCAACAAGTGGCAGGTTCTCCGTTTCAACCATCTCACCCCTTACTGGAACTATATTAGATTCTAACGTCGGTGGTTTTTTTGGGAATCATTTTTCTTCAGCAGGTATAGATGCTCTCGTTGTGAAAGGAAAATCTGAATTACCTGTAGTTTTGAAGGTCGATAATGATGAAGTAACGATAGAAGAAACTGATCTTTGGGGTAAGACCGTTAGTGAGAGTATAAAATCTTTACATGGAGCTAATGCTGTTATCGGTCCAGCTGGTGAAAATTTAGTTCGTTTTGCAAATGTAGTAACCGATGATGACCGTGTGTTTGGAAGAGGGGGAGTAGGCTCAGTGATGGGGGCTAAAAAATTGAAAGGATTATCGGTCAAAGGGGATAAAGAGATTGAAGTTGATGATAGAGAGCGTTTAAAAAATTATTTGAAAAAAGCAGTTTCAAAAATTGAATCATCACCTGTTACTTCTAGAGGTTTAAGAAAATTTGGCACACCTATACTTGTAAATCTTTTAGACTGGCTCGGTATGTTTCCCCTTGAAAACTTTCAGAGGGTTAAAGATGACAGAGTCGATAATCTCTCCGGGGAGACGATGAAAGATGAGATCGTAGAAGGTCACTACCGGTGCCATGCATGTCCTATAAGATGTGGTTTGAAAACTAAAACCGACAAGCAGGAAGGAAAGGGTCCAGAGTATGAAAGTGTTTGGGCTCTCGGTGCCAATCTCGGGATATTTGACCTGAAAAAGACAACTGAGGCTAATTATTTGTGTAATGAACTAGGGCTCGATACAATTACAACAGGCGGTACCATCGCCAGTGCCATGGAGATGTCTGAAAAGGGAGTTTGGAGTAAAACGGATGGTTTTGGAAGTGATGTGACCGAATTGATCAAAATGATCGCTTATCGTGAGGGGGCTGGAGATGAACTAGCAGAAGGTTCGAAAAGGCTGTGTGAAAGCTATAATTGTGATTTTTCCATGTCTGTTAAAGGTATGGAACTACCTGCTTACGATCCACGTGGTGCCGCTGGACAGGCTTTATCCTTTGCTACTTCTAACAGAGGTGGATGTCATCTTCGAGGATACATGATAGGGGAGGAGATCTTCGGAGTCCCAAAGTTGTTCGACAGATTCAACACAAGCGGAAAGGCAGAAGTTGTAAAGCGGTCCCAGGAAAGGAACGCTTACCTGGATTCACTCATAGTCTGTAAGTTCAGTTCTTTCGCTTTAAGCGAAGAATATTACTCTAGGTTTTTAGAAGCTGTAACCGGGGTAGATTATACAGTCAGTGAACTGCATGCCATTGGGGAGAGGATCTACAATCTGGAAAGGATGTTCAATATTTCTACTGGTTTTTCTAGAAAAGATGATAATTTACCTGAGCGGTTCAACAAACCACTTTCTAAAGGGTCTAGTTCCGGGAATGTGTTCGATATGGAAAAGATGCTTGATGAGTATTACGAAGCCATGGGCTGGGATAAAGATGGGATACCTACTAAAAAGAAACTCAGTGAATTGGATTTAGGTTGGCTTGTTTAAATTACACTAAGATTCGATCATACCTTGCAAAGTTTCAAAAGATATAGGTTCTCTTTCGAGTATTTTGCGTTTTTCAAAAGTTTTGATGATATTTTCTTTGTTTACCATTCTAGTTTTGTAAAAATGCTCAGCACGTAAGTTACCATTTTCTTTATACACTACATACAATGTTCTAGGTAGTTCCTCGATATTGTAATACACTTTTTCGATATCGTCAATATCTATCTTTGTGATCTCTGAAGCAATCTTTGCATTATATTTCAATATGTTATCTCCTTCTAGAAGCATATCATCCATGAGAGCACGGTATTGTCCTATCTCTTTTAGTAATCTGTAACCTAGAAAAAAAATATAACCAAAGCCTGCTATATAGTAGAACAACAGATAATAAAATCGATCCTCATATAAGGTCACAACTAGGATGAATATACCCATAACCACTAGACCGGCTATCTTCCCATAAATTCTACGTTTCCTGCGTTTTTTCTCTTTTCTAAGATCCTCTTCGTATTCGGGATCAAGGTCGTCCATATTTACACCGCCAATTCTATAGCCAAATATTTAATTTGTAATTAAAAAGATTCCGGTCATAATGATCAGTCCTCGTGATCTTCGGTATGTTTGCACTCTGGATAATCTGTACATCCATAAAATTTTCCGAATTTTCCTTCACGAAGTACCATCTCACTTCCACATTCAGGACAAACTTTTGTTTTATCCTTTTTCTTGATTTTCTGTAAAGTTCTATGATCTTTTATGGCGGTTTGTGCCAGACCGTCGGCCCGCCCATTCTTATCCCTCCTTATATGTGTAAACTCTACAGATATAGATTTGTTCTCAAATTCACTGATTAGGTTCTTTAGCTGTTCGTAAAGATCCACAATATTACTAGATTTTACTGACCAGTCACCGTTTATCTGATTTACCAGTAATTGAGAATCGGACATCAAGGTTATTTTATCGATATTTTCATACCGCTCTTTGGATGATCTTAGCCATTGGAGTGCTTTTATGGGAGCCATATACTCAGCGAAATTGTTGGTAGCTCCTTCACCTGTTTTCAGTATTCCATAATCCTCTCTGACCGTTCTACTTCCCTCTTCGATAAGATAACCATATGCAGCTACACCTCCAGGATTCTTCCCACTGCAAGCTCCATCGGTATGTATAACAAGTTCTTTGTTTTTTTTCTGATCTCTAGACATCATCTTTACATCCTTGCACTGTCATAAAGCCTTTACCTTTAAGCTTAATGGAAATATATGGGATACAAAACTTTTTTAATAATAGAATACGTTATTAAGATGTAAAAAGGAGATGTGAAATAAATGGGAGATTTAAAATTGACAAGTTCTAAATTTTCAGACGGAGAAGCAATACCTGAGAAATACGGATACAAGAGAGAAAACGTTAACCCGCCCTTGAAGATAAAAGGTGTTCCCGATAGTGCAGGATCTCTAGCCTTGGTCATGGATGACCCAGATGCGATGAAACCCGCCGGTAAAGTTTGGGATCATTGGGTGGTCTGGAATATAGATCCGGATACTACCATTATAAAAGAAGGTCAAGCACCTAAAGGGGCCACCGAAGGTAAAAACGATTATGGTGAAAATGTATACGGTGGACCGAACCCACCAGATGGGGAACATACCTACAATTTTAAGTTGTATGCACTGGATACGACACTTGACATTCCATCCGGCTCGACCAAAAAGGACTTAGAAAAAGCCATGATGGGACATATCATCGATAAAACCAAGTTAACAGGTACATTCAAACCGATCTAAAACATCTTATCTTTTTTTCATTATTACTCAAAAAAAGTTTATACCTATGATGCTGTTTTATCCAATGTAATCACATGGACCGAAAAATCCTAGAAGAGATGAAAAAATACGGAGAATTCCTAGAGAACAGGGGGCTTAATCTATCGTCCCACAGTGGGAACATGAGTGTTAAAAGAGGTGATCGTATCTTCATAAAAAGAAGAGGAGCTATGATGGGGGATCTTGATGAAGAAGATGTCGTAGAAACCGGTTTAGATGAGGACGACTCTGGAGTTATCATCGCTTCTACAGAGATAGGAGTTCATCGAGCTATTTACAAAAAAACATCGGCACTAGCTATAGTACACGCACATACACCTTACGCTATCGCACTTTCCATAACAAGGGATGACATCATCCCGATAGACGACGAAGGACGATACCATCTGAAGAGAGTTCCGATACTAGATGTAGAAGAATCTATAGGATCAGAAGAGGTGGCAAAAAAACTTCCAGATATTTTACAGAACTACAACGCCGCCATAGTTAAAGGTCATGGGACTTTTGCACACGGTGAGAACCTCGAAGAAGCTTATAACTGGGTAACGGTTGTAGAAAGCATATGTAAGGTCATCTACCTAGTCGAGAATTTAGGAGGGGATACTGTAAAGGAGGAGATCTGGTGACATTCCACTACATAGAGTTCAAAGCTTATTGTCAGGCCACTGAAGATCCTGATAAAGTCATTGAAGCTATCGTGAATTTCGCTGGTGAGAATATAGAGTTGGAAAAAGAAGATGCCGAAGGGTATTACGGCAATCCCATCGAAATCATTGAAGGGAAGGTCTCAAGGAATAGTGAGATGGACCGAGTTTTTAGGAAATTGCCCTCTACCGTAATCAAAACTTTATTAAATTCAATAGATAGAAGGATGGACGAAAGATGTAACTTCTTTTTTAGACTAGATAAACAGGAAGCCTATCAAGAGAATTTCGTACTCTCTGAAGGGAGTAACACTATAAAATGCAGGGCCAGGGTAGAAAGTTATCCAGCTAAAAGGGAGAAAGCTATAGAACATATAGAAGAATATCTGGAAAATATTTTAGATTGAACAAGTTTTTAATAATTCTTAAGATATACAGGATTGTATCAAATGAACATAGGAGTAATAGGCATAGGTTCTATGGGTCGAAATCATGCAAGAGTTTTATCTGGTATCAATTCATTAGGAGCAGTTCTTGATTCTAATGGAAAACTTGCAGAGGAAATAGGTGAAAGATTCGGTGTGCCCTACTTTACCGACTTAGATGATTTTTTAAAATCCGATCTAGACGGGGTAACCATAGCGACTCCTGCCAGCACACATAATGAAATCGCCACGAAGGTTATGGAACATGGATTAGATCTTATGGTGGAAAAACCGATAGCTTTGAACAGTTCTAAAGCGAAGGAACTCGTAGAAAAAGCCTTGAAAGAAGAACTTATCCTAGCAGTGGGGATGATAGAAAGGCACAATCCCGTCATCTCAACAGCTAAAACTTTACTCAAAGACGGGGACGTTGGAGATGTCATAACTATGAGCTCGAAAAGGGTGAGTTCTTTCCCTGCTAGAGTTTCGGATATGGGTGTGATAATGGATTTAGCTATACATGACCTTGACGTGATGAGATACTTATCCGAAAACGAGATAAAATCTGTTTACACTTCAGGAGGACCATCGAACAATAGTACAGGTCACGAAGACCATGCAAATATTTTGATCCAGTTCGAAAACGGTATCGATGGATTACTTGAAGTCAATTGGTTAACACCACATAAAGTTAGAAATTTGTGGATCACATGCTCTAAGGAATACATCGAGATCGATTATATCGACCAGACCATGGTCATAAGTTCCTCACAATTGTTGGAATATGATGTGAGTAACCTATTCGATATACCTTTAGAACATAATATACGTAAATACTCAGTTAAAAGACAAGAACCACTGAGAAGAGAACTACAAGATTTCATTGATTCAATTAAAGAGAGGCGAAAACCCTTAGTAAATGGTGAAGACGGGTTGAATAGTATGAAGGTGGCTGAAGCAGCTTTAAAATCTTTAAGGCAGAGAAAGAAAATCGAGTTGTGATCAATATGGTCAAAAAAATTGGACCTTTAGAATTACCGGATAATCTAATAATAGGTGATAATGTTGTACTTGGTTATCCCGGTAAAGAAAATATATCTTGTTTTAAGGACAACGATTTTACAGACCTAACAAAGACTGTTATCAAATCAGGATCGATCATCCGAGACTTTACTGTGATATATTCTGATGTGAAAATTGGTAAAGGTGTTAAAACGGGACANCATGTACTGATACGTGAAGGATGTAGAATAGGAAATAACTGTTTGATAGGTTCAAGCTCTATAATCGAAAATGATTGCATTCTAGGTGATAACGTATCTCTGCAGAGCGGGGTGTATTTATCGGCAGGTACTAAAATCGATNATGATGTTTTCATAGGACCAAATGTCTGTATCACCAATGATAAAAAGATGGATTCTAATATTCAACCTGTTAAAATAGAAAAAGGGGCCAAGATCGGGGCAAACTCTACGATCATAGCCGGAGTCAAAGTCGGTAAAAATTCCATTATAGGTGCAGGTTCTGTGGTTACTAAAGATGTTTTTGACGATTCTTTAGTTTATGGGAACCCTGCAGAAACGAGACAATTCGACACCGGATAGTTCCATAGTTATAAACCTTTTTTAGAAAGATTTATTTGGAGGCCTATTATTTCAGTATAATAGATAGCATGTCAGAAGCACAGGAATTGATCGAACAGGGAGAAAGATTGTTAAATCAGTTTGATTACGAAGGAGCTCATAAAAAATTCAAAAAGGCTCTTAAAATCGAAGAAAAAGCAAGGGCTTATTTTGGAAAAGCAGAGGCTGCTTTAGGAATTCCTGAAATAGAGTCAGAAGAGATCATTGAAGATTATGAAAAAGCTATCGAACTAGAAAAAAATCCATTTTATCATCAGGCTGTTGCCTCCTTTTGTATAGATACGGGGAAGTTTGAAAAGGCTGAAGAGCATTACCGAGAAGCCGCCGAACTTGATCCTGAAAATAAACCACATTATCTATCAGAGTTGGCAGTAGGATACCGTTTCAAAGCCCCTGTAATGATGGAAAAACTCATCCAACAGACCGGTCAGGGAGAAGACATAATTTTAAGGAAGTCCCTTAATTATATGTTAGAAGCATTAGATATAGATAGGGAGAAGGCTAAGGAGCTACTTGGTTGATTTAGCACGTAAACTTTATATTACACCACTATTAGTATTCCCCTGAGTAAGATGTTCTGTCCAAACTGTAATTCGTTGATGAAGCCTAGCGAAGGGGAATGGTTCTGTAAAAAATGTGAATTTACCAGAAAAGTAAAAGATGAAGATCATACTGCGATCACGTCTGAAAAACAAGGTAAAGATACAATAATAATAGAAGAAGAAGTAGAAACCTTACCTACAACTAAAGTTAGATGCCCAGAATGTGATCATAATAAGGCATATTGGAGGTTGGAACAGACAAGGGCTGCAGACGAACCAGAAACTAGAATATATAGATGCACTGAATGCCGTCATACATGGAGAGAATATTAAAATAATCAAGGTGGGTTAAATGTTCGAGATCGGAGAAATTAGATTTCGTGCCATGGATAGGGAGGATATCCATCTGTTAGTTAATTGGGAAAGTGAACATCAGGTAACTCTTTTTTCCAGAGGTGAACCGATAGTTTTTAAGAACATGGATGACGTGGAAAAAGAGTACGAGGAGAACC